>NBJMR02800__coassemble_1348_pt1 | contig 60549 bp, 58 predicted proteins | sample NBJMR02800__metabat2_low_PE_040 | metagenome-assembled genome bin NBJMR02800 | reverse complement strand
CCCTCATGTTGCATTGTTGTATATTTTGAAACAGTGCAACTATTATGCAACGCGAAAATATCCTCACAGATTGGAGACTTGCTATGATTCGTCTATTCTTTATTGTACCTTATCCTGAACTGGAAGAAAAGGTCCGCCGCGTCCTGTCCCTTCATCCGGAAAAAGACAACCTGGATGCGGTGGTATCCTCCATGACCGTGGAAGACATTCCCGACGTTCCTGTGGGAGACTATGACGCCGTCATTGCCAGAGGCTATACCGCCCAGAAAACCCTGTCCGGCTATCAGCAGATTCCCACCATCCAGCTCTCTATTTCCGGCTACGACCTGGTCCGGGCCGTCTCAGAGTGCTGCGAGACCTTTCACCCGAAAAAAATCGCCGTGTGCGGCTTCGGCCAGCAGATGTATGAGGCCAGGACCATCTTCCGCTTTTTTCACGTTGACGGGGAAATCTACGATACCATCCACCATGAGGACCTGCCCAAAACTGTGGAGCGGGCTATGGCGGCAGGCTGCGATGCCCTGGTGGGCGGCTACTCCGCCAACATTCAGGCCAGACGGGCAGGACTTCCCTCTGTGGTCATCCGCACCGGAGAGGACACGATCCTCCAGGCTGTCAACGAGGCCATCCGCACCGTACAGCAGATCCGGCGCGAGCGGGTGATCTCCCAGATGTACAAAACCATCATCTATTCCTCAAAGGACGGTCTTCTCTACGTGGACCGGGACGGAATCATCCTGGTCCGCAACCGGGTGGTCAGGAGGATGAACGGGGACATCAGTCTGATGAACCACCCCCTCAAACAGGTCCTTCCCTACCTCTATCCCCTCTTCTCCTCCGTCATGGCAGGCGGGAAGGAGGAAACCGGCCGGATTCTCACCATCCCCGGCACAAAAACCACCGTCTCCGCCAGCTGCACTCCTGTGATCGCCAACCGGGAACTGTCCGGCGCAGTCATCAACCTCTCGGATATCACCCAGATCCAGGAGCTGGAGGGGCAGATCCGGCGAAAGCTCAACGAGCGGGGACTGAAGGCTAAATATACTTTTCAGGATATTATCCACGGCAGTTCCATTATGGAAAAGACCATTCAGACTGCCAGGCGCTACGCCGCCTCCGACTCCAACGTGATCATTGTGGGGGAAACGGGCACCGGAAAGGAGCTGTTCGCCCAGAGCATTCACAACGCGAGCCGACGGAAGAACGGCCCATTTGTGGCCATCAACTGCGCAGCGCTTCCGGAAAACCTTCTGGACAGCGAGCTTTTCGGCTATGTGGAAGGCGCCTTCACCGGCACCAGCAGAGGAGGAAAAATGGGACTGTTTGAGCAGGCCCACGGCGGCACCCTGTTTTTAGACGAGATCGGGGAGATCTCCCCCGCCATTCAGAGCAAACTTCTGAGAGCGCTCCAGGAACACCAGGTCCGCCGGATCGGCGACAATAAGGTGATTGATGTGGACGTGCGGATTCTCTCCGCCACCAACCGAAGCATTTCCCATCTCGCGGACCAGGGACTTTTCCGCCGGGATCTGGTATACCGTCTGGATGTGCTCCGCCTTTTCATTCCTCCCTTAAGAGACCGGGAGGATGACGTGGAGCTTCTGTTCGACTATCTCTTAAAAGTCCACTGTCAGGAAAGCGGCGTTCCCATTCCCCTGCTCTCCCCGGATGCCCGGTCCCTTCTGCACAGCTATCCCTTTCAGGGAAACATCCGCGAGCTGAAAAACATTGTGGAACGGGCCTGTGTCCTCTGTGACGGCGGCTGCATCCCCGGGAGAGATCTGCAGAACGCCCTTTATCCCCGGGATCTGGAGCCGGAGGAAGTCAGCAGGCCGTCCTCCCCTCTGCCCGCTGCCAGCGAACCGGAACGGCTTCTCCAGGCCCTGGAATCCTGCGGAGGAAACCGGACGAAAGCTGCCCGACTGCTGGGCATGGACCGCTCCACCCTGTGGAGAAAGCTTCAGAAATATCATCTTTCCTGACCGGCTGCTCCGGAAGTCCGGCGGTTCGTGAAGTCCGGCTGCTCCGAAAATCCGGCTGCTCCGAAAGTCCGGCCGTGTCCCGGATCCGCCCCATCAGATGTTGCATTTCATCTGTTGTTGCATCAATTACAACAAAAGCTGCATCAAAATCAGCCCCTCTCCTTTGATATTTTTGTAACAATTTTCAGTTTGACCCTTAATTTTTTCAGTATTTATCTAATTTTCAGTTTTCTTCAAGAAAAATTTTATAAAGTTGGCACATCAGTTGCTGTTAAATCATGTATCAAAGATCCGCTTCCCTGTGAGAGCATAAGCCGGCATTCCTCCCCGGGGAAGGGCGGACCAATACATTATGGGAGGGTTGGTTTATGTCAACATCATACGTACTTATCGTCTTTGCCATCGTCATCGTGCTGATGATCGTGCTGATTTCCAAATGTAAAGTCAACGCGGCGTTCGGCATCCTGATCGCGGCTCTTATCCTTGCCATCGCATTGAAGACTCCCTGGTCTGAGATCGAAGGCGCCATTAACGGCGGTTTCGCCAGCACGATTGAAGATGTGGCCATCGTGATCTTCCTGGGCTGCACCATGGGAACCGTACTGGAAAAAACCGGCGCAGCCGTCCGGATTACCAAATGGGCCATCAACCTGGTAGGTGAAAAACACATTATCTGGGCAATTGCATTAAGTTCCGCCATTCTCGGCATTCCCATCTGGGCCGACACTGTGGTGATCCTGCTGATCCCCATTGTCTCCCTGCTGGCGGTGCAGACAAAGAAATCCATGATGTGCTACGGCACTGCCCTTTATCTGGGCGCCCTGGTAACCGCATCTCTGGTGCCCCCGACGCCGGGCCCCGTATCTGCAGCTGCCCTGTTAAATGTTCCCCTGGGACAGGCCATCATGTGGGGAGCCATTGTATCCATTCCCAGCGTTATCGCTGCCACCCTGTACTGCCTTACCCTGAAAACACCGGTTTCCCCGAAGGAGGAATTCCTGAAATCTGCGGCAGAGCACGAATCCATGCAGCTTCCGTCCCTGACGAAATCCCTGCTCCCCATCGTGTTCCCCCTGATTCTGATCTTTATCAATACCGGTGCTTCTGTGATCGTGCCGGATACTCCTGTGGCTGACTTCTGTTCCTTTATCGGAAGTCCCCTGGCAGCTCTGTTTACCGGCTGCATCCTGTCTCTGCTGCTCACAGGCAAAGAATGGAAGACGAAAAAAGTATTAAATGACTGGGTGGATGAGGGAATCACTGCCGCTGCCATGCCCATTATCGTAACCGGTATGGGCGGCGCACTGGCAACCTTTGTGAAAAATGCAGGCGTGGCGGATAAGATCGCAGAGCTGGTCGTGGCATCTTCTTTCCCGCCCATCCTGATCCCCATCATTATGGCTGCCATTATTCACGTGGTGACCGGTTCCAACTCTCTGGGAGTTATGACCTCCGCCGCTCTGATGCAGCCCATGCTTGAGACTCTGGGCATCTCCCCCGTAGCCGCCTTCCTGGCCTGCGGCACCGGCGCTCTGATGTTCAAGCACGCCAACTCCTCCGGCTTCTGGGTGACTGTTTCCATGTCCAACATGGATGTAAAACAGGGAATCCGGGCCGTGGGCGGAGCTTCCACTGTGGCAGGATTTGTGGGCGCCGTCTTCACCTGCATTCTGGTTGCTCTTCACATCGTCTGACCGGATTCTGGTTTTCCAGTCCCGCGCAGACATGCCGGTTACTCATTGACCATCTCCGGCGGCGGAAAACACTCCTTTCTTCCGCCGCCGTTCAAAAAAACAGGAGGATTCCATGGAAAAATTTATCACAAGAGCCGCCCGGTTAAACAAAGCCTATGATATTGAACTGATTGAGCGGGAACTGGAGTGCGGCGAGGATGATATTATTGTCAAAAATCACATGATGGGCATCTGCGGTTCCGACAAAAGTTTTTACCGCGGTTTTCTTCCCCCTCAGACCGCCGAATTCCGTCAGCCGCCGGAATTTCCTTTTCTGCTGGGCCACGAGAGCGGCGGCACCGTTGTAGCCGTCGGAAGCCGGGTCAGCGAATATAAGGTGGGGGATAAAGTGATGGCTTTCGGCTGGAACAACAATTTTGCCGACTACTTTAAATCCAAAGCCTTTCAGCTTCAGCCCGTTCCGGAGGGACTGGACATGGATATCGCCGCCCTGGGGGAACCTACCAGCTGCGCCATGTACTCCGGGCTGAACACGGGAGTTCAGCTGGGAGACACTGTGGTTGTCATGGGCGGGGGCTATGCCGGACAGATTATCGCCCAGTGTTCCAAATTAAAAGGCGCTTATCAGGTCATACTGGTGGACGTGCTGGAGGGCAAGCTGGATCTGGCCAAATCTCTGGGCGCTGACATTGTCATCAATTCCAGAGAGGAAGATCCGGTGGCAAAGGTAAAGGCCCTCACGGGAGGCCGGGGAGCCGATGTGGTGGTGGAAGCCGCCGGCACCGCCGATTCCTTTAACGCCGCCAGCGCCATGATCCGGCACAACGGAAAATTTGTCTTTTACAGCTGGGTCACCACCCCCATCACATTGAATATCAGCCGCTGGCATGATGACGGCCTGGAATTTGTGAATACCTGCCTGGTTCATCACACCTGGCAGCAGCGCTATGTGTGGGTGCCGGATACTCTCCGCCCCATTATCCAGGGTTCCGTGAAAATCAAGCCGCTGATCACCAACGAATTTGCCCTGGCCGACATCAAAGAAGGCTTTGATCTGGCAGACAAAGACGACGCTGCCATTAAAATCGTATTCCGTCCCTGATGGCGGAACCTGAATTTTTCAGAGAGAGGAGCTGTATTTCTATATGGATTATACAAATTTATGGATCAATAAAGAGGGAAAAACTTCAAAAGTAGGCATTATCGGAGCAACCAAAGGATACGGATACACCCTGCTGGCCCAGATTCCCAAAGTAAAAAATATGGAGCTTCGGGTTATCTGCTCCCGCCATACCGACGAGTGCCAGGAAGTGCTGAGAGAAGTGGGCTACACAGACAGCCAGATTTTTGTGTGTGAGAACAAAGAGGAGATCGACCAGGCTCCCGCCGAAGCCGTTCTCATTGTCAGCGATTACCGCCTGGTAATGGAATGCGGCATTACCGCCATGGTAGAGTGCACAGGCAACACTGCCGTCAGCTCCGACGCAGCCCTCACCGCCCTGAAAAAAGGAATCAACGTGTACATGGTTTCCAAGGAAACGGACAGCGTCTGCGGCCCCATTCTCAACCAGGTCGCCGCGGAAAACAACGCCGTTTACGCCCTGGTAAACGGCGACCAGCCCAGAAACCTTCTGGATCTCTACTCCTGGGCAAAACTTCTGGGTCTGGAAGTGATCTGTGCCGGAAAATCCAGCGAATACGATTTTGTATGGGATCGGGAAACCGGAATGTTTACCTACACCGACGGAACCACTCCGTCAGAATCTATCCCCCAGATGATAGACTGCTGGCGCTACCGCGGACGGGAAACCCTGGAAGCCCGTCAGGCAGTCCTGGAGAAATATCTGGGTGTTATCTCCGCTGATTTATGCGAGATGAACCTGGTGTCCAACGTCACCGGACTGACTCCCGCCTGTCCTTTCCTCCATTATCCCATTGCCAAGATCAGCGAGCTGGCAGATATTTTTATCCCGGAGGAAGACGGCGGCATTCTCACAAAAACCGGTGTGGTGGACGTGTTCTACAACCTGCGGGAAACGGACGAGGCCAGCTTCTGCGGCGGTGAATTTATCATCGTCAAATGCGAGAATGAAAAAATGTGGGATATTCTGAAAGGGAAAGGCCATGTGATGAGCAAAAACGGAAAATATGCCTGCATTTACTATCCTTACCACTACATGGGCATGGAGACTCCCGCTTCTATCCTGGCAGGTGACTTTATGGGCGTGGGCTGCCATCCGGAGTGCCGTCAGGTGACAATCATGGCTGGAGTAGCCGACCGGGATCTCCCGAAGGGCACTGCCCTCTCCGTGCAGGGACATCACCATTCCATTGACGGCCTGACCCCCCAGCTTCTGGAAAGGGCCACCGCAAAGGATGCCGCCCCCTTCTATCTGTTAAACAAAGCAGTTCTGCTCCATGACGTGAAAAAGGGACAGCCCGTCACCTTATCCGATGTGGACCTGTCCGGGCTGGAAGCCTATGATCTGTATCTGAAGGGATTAGAGCTTTAATTTCATATTACCAGAGAACGTGAGAGGAGATCCGCGGGGCGGGTCTCCTCTTCTTTCTGTCTTCGCTTTTTCCGAAGGATCCTTCTGATTTTCCTATTGGATTTTTCCCCGGTTCCGCCTTACAATAAACCTGTGGAAAGACCGGAGGTCAGGGCACTGCCGGCGGATTTCACCATCCGGATAAACTGGACGGCACAGGGAGAGAGCTTTCTCCCCTCGTTCCAGATCAGACAGACCTGCACCGGCGGCAGATCCTCCACCGGAAGAACTGCCACATCCGGTTCCAGGGGCAATACATTTTCAAAGAGGAAGGACGCCGCCGTCCCGCCGCGGATGATCTGACTGACTGCGGCCAGCTGGTTGGTGTTCAGCACCACGTTGGGCTTTTTGCCCAGGGCCTGGTAGTTTCGGTCCACACAGCTGGTGAGGAAAGAATCCTCCCCCAGCAGGGCCAGGGGCGTTCCCGCCGTATCCGCCATGCGCAGAGACTTTCGTTTTGCCAGAGGATCCGCGGCATTGACATAAAAGCATATGTTCAGGGTACATAGAACCCAGTGGGCGGATTCCGGCGGATTTCCCGCCTCACAGGAGATCATGGCGGCATCCAGACTGCCATCCGCCACCTCCGCCTCATTGGCCAGACTTCCGCCCTCGGCAAGCTCCAGCCTGGCTCCTGGGAATTCCTTCTGAAACAGGGTCAGCAGACGGGGAAAAAACAGAACGCTGAGCATGGGCGGCACTCCCAGTGTCACCACCTGATCCGTATCTTTCAGCTCCCTCATGTGCTCTGTCACCTGATCCGCATGATCCAGCAGGCCTGTGATCTCCTGGAGAAAGAACTCTCCCTCCCTGGTGGGCACCAGCCCCCTGCTCAGACGGTAAAACAGGAGTACGCCGAACTCTTCTTCCAGCTCCTTGATGGTGCCTGACAGGCTGGACTGGGAAATGTGCAGTTCCCTGGATGCCCGGGTGAGATTTCCGTATTTGCAGATGGCCTGAAAATATTTCAGCTGAGTCAGCTTCATCGCTCTTCCCCCTTTTCACGGCCGATCCTGGGGACCGCCATTTAAATCTATTATAAAACCATCGTTAAAAATATTCAATCCGGCCGGAGAGATCCGGATAATGGAAAAGAAAGGAGATACCTGGATTTATGGAAACATCCATCAGACTTGTGAAGAACAAAGGCAGACTGTGGACGCTGTTCAAAACCTGCTTTATCATCAGCGCCTGCACCTTCGGAGGAGGAATGGTCATCATTTCCCTCCTGCAGAAAAAATTTGTGGAGGAGCTGGGCTGGATCGACCAGGACGAGGTGATGGACCTGACCGCCATCGCCCAGTCCTGCCCAGGCGTCATGGCGGTCAACACCTCCATCATGATCGGCTACCGCATCTGCGGTCCTCTGGGCGCTGTCATCACCGCGGTGGGAACGGTGCTGCCCCCCATGATCATCCTGAGCGTTATCTCCCTGTTCTACACCCAGTTCCGCTCCAACCCGGTGGTGAGCGTAGTGCTCCGGGGCATGCAGGCCGGCGTGGCCGCCGTCATGTTGAACGTGTCCGTCACCATGACACAGAGTGTGGTCACCGGCGCTTCCCGCCTCACCTGGATTATGCTCATCGCCGCCGCCGTGGCGGTTCTGGTCTTTGACGCGGACATCATACTGGTGCTTCTGGTCTGCGGCGTGATCGGCGGCATCCATACCTGGATCTCCATAAAGCAGAAAAAAGCAGGAAAGGACGGTAGCCTCAAATGATCATTTATCAGCTTTTTAAGACATTTTTCCTTCTCGGTCTCTTCAGCTTCGGCGGCGGCTACGCCTCCATGGAGCTGATCCGGAGCCGGGTGGTGGCGGAACAGCAATGGCTCACAGACTGGGAGTACACGGACATCATCTCCATCGCTGAGATGACCCCCGGACCTCTGGGCATCAACATCGCATCCTTTGTGGGCACCAGAACTGCCGGAGTTCTGGGAACTCTGACCGCCACTTTTTCCTACATCCTCCCGGCCATGGTCATCGTTCTCATCCTGTCCTGGTTTTATGAAAAATACCGCAGCCTGGAGGGCGTGCAGGGCGTTCTCCAGGGGCTGAGGCCGGCTGTGGTGGCCATGATCATCGCCGCTGCCGTCCGTCTGGTGGGAACCGCCTGGTGGGAGGAGCTGACAAACGCCGCCCTGGAAAATACCAACTGGGTGGCGGTGGTCCTCTCCCTGATCCTCTTTGTCCTCCTTCAGAAAAAGAAGCTGGGACCCATCCAGGCCATTTTATCCAGCGGAATCATCGGCGGCGCCGTCTACTGGATCCTGGGAATGATCTGAGGGAGGCGGCCGCCGGAAAATCCAGGTCACACCTCCGTCATCCCCTGTATCTCTGGAGGAGATTCTCAATCTGCAGATTCAGGCTCTCCGGCGGCCGGCAGACCTCTCCCTCCGGAATCCGGATCCACAAATGCAGATGCTGGTAAGCCTTCTTTGCCCTCTCTGACCCGGAGGGCTTTTTTTCCGCTGCCCGGATCTTCACCTGCACCCGCCTCTGCTCAAACAGGGGAATCACCACATAGTAAAGCCTGTCATCCGGGAAGGAAAGATATCCCATCTCCCGGCCTTCCCCGTCTTTCAGATACAGCCGGTGACCCTTCAGCCGGGCCGGATACAGGGCCGCCCCGGGAGGCACCGGCTTCACGCCTGCCCCCAGCTCCGCCATGGCAGCCAGGTAAAATACCTCCGGATCCTTCCCCCTATCGTTTCCAGCCTCCCCATCGTTTCCCTTCTCCGAATCCCGCTCTGCTTTCCGCTCCATTCTTGCCAGCTCTCTTAACAGCCCCAGCCCGTCCATAAACTGCTGGGCCAGCAGGTAGGTAAGCTCCGCCTGGATCTGCTGCCGGAAAGCCGGCTCTCTCCGGACTTTCCTGAAAGCGTCCAGCTCATCCAGCAGCTCTTTTCCGCACCGGTAGATGCTCAGCAGGAACAGCGAAAAATCCTCCTCCGTCTTCCACAGGAACTTGCCTCTGGCCACGGAAAAGCTGCCCAGGATATTCCCCTCCCGGTCCTCTGCGTAGTGAAGAATCTCCCTGGCCCGGTAGGCATGTTCATTGACGGGAGCGTCCCATGGGGAACGACCCTTTCTGCCGCCGGCACGGCCGCTTCCAGCCCCGGCTTCCCCTTCTCCGGTCCGGTTTCCGAACCGTTTCTTCAGCACAGAATAGGCCCCGTTGATCTCCTGAGCTGCCCCGGTGCTCTCCCCTTCCCGGAATTTTCCGGCGTCCGGATGGATCTCCATCATCAGCTGCCGGTACCTCTTTTTGATCTCCTTCTCCCCCGCCCCCGGGGCAAGACCCAATATCCGATACGCTTCCCTTACTGTCATCTCTGTTCTCCGATATTCTTGAAAACTAAAAAGCCCCGCGCTGAATTCTCAGCAGCGGGACTCTCTTAATATCTATGGATTAGTTCTCATCAGCCAGTGCAGCCTGAGCAGCAGCCAGTCTTGCGATCGGCACACGGAACGGTGAGCAGGACACATAGTCCAGACCGATCTTGTGGCAGAACTCTACGGAAGACGGATCTCCGCCGTGCTCGCCGCAGATACCTACGTGCAGATTCGGATTTACGGGCTTGCCCTTCTCAATAGCCATCTTCATCAGCTGGCCAACGCCCTCCTGATCCAGCTTAGCGAACGGATCGTTCTCCAGGATCTTCGCATCATAGTAAGCATTTAAGAACTTACCAGCGTCGTCACGGGAGAATCCGTAGGTCATCTGGGTCAGATCGTTGGTACCGAAGCAGAAGAAGTCAGCCTCAGTAGCGATCTTGTCTGCGGTCACGCAGGCTCTCGGCAGCTCGATCATGGTACCAACTTCGTACTTCAGATCGATTCCGGCAGCTGCGATCTCAGCGTCAGCAGTCTCAACTACGAACTTCTTCACGTACTTCAGCTCTTTCACATCGCCTACTAACGGGATCATGATCTCCGGCTCTACCTTCCAGTCGGGATGAGCTTTCTTCACGTTGATAGCGGCGCGGATAACAGCCTTGGTCTGCATCTTAGCGATCTCCGGATAGGTCACTGCCAGACGGCATCCACGATGACCCATCATCGGGTTGAACTCATGCAGTCCGTCGATGATCGCCTTGATCTGCTCAACGGTCTTGCCCTGAGCATCTGCCAGCTTCTTGATGTCCTCTTCCTCGGTGGGAACGAACTCATGCAGAGGCGGATCCAGGAAACGGATGGTTACAGGATTGCCCTCAAGAGCCTCGTACAGCTTCTCGAAGTCTCCCTGCTGCTCCGGAAGGATCTTGTCCAGAGCGGCCTCTCTCTCTTCCTCAGTCTCAGCACAGATCATCTCGCGGAATGCGTCGATTCTGTTGCCCTCAAAGAACATATGCTCGGTACGGCAGAGTCCGATACCCTCAGCTCCCAGCTCGCGGGCTTTCTTCGCGTCTGCAGGAGTATCAGCGTTGGTGCGGACTTTCAGCTTTCTGTACTTGTCAGCCCATGCCATGATACGTCCGAACTCACCTGCGATGGTAGCGTCTACCGTCGGGATGATTCCGTCGTAAATGTTTCCGGTGGAGCCGTCCAGAGAAATGTAATCTCCCTCGTGGAACTCCTTGCCGTGGATGGTGAACTTCTTGTTCTCCTCATCCATAACGATGTCTCCGCATCCGGATACACAGCAGGTACCCATACCACGGGCAACTACAGCTGCGTGGGAGGTCATACCGCCGCGGACAGTCAGGATACCCTGAGCAGATTTCATACCGGTAATATCCTCAGGAGAGGTCTCCAGACGAACCAGAACAACCTTCTCGCCTCTTGCAGCCCACTCTACTGCATCGTCAGCAGTAAACACGATCTTGCCGCAGGCAGCTCCCGGAGATGCTCCCAGTGCCTTTGCCATGGGAACGGCCTTCTTCAGAGCAGCAGCGTCAAACTGGGGATGAAGCAGGGAATCCAGGTTTCTCGGATCGATCATGGCAACTGCCTCTTTCTCCGTTCTCATTCCCTCATCTACCAGATCGCTGGCGATCTTTAAAGCAGCCTTAGCGGTTCTCTTGCCGTTACGGGTCTGCAGCATGTACAGCTTGCCGTGCTCAACGGTGAACTCCATATCCTGCATGTCTCTGTAATGGCTCTCCAGAATCTTGCACACCTCTTTGAACTGTGCAAATGCCTCCGGGAATTTCTCTTCCATCTCGGAAATGTGCATAGGAGTACGAACACCTGCAACCACGTCCTCGCCCTGTGCGTTGGTCAGGAACTCGCCGAACAGGCCCTTCTCGCCGGTAGCCGGGTCACGGGTAAATGCAACGCCGGTGCCGCAGTCATCGCCCATGTTTCCGAATGCCATCATCTGCACGTTTACAGCGGTACCCCAGGAATAGGGGATGTCGTTGTCGCGGCGGTACACGTTTGCTCTGGGGTTGTCCCAGGAACGGAATACGGCCTTGATAGCGCCCATCAGCTGCTCCTTCGGATCCGTCGGGAAGTCAGAACCGATCTTCTCCTTGTACTCAGCCTTGAACTGTCCAGCCAGCTCCTTTAAGTCGTCAGCGGTCAGCTCTACGTCCTGAGTAACGCCCTTCTTTGCCTTCATCTGGTCGATCAGCTCTTCGAAATACTTCTTGCCGACCTCCATAACTACGTCAGAATACATCTGGATAAATCTTCTGTAGCAGTCCCAGGCCCAGCGGGGATTGCCGGATTTCTCGGAAAGAACCTCAACAACTTCCTCGTTCAGACCAAGGTTTAAGATTGTATCCATCATACCAGGCATGGAAGCTCTTGCGCCGGAACGAACGGAAACCAGAAGGGGGTTCTCCTTATCGCCGAACTTCTTGCCGGTGATCTCTTCCATCTTGCCGATGTACTCCATGATCTGGCCCATGATCTCGTCATTGATCGTTCTTCCGTCCTCATAATACTGGGTACATGCTTCCGTGGTGATGGTGAATCCCTGCGGAACCGGCAGACCCAGGTTGGTCATCTCAGCCAGGTTTGCGCCCTTGCCGCCTAACAGCTCTCTCATCTGGGCGTTGCCTTCGCTGAACAAATAAACCCATTTCTTTGCCATAAACTTTCTTCCTCCTAGTGTTTTTGAGACTGAAACTATAGTCCCTTGCTTTCCATCCCGTCTATCCCTTTTGTGCAGAAAGCACAACAACAAAAAGGCCGGCAGGACGGTCTACAGATATTATAACATAAACTTCATTCTAGTAAAGAGTTTTTCTCAGATTTTTCCCATAGAGGAGGAAAGTTTTACAGTCTCTCCGCGTTGTCTCTCATATATTTGTACTCCGCCACAGAGCGGTCAAAGGACTGGATGTGGAAGGTGAGCCATTTCATCACATTCTCTTCCACCGCCTTCACAAACGCGTCAGACGGTCCCTCCTGCTCCTCCAGCATCTCGTGAAGCTCCTGCACCGTACGGCGGAACTCTTCGTGTTTCTTCTTATGCTCCTCGATTCCCGGATAGCCGATCTCCTCCTGCAGCTTTTCCTCTGCGGCAAAGTGGAAATCCGCGTAATCCGCCATGTAATCCAGCATCTTCATGGCAGCCTGTTTCTCTTTATCCGTCTCGCAGCTTTTCATCAGCTGATTGATCCGGTCGATCCACTCCTTGTGCTGGCTGTCGATCATCTCATTTCCTGTTACCAGTGTGTCGTCAAATGTTACGTACATTGTGATCCCATCCTTTCTGTGAATATCCTTTGACGTGTATGATAATCCGGCCGGGAAGAATCCCGGCCGGTGTTTTGCGCGATACGTCCGGCAAGGAGCCCCCATGCCTGCATGGGCGGGCATTTACCGGGCAGCGGACCGCGGACCGCTCTGCTGTGAGCTGCCCGCGGTATCGCGAATCAGATAGGGGAAGGGACTTTCCCCATCCGGTTTAGAAGCGGAATTTATCCTCAAAGTAGGCCTTCAGCCCGTCGATGGGCACCCGAACCTGCTCCATGGTATCCCGGTCGCGCACGGTCACGGCGTGGTCGTTCTCAGACTCAAAGTCGTAGGTAACGCAGAAGGGGGTTCCAATCTCATCCTGTCTTCTGTACCGCTTTCCGATATTTCCTCTGTCGTCGAACTCGCAGTTGTAATATTTGGTCAGCTCGCTGTAGATCTTCTCCGCTCCCTCGTTCAGTTTCTTGGACAGGGGCAGCACGCCGATCTTCACGGGAGCGATGGCCGGATGGAAATGGAGAACGGTTCTCACATCTCCCTCCCCGATCTCCTCCTCGTCGTAGGCGGAGCAGAGGAACGCCAGGGTCACCCGGTCCGCGCCCAGGGACGGCTCGATCACGTAGGGGATGTATCTCTCCTTCGTCTCGTCGTCAAAGTAGGTCAGATCCTGTCCGGATACGGTCTGGTGCTGAGTCAGGTCGTAGTCCGTGCGGTCTGCGATGCCCCACAGCTCGCCCCAGCCGAAGGGGAACAGGAACTCAATGTCGGTGGTGGCCTTGCTGTAGAAGCTCAGCTCCTCCTTCTCATGGTCACGCACCCGCAGTTCTTCTTCTTTCAGTCCCAGATTCTTCAGCCAGCTGATGCAGAACTGCTTCCAGTAGTCAAACCACTCCAGGTCCGTATCCGGCTTGCAGAAGAACTCCAGCTCCATCTGCTCGAACTCTCTGGTACGGAAGGTAAAGTTTCCGGGAGTGATCTCGTTGCGGAAAGATTTTCCGATCTGGCCGATGCCGAAGGGAACTTTCTTTCTGGAGGTTCTCTGAACATTCTTGAAGTTGACAAAGATGCCCTGAGCCGTCTCCGGTCTTAAATACACCGTGTTCTTCGCGTCCTCCGTCACGCCCTGGAAGGTCTTGAACATCAGGTTGAACTGACGGATATCGGTGAAATCGTGCTTGCCGCAGCTGGGGCAGCAGATGTTGTTGTCATCGATGTACTTCTTCATCTCCTCCTGGCTCCAGCCGTCCACGGATTTCTCCGGAACGATTCCCTTCTCCTGCATGTAATCCTCAATCAGCTTGTCCGCGCGGAAGCGCTCCTTGCAGTTCTTGCAGTCCATAAGCGGGTCGGAAAAGCCGCCCAGATGGCCGGAAGCCACCCAGGTCTGGGAATTCATCAGGATGGCGCAGTCCACACCCACGTTGTAGGGGCACTCGGTGATAAACTTCTGCCACCACGCCTTTTTCACATTGTTCTTCAGCTCCACGCCCAGGTTGCCGTAGTCCCAGGTATTGGCCAGGCCTCCGTAGATCTCAGAGCCGGGATACACGAAGCCTCTGCCCTTTGCCAGGGCTACGATCTTTTCCATTGTCTTTTCCATCTGTCCTTACCTCTTTCTTTTTATCTTCCTATTTTTTTATGATCAGATAAGCCGGGCCCCCCGCCACGCGGGCAGTCTGGTCCGTCATCTCCACTCCCTCAGACACGTACAGGATCTCTCCCTCCGCCTGGATGGCGGCGGTGCCTTTCACTGTCACCAGATATCCGTCGGACTCTCTGGACAGAGTCTGAAAATCCGCCTGTTTTCCGTCGGAAACGCTCACCAGCATACCGCCGGACAGGGTGCCGTCGGATATGCCTTCTTCCACTGTCTCCACCTGGAATTCCTCAATGTCCAGGTCCCCGCTTTTCTGGTCGGCGAGAAAACTCACCAGATCCTCCGGACTTCCGTAGCGGAACACCGCTTTCATGACGCCGTCCTGCACGCTGCACTCCTCCAGAGTCACGTCCAGATCCCCGTACTGGCCGGCGATGGCCTCCTCCAGATAGGCTTTCAGGGAGTCCGACGTATAGTAATCTTTCTCGTAATTCTCCACAAAGGCGCTGGATACCGTGCCGTCTCCGGAAATATACACACTGTTTTCCACCGGCGCAAATTCTCCGCCGCCGGCGCTCCTGCCTCCGCAGCCGGCAATTCCCGCTGCCAGGGCAAGGGCCAGAGCCGCTGCTGCCGTTCTCCTCATGATTCTCCTCCTATATCCGCAGGCCGAAAGGCCCGCTCAGTGTTCCCTATTATACCGGTTTTCCCATCCATTTTCAATACCCGGAGCCGTTTTCCATGCCGGTCATGGCCTTTAATATCTCCAGAGAATGAAAATGGCGGGGAAGAAACCGTCGTTTGGCCTCGTCCACGCACCGGCCGAACTCCTCCAGTACCTCTCCCGTCACTGTAAATGTATAAAGTTTTCCCAATGGCGCGGCCACCACATACTCCCAGGTATAGCAGGCGGAATCGCTGACGGAAAACGGCGGAAGTTCCGTGTACTCCCCGTTCAGCACCATGGCCTTCAGCTCAAAGACCCGGCGCACCAGCTCGTTGGGGATGGACTCCTTTAAGAGGGCCCGCAGAGACTGGTACACCAGCATGAGCAGCTCTGTCCCGTCCAGATTCTCCCTGGAATAGTACTCCGCCACCTCCAGGAAATAGGAGCCGTAGCAGGCTCCCTCCATATCGGTGGACAGTTCCTCAAAGTAGACGGTGATCTCCGCTCCCTGGAGATTGTAGGCGTCCCGGCCTTCATACAGCCGGAACTCGCCGAAGGAAAAGGGCCGGCAGGCGGCCAGAAACGGGCTTCCCGGCCGCCTGGCCCCTCTGGCGAACACCGTGATCCGCCCTCTCTCCCTGGTGAGCATCACCAGTCTTCTGTCTCCCTCCCCGGAAGGCGCCGCCCGCAGCACCATCCCGGTCACAACCACATATTCCCGCAAGTTTCTCACCTGTCTTTACCGGTCAGGACTTTTCTCAGATGTCCTTCCCGTCATAGCCGTAATTTTTCATGTAGATCTCGCTGTCCCGCCATTCCCTGCGCACCTTCACCCAGAGCTGCAGGTTCACCTTCATTTCCATCATATCTTCGATCTCCCGCCGGGCGGCAGATCCGATCTTCTTTAACATGGATCCGCCCTTTCCGATGATGATTCCCTTGTGGGAATCCTTCTCGCAGATAATGCTGGCGTCAATGTCCATGATGCCGTTGTCCCTCTCCGTCATCTTCTCGATGGTCACGGCGATGCCGTGGGGGATCTCGTCGGAGAGGAGGCGCAGGGCCTTCTCCCGGATCAGTTCCGCGGCAATCTGGCGCATGGGCTGATCCGTCACCGTGTCCTCATCGTAATACTGGGGGCCGTAGGGCAGATACTTGAAAATCTGCTCCAGCAGCACGTCCGTATTTTTCTTTCTCAGAGCGGACACCGGCACGATCTCCGCAAAGGGGCAGATATCCTTGTAGGCGTCAATGAAGGTGAGGATTTCCTCCTGGTTCTTCACCGTGTCGATCTTGTTGATCACTAAGATCACCGGAGTCTTCACCTTATTTAACTGCTCCGCAATGTGGCGCTCCCCGGCGCCGATAAAGGTGGTGGGCTCCACCAGCCACAGGATCACGTCCACCTCCTTTAAGGTATGCTCCGCCACATTCACCATATATTCTCCCAGCTTGTTCTTCGCCTTGTGGATGCCGGGAGTGTCCAGAAAAATAATCTGTCCCCGCTCGTCGGTGTAGACCGTCTGGATTCTGTTCCTGGTGGTCTGGGGCTTGTCGGAGGTGATGGCGATCTTCTGTCCGATCAGATGATTCATCAGTGTGGATTTTCCCACATTGGGCCGGCCCACCAGGGTGGCGAAGCCGGATTTTTTCGTATATTCCATGAAACTCTCCTTCGCTTCCGGCTGTATCCGGCGGGACGGCGTCCGTCCTCACGCCTGATACAGATTCTTTGTCTCCTTGAACAGGTCTTTCGCGCCCTCTATCCGGTCCTCATTGCCCACCACGCAGAAGGCGCCGGTATCCAGAATGGCCTGGACAATGTCCGCCAGAGCCCGGATGTCCTCCACGGTGGCGGAGAGCACCTGGTCTCTCTCCTTCTGCATCATCTCCTGGGTGACGCCGGAGAGATATGCGGACAGGCCTCTGCTGCCCCGGATGGACGGGGTGAGGGGAGTGTCCAGATCGCTGATGGTGCCGATGACAAATTTGGTCATGTCCCTCTCATCTGCCTGGAAATTCCTCAGATAGTCCGTCACGCCCTCATAGACGGCGTTGGTCTCCCGCAGGTTGGGATCCCGGTAGGACACCAGATATCCCTCGCCGGAACGGCCGAAGCCGCTCATGCAGCCGTAAGCGCCGCCCTTCACCCGGATGTTGATCCACAGATAGTCGTAGCTGAGCATCACCTTCAGGATCCGCAGCGCTCCCGTATATTCATAGCCCTTCTCCCGGAAATTGCCGCACCGGGCCACATAGTTTACCTGGGAAGAGCTCTTGAAGCCCTCGTTGCGGTTGCCTCTCACCCACTCAAAGGGGTAGCGCTCCCCGCCGGCGGGCAGGCTGTCCGCAAACTCCTTCACTTTTTCATTCAGGGTGCCGAAGCCGTCCTCCCCCGCCGTGTAGCTCACCAGCAGGTTGTCCCTGGTAAACAGCTTCCGGCACACTTCTTTTAACTTGGCGATGATCTCTTTCTTTTTCTCCGGATACTCCTTCGCCGTCTTTTCCAGGAAATGATAGTATCCGATTCCCCCGGTCATCTCCCCGAAAGCTCCCGTGGGGGAGAAATAGGAGGTGGCTCTGGACACGGCCGCAGAATGGCCCGCGCTCTCGATTTTCATCTTCGCCCGGGATCTGGCCTCTCCCAGAATCTCTCCCAGCCGCTTCTCATCGTCCAGAACAGAGGTGGTGAGGATCTCCTTCATGATTCCGAATCCGAAATCCAGCTTCTCATAGAGCACCTTCACATCCGCCGCAAACACGCCGGTGAAATCCTCCGGCCGGTTCAGGTTGGGGTAGGAGGTGACGCTGAAATTGATGCCGCCGCTGTTTAAATAGATCTCGCTGGACAGATCGGAATAGGAGTAATGTTCCGTATCCACATAGCCCAGAACAGATTTTAACAGGCCCACATAGGGCAGATCCTCCGTGGGAACCCGGTCTGTGCCAAAGAGCAGCTTCAGGTAGCCAATTCCGGAGGTAAACATCGCGTGGCGGATCACCTTGATCCCGTCCGTCTCCGTCTCCTCCCAGATCAGCTTCTCCGCCTTCGGTTCAATATCCGACCGCTTCAGCAGAGGAATTTTCGCCAGCTCTTCCTTCGGGGACGGTTCGTCCTGATAAGCCTTCAGGGCCTTCGTCTCTTCCACCAGCTTCCGGATCTCCTCCCGGCTTAAGGAAGCCTTGTAGGCCGCCAGCTTCTCTGCCAGAGCCGCCTCCTTCTCCGCCGTCAGGTTCCGTCTGGGGCTGACCACGATCACCGCCTCCGACGGGTTGTCCAGCAGATAGTCCCGGATCAGGCCCTCAAAATAGCCCTCGTCCACTCCCCGCTTTAAGGATTCAAAGGTCTCCCCGTAGGCCAGGTGCATCATGGGATCTCCGCCGTAAAGCCAGCTGTCCATGGACTGAAGGCCGTACATCAGCCCCTTAGGGGCGGTGCCGTAATCCGCCTCCCGGCTGCGGAACTCGTAGTAGTTGATGCCGGAGCGCAGGCTCTTTTTGTCCAGTCCCTGATCTGCCAGCTTCCGCAGGGTGCCTTTTAACACCGCCAGGAACTCTCCCTTCTGCTCCCTCTCTGCTCCCTTCGCCACCACGGTGAAATAGGGCTGGAGAATGCCGTTTTCATAGCCGCCCATAATATCCTCACCGATGCCGGCGTCCAAGAGCGCCTGTTTCAAGGGAGCTCCCGGCACATTGATCAGGGCGTACTCCAGAATCTGGAATCCCAGGTACAGCTTCGGGTCCAGATCCGTTCCCACCACCGTGTTCACCGACAGGTAGGTGGCGTGGTCCTCCGGCTCATCCTCGGTAATGGAGTAAAAAATCTCCTCCTCCACCGGCTTCTCGAAGGGTTTCTGCATGGGAATCTCCGAATCCACCTCTCTGGCCTCATATTTGGACAGATATTCCTCGTCCAGCCAGGTCAGCTTCTCCGCCATGTCCATGTCTCCATAGAGATAGATAAAGCTGTTGGACGGGTGGTAGTAGGTCCGGTGGAAGTCCAGAAACTGCTCGTAAGTCAGCTCCGGGATTACGTCCGGATCTCCTCCTGACTCCTCCGTATAGCAGTTGTCCGGGTAGAGCACCTTCTGGATGCAGCGGTCCAGAACGCTCTCCGGGGAGGAATACACTCCCTTCATCTCATTGTACACCACGCCGTTGATGGTCAGGGGACCGTCCTCCTCTGTCAGCTCGTAGTGCCATCCCTCCTGGCGGAAGATCTTCTCCTCCTTATAAATGTTGGGGTGAAGCACCGCGTCCATGTACACATCCATGAGATTCTGAAAATCCTTCTCATTGCAGCTGGCCACCGGATAAACCGTCTTGTCCGGGTAGGTCATGGCGTTTAAGAAGGTGTTCAGGGAGCCCTTCACCAGCTCCACAAAGGGGTCCTTCACCGGAAATTTCTCCGATCCGCAGAGCACGCTGTGCTCCAGAATGTGGGGCACTCCCGTGGAATCCTTCGGCGGCGTGCGGAAACCGATGCAGAATACCTTGTTGTTGTCCTCGTTGGACAGAAGAAATACCCTCGCCCCCGTCTTTTTGTGGCGGAGCACCGCTCCCGCGGAATTTAACTCCTCCACGTCCCGCAGAGTCTCCACTTCATAAGCGGACAGGTGGTTCAGCATCTCCAAATCTTTCATGGCATCTCGTCCTTTCTCTCTACTGTCTCTGTCATATCTTACATATTGCCCATTAATTTATCTTTTAATATGGCAGCGCACTCTCTCACGCAGAAATGAGGCAGCATCCACAGCTCGCTGGGCGCCGCAATCCCCTGGATGTCGGGAATCCCCCATTTTTTGCCGATCTGCACCGCCCGGAACAGGTGAAAATTGCTGGTGAGCACGCCGATCTGCACCGGTTTCTCCGGCGCCTCAATGGCCAGATCTCCCGGGGCAATGCCGCCGAACAGCCGGGGACGGCCCTCAGGTCCCACGGGAATCATCTGCTCCAGTCTCTCCTGCCGCCGCAGTCTCGCCTCCTCTTCCTCCCGTCTGGCCACGTCATTTTCAATCACCAGACGGCTGTAGGCGATATTTTCCACGGTGCTGGTGGACTGGAGCTCCATGAGAAGCCTGTCCGCCGGGACTCCGTTGTACACCAGGTACTCGTACATGGCCTGGGCCTCCGCCACCGGCTCATCCTTTCCCTTTCCTCCGGAGAGAACAAAGATGGTGTCGGGATTCTCCTCCCCGTACTGGATGGCCTTATCCAGGCGCATCTTCAGGGATTTGCTGACTCCCTCCTGCTGCACCTTTGCCCCCAGCACGATCACGTAGTCCAGACCTTTCGGGTCCTCCTGGGTCACTCCTGTAAATACCAGTATTTCCACAATCACAAAGACCACCAGACCGGTGACAAACAGGGTGGCCGCCGACACCCGGACGCTTAAGGGAAGCCCGGCGCCGGATAAACGGCCCACCAGCTTCCCGCTGGCCGCCAGTCCGAACACCAGAGCCAGCACCAGCCAGATAAAGGCAAAGGAAGTCCCCGGCCCGGAAAATACCATGATCGCCACAAAATAGATAAAGCACAGCACTCCGCTGATTCCCAGTATCCAGCTCATGTCTCCTCCTGTCCTATGAAACCGTCCTCCGAAGAATATCAAAGGGTTCCGGAACCATTCCCAGGTCCACGTCTATCACCTGTCTGGCGTGAGGGCAGCTGTCCTGAGGATTGCCCTCCTCGTCCCAGATTCCCTGCACCGTCACGGGAATATTTCTCCCGTCCGGCTTCATCAACTCCAGGTTCTCTCCCACAGAGAATTTATTTTTCTGCTCCAGGCGGCACCGGCCCTCCCCGTCCACAGAGTCCACCCGGCCCAGATAGACGCTTCCGGTAATGTACGTGCTGTTCTCATAGATCTGGGAATCCGGCCCCGGCTTTCCAAAGTAAAATCCCGTGGTAAATTCCCGGTTGGTGCACTTGCCGATCTCCTCCCGGTACCAGGCCATATTTTTCCGGTATTCCTCCGGATCCCTCATGCAGGCGTCAATGGCCAGGCGGTAGGCTCTCGTCACCGTAGCCACATAGAGAGCCGTCTTCATCCGCCCTTCAATCTTAAAACTGTCAATTCCCGCCTCCATCATCTCCGGGATGTGCTCGATCATGCACAGGTCCTTGGAGTTGAAAATGAAGGTTCCCCGGTCGTTCTCCGTCACCGGGAAATACTCGCCCGGCCTGGTCTCCTCCACCAGGGAATACTTCCACCGGCAGGGATGGGTGCAGGCCCCCTGGTTGGCGTCTCTTCCTGTGAGGAAATTGCTGAGCAGGCAGCGGCCGGAGTAAGAGATGCACATGGCCCCGTGAATAAAGCTCTCAATCTCCATCTCCTCCGGGATCCGCTCCCGGATCTGCCGGATCTCTTCCAGGGAAAGCTCCCTGGCGGACACCACCCGCTTCGCCCCCAGATTCCACCAGAACAGGTAGGTCCCGTAGTTGGTGTTGTTGGCCTGGGTGCTGATGTGGATGTCAATCTCCGGGCACACCCGGCGGGCAATGGAAAACACGCCGGGATCGGAGATGATCAGGGCGTCCGGCCCCATGTCCTTCAATTCCTCAAAGTAGGCCTCCACCCCCTCCAGGTCCCGGTTATGAGCCAGAATATTGGCTGTGATATACACCTTCACCCCTCTGCTGTGGGCAAACGCGATCCCCTCCCGGATCTCCTCATCCGTAAAATTTTTCGCCTTGGCCCTCAGGCCGAAGGCTTCCCCGCCCAGGTACACGGCATCGGCCCCGTAGAGCACGGCCACCTTCAGCACTTCCAGGCTCCCGGCAGGGATCAAAAGCTCTGTTTTTCTCATGTTCTTCCTCTCTGTCATCCCATCTTTACACTCACCGCCGCCCCGTCTCCCACAGGCACCACAGATGTCTGCAGACGGCTGTCGTGGGTCAGCGCAAAGAGATAGTCTCTCATCCGCTTGTGGATGGTGCGGTCCCGCCGCTCCACGGCAAACCGGGACTGAATCACGTCTCCGTCCTGAAGCACATTGTCCGAGAGAAGAATTCCTCCCTCCGGCAGCAGTCTCAGGATCTCCGGCAGCCAGTGGATATACTGTCCCTTGGCCGCATCCATAAAGATAAAGTCGTAGGGTCCTGTCAGTCCCTTCAGAATCTCTCCGGCATCTCCCTCCAGCAGAGAAATCCGCTCTTCCTCCCCGGCTTCCCGGAAATTGGCCTTCGCCGCGGCGATTCTGGGGGGAAATTTCTCAATGGTGGTGATCCGGCAGTTCTCCGGCATCACCCGGCACATGAGCAGGGCGGAATATCCCACGGCGGTCCCCACTTCCAGAATCCGCTCCGGTCTTTTCGCCGCCACCAGCATCTTTAAAAATGCCGACGTCTCCTTTCGGATAATCGGCACATCCGCTCTCCTCGCCTCAGTCTCCACCCGGTCCAGGAACTCTCCGTTTCCCGGATCCAGGGAGCAGATATAATCGGCGATTCTCTCATCTATAATCATGTCTGTGACTCTTCCTCTTCCGTGGCTTTTCCGCTGAGGACATCCAGGATCTCCCTGGAATCCATGGCTGTGGTCAGGTCATAGGTTCCCGGCTGAAATTCCGTCTCGAAGAGCCTGGCCTGGATGGTAAAGATCAGCCTGCTGTCGATGAGGCCGTTCTTCTCCAGAATCTCCCCGATGCTGGAGACGGAATCCTCCTCCCCGATGGTGATCTCCACTTCCCTTCCCGGTTCCCCGGACATGGCAGCGGGGCAGAATATTTCCCGGCCAAATCGGTAGCCCATCCCGGCGCCCCAGATCAGGGCTCCGAGAATCGCCGCGTAAACCAGTATTTTCAACACTGCTCCCAGGGCCGTTCCAGAACCTCCGTCCCCGCTGCTTCTTCCGCTCATAAAAAACCTCTCTTAGATTTATTCCACTTCCATGATAATGGGCAGAATCATGGGATTTCTCTTCATCTTCTTCCAGAGGAAGTCGCTTAAGCTGTCCCGGATGATGTTTTTGATCTTGCCCCAGTCATTTACGTGATGGTAGAGACAGTCTTCCACCGCATCCAGCACCACTTTCTTCGCCTCGTCCATCAGGTCCTCAGACTCTCTCACATACACAAAGCCTCTGGACACAATGTCCGGCCCCGCAAGGAGCTGGCCGCTGTATTTCTCCAGGGTCAGCACGATGATGATAATTCCGTTCTGAGCCAGGTTCTGACGGTCGCGAAGCACGATGTTGCCCACATCGCCCACGCCCAGGCCGTCCACCAGAATGCTGCCGGCCTGAACCCGTCCCGCGTTGTGCCAGGAATCCTCGCTCAGCTCCACCACGTCGCCGGAATTCATCATAATGATGTTCTCCTTCGGGATGCCCATCTCCAGGGCAATGTTTTTGTTGGCCATGCGGTGATGGTACTCGCCGTGGATGGGGATGGCGTATTTGGGCTTCACCAGAGAGTACATCAGCTTGATTTCCTCCTGGCAGGCATGTCCGGATACGTGGGTGTCCTCGTGGATCACCTCCGCTCCCTTCATGGACAGCTCATTGATCACGTGGGCCACCGCCTTCTCGTTGCCGGGAATGGGATGGGAGCTTAAGATCACCACATCCTTCGGGCGGATGGACACTTTCTTGTGAAGGCCGGAAGCCATTCTGGACAGGGCCGCCATGGCCTCGCCCTGGCTTCCCGTGGTGATGAGCACTGTCTGCTCCGGCTTGTAGTTCTTTAACTGGTCAATGTCGATCAGGGTTCCCTCGGGAATCTTGATGTAGCCCAGCTCCGTAGCGGTTCCGATGACATTCACCATGGACCGGCCCTCAATCACCACTTTTCTGCCGTACTTGTGGGCGGAATTGATGATCTGGCGCACCCGATCCACGTTGGAAGCGAAGGTAGCCACCAGAATCCGGTTGTTCCGATGCTCGTTGAAGATGGTGTCAAAGGTCTTGCCCACCGTCCTCTCCGACATGGTAAATCCCGGCTTTGTGGCATTGGTGCTCTCGCAGAGCATGGCCAGAACTCCTTTCTTTCCCAGTTCTGCCAGTCTCTGCAGATCTGCCGGCTCGCCGAACACCGGAGTATAGTCGATCTTGAAGTCTCCCGTGTGAAGCAGAATGCCCGCCGGGGAGAAGATGGCCAGGGCGCAGGCGTCCACAATGCTGTGGTTCACCTTGATGAACTCCACCCGGAAACAGCCAAGATTGATGGACTGTCCGTGCTTGACCACCTTTCTCTTCGTATTCTTCAGCATGTTGTGCTCTTTTAACTTGTTGTTGATCAGGCCGATGGTGAGCTTTGTTCCATACACCGGCACGTTCACCTGCTGCAGGATATAGGGCAGGGCACCGATGTGGTCCTCATGTCCGTGGGTGATCACAAAGCCCTTGACCTTGCTGATATTCTGCTTTAAATAGGTGACGTCGGGAATGACCAGGTCAATTCCCAGCATATCGTCTGTGGGGAACGCCAGTCCGCAGTCCACCACGATGATGCTGTCTTCATATTCAATAGCGGTGATGTTCATTCCAATCTGTTCCATTCCGCCGAGAGGAATGACTTTCAGCTTCCCCGCTTTATTTTCATTTTTCTGTTTTTTCAAAGTTTCTAACCTCCAAACTTAATCTTGATCCATTTTTTCCCTGCAGTCTCTGCAGTATCCATACAGTTTTACCTCATGGTCCACCACAGCAAATCCCAGACGGTCCTCCACGGCCGCCTCCAGATTTTCCAGTAAATCGTCCTCAAATGAAAATACCTTTCCGCATCCTAAGCAGATGGCATGGTGGTGGTGGTGCTTCGTATTGCTGTTTCTCAGCTCATAGCGGGCCACATCGTCGTCAAAGCTGATCTTGTCGATCAGGTGCAGGTCCACCAGAACCTGTACCGTCCGGTAAATCGTGGCCAGTCCGATCTCAGGGTTTGTCTTTCTCACCAAATCATAAATCTCTTCCGTTGTCAGATGCTCTCCCGGATGTTCTGCCATGATCTGCAGGACCAGCAGTCTCTGGGAGGTCACCTTCAGCCCTTTTCCACGAAGTAATTCTTTGAAATCTTCCTGATTCATATACACATCCTTTCCTTACTTTTCCAGTTCCACGTCCGTGTCATCCAGAAGCTCGGAAAAAATCCGGTACAGCCCGTCCAGCTCGCCGTCGTCCTCCACGAACTCATAGATCGCCTCCGGGTCATCGGCGCCGGACATATCCCTTAAAATATAGCACTCGCCGTCCTCATCTTCCTTCGCATCTGTCACGAGGAGATAGTTTCTGCCGTGGATTCTGGTCTCTTCCAGCACGTAAAATTCCACGTTCTCCCCGTTTTCATCCGTCATGATAATCGTCTCTTCCATTCTCTCTCCTACTCTTCATCCCGGCAGAGGGAATCCAGATAGCCCTGTAGGATCAGCCCCGCGGCCACCTTGTCAATCACTTGCTTTCTGTTCTCCCGGCGGACACCGCTCTCCATGAGAATGCGCTCCGCCGCCACAGTTGTCAGACGTTCATCCCAGTAAATCACCGGCAGCCCAAGACGGCGTTCCAGCATTCTGCCGAACTCCTCCGTCTTCTGCACCCGCTCTCCCAGGGTATTGTTCATATTTTTCGGGCAGCCCAGAACGATCCGGTCCACCTCATATTCCTTTGCCAGCTCCTCAATCCTGCGCAGGGTCTTCCTCAGTTTGTTTTCCTCTTCTCTGGTCACTGTCTCCACGCCCTGGGCCGTCAGTCCCAGAGCGTCGCTCACCGCCACGCCTACTGTCCTGGAGCCGTAGTCCAGTCCCATAATTCTCATTTTCTCTTCCTAGAACCGGCGCAGTCTCCTATTAGATGATAAGGGCTGCGAATGAAGCAGCCCTTATCCCCACACGAACCTTCTTTTGAAGCGGCGCGCAACCAGTGCGCCACCGCATACAGCCACGCCGGAAAGCCCTCCGCACTCCGCGGAGAGCCTTACTTTTTCAACTTCGTATCAATATACACCTGCATCAGTTCTTCCAGGATCTCATCACGCTCTGCCTTCATGATCAGGCTTCTGGCATTCTTATGACTGGTAATATAAGTGGGATCCCCGGACATAATATAGCCCACGATCTGATTGATCGGGTTGTAGCCCTTTTCCGTCAGCGCCACATAGACCTGTTCCAGGATCTCGCTCACATCCATCTTATTTTCTTCCTGTACTGCCTTGAAATACTGCGTATTATGAATATCGCCCATATTATCTCACGTCCTTTAACTGTTCGTTACTATTCTATACTATTATTTCTGATTCGTAAAGGGATTTTTTTGCCCTCAGTCTGAAGTCAGGGCTGTGATCACCCGTTTTAAGGGGCGAAACAGCGCCAGACAAAGAATAAAATTTCCGCCGCAGTGCACCAGATCGAAGGGAATGCCGGAAATCCAGTAGGCAAAGGCGGCCGCCGGTCCTCCCGCAAAAAAATAGGGAACCGCGCAGAGTGCGCCGAAAAAAAGTCCGAAAAATCCGGACAGGATGCTGAAAAACACCGGGGAATCCACTTTCCGGAAAGCCATGGCAAAAAGGGCCAGGGCCGGCCACACATAGAGATAGCTGATCCACCAGATGCCGAATCCGTAAAAGATCCCCTCCAGCAGAACGAAGGTGTAAATCACCGGAAACACCCGGCGTCCCAGAGCCAGAGCGTACAGAATCACCAGCAGGGAGACAATCTCCACATTGGGAAGGGACGCCAGGGCCACCTGTCCGGCAAAGAGCAGGGCGGCAAGCAGGCCCATCACCGCCAGATCTCTCGTCCTGTGCCCCCTCAATCAGTATCCCTCTTTCAGGGTCAGTTCAAACTCATCCCCGTCCTCGATGGGGGTAGTGTCCACGGAGGTGTTCACCATCTCTCCGCCCTTTGTGATGCACCACCACTCCTGAGCCTGGTCGTCTGCCGTCTCCCCGTCCACTTCCGTGATAAAAAGGCCGAACTGTCCGTCCTCCCCGGAAATCAGGCCGTCCGCCTCCAGCAATTCTCCCAGATAGGCGGCGTCCGTGTCGTAGGGGAACACCTTCTCCTCCCCGTTACCGTGAACCACCGTCACGGAAATATGCTTCATTCCCTCGGAAGGCTGGGGTCTTAAGCAGAAATACAGGACTCCCGCCAGGATGCAGGCCAGGATCAGAAGAATTCCCGCCGCCGCAATTTTCTTTTTCTCCATATCCAACGCTCCCTTCTCAGTCTGTGACCACTTCCATCACGCCGCCGTCCAAAAGCTTCGACGCCGTTCCTCTCACCATCATTCCCTTTTCCATTCCCGGTTTTTTCTCCACGACGCACTTCACATACTCTCTGGTGCAGCCGGTCATCACCGGTTTTCCGTCTATCTCCGACTCTTCTTCCAGAAGCAGGTCCACCGTCTCTCCCAGCCACAGGCGCCGGTACTCCTCGGACATGGTTTTTTCCAGCTCCAGGAGCACGTCGCTCCGCTCTGCCTTCACCGGCTCCGGCACGTGGCCGTCCATCCGGTCCGCCCGGGTTCCCTTCCTCCTGGAGTATTTGAACACGTGCATCTCGTAGAAATGCACCCGCTCCACAAATGCCCGGGTCTGCTCAAACTCTTCCTCCGTCTCCCCGGGGAATCCCACGATCACGTCGGTGGTGATGGCCGGACGGTCAAAGTGCTTTCTCAGGATCTCGCACTTTTCCAGATATTCCTCCGTGGTGTACTTCCGGTTCATCCGCTTTAAGGTCTCGTCGCAGCCGCTCTGAAGAGACAGGTGGAAATGGGGGCAGAGCTTTTTTAAGCCCGCCATGAAGCCGGCGGATTCCTCCGTGATGATCCTGGGTTCCAGGGAACCCAGGCGGATTCTCTCCACCCCGTCAATCTCGTGAACCATGGCGATCAAATCCATCAGACCCGGCCTGCCTCCGGGAAAATCCACTCCGTAGGAGCTTAAATGGATCCCGGTGAGCACCATTTCCTTATATCCCTGGGCCGCCAGGCCCCGGATCTCCTCCGCCACATCCTCCGGTCTCCGGCTTCTCACCCGGCCTCTGGTGTAGGGAATGATGCAGTAGCTGCAGAACTGATTGCAGCCATCCTGCACCTTGATGAAGGCCCTGGTGTGCTCCTCCACCCGGCTAATGTGAAGCTCCTCATACTCCGTGGGAGAAACCAGATCCTTCAGATACACATCCTCCGGTTCCTCACCCGTCGTCTTCTCCTGAAAATACCGGTCCAGAATCTGAACCAGCTCCTTTTTTCTGTCATTGCCGATGACAATGTCCACCGCCTCATCCTTCTCCGCCAGTTCCCGGCCGGCAGCCTGCACGTAGCAGCCGGCAGCCACCACCACCGCCTCCGGATTCATCTTTTTTGCCCGGTGGAGCATCTGTCTGGATTTACGGTCCGCGATATTGGTCACGGAACAGGTGTTGATCACATACACATCCGCCCCGGGGGCAAAGGGAACGATCTCATATCCCGCCGCCTCCAGCATCTGTTCCATGGCTTCCGTCTCATAGGCATTTACCTTGCATCCCAAATTGTGAAACGCCGCTTTTCTCATAAAATTCTCCATTTCTGTTCCCGCCCCGGTTCCTCCTGGGGAACCATGGCCTATTTTCCGTACATGCCATTTTCGTCAAAAGTACCTCTTGACTTTTCCTCCGCACATCTGTACTATGGAATCAGAAGAACGGCTTTTCAGGCCGCAGATAGAGGAGGATGTTTCAACATGAAAACTGTACGTATTTCTTTAAATTCTATCGATAAAGTAAAGTCTTTCGTAAACGATCTGTCCAAGTTCGACGTTGACTTTGATCTGGTATCCGGAAGATACGTGATCGATGCAAAATCCATTATGGGAATCTTCAGCCTGGATCTGTCCAAGCCCATCGACTTAAACATCCACGCAGAGTCCAACCTGGACACCATCCTGACCACTCTGGCTCCCTACATGGTAGAGTAATCACAGAATATTTTCCGGCGGAGCTTCCGCTCCGAAATTTTCAAATTTGTGAAATGAGCAGGCGAAGCGCCCTTCAAAGGGGCGCTTCGTTTTTTTACTGTAAAAGCCCGGTCTCAAAGCAGAGGCGGAACGGGCTGCTTGCAGACCGGACCGTCTCTGCTTTAGAGACGCTCACCTGTATGAGCAAGAAGGCCGGCAGGCCGGATTGCGAATGCAGGTCGAATCGCGTGAGTGCGCAGCACGGAGCGATCCGAGGGCTTTCATGGTTCGTGCTGCCCGCGGTATCGCGAATCGGATAGGGGAAGGGATTTTCCCTATCCGATGTCACACCAGATGGTCTCTTTTGTCCGGATGGCTTCCTCCACCATCTCGTCGATCTTCTCCTGCAGATTCCGCTCCGACCGCTTGATCCGATCCAGGCTGGGCTTGGTCACCGGATGCTTGGCCACGAAGATGGTGCAGCAGTCCTCGTACGGCAGAACGGAGGTCTCATAGGTGTCGATCTTCTCGGAAATATCCACGATCTCCTGCTTGTCAAACCCGATGAGGGGCCGGTATACCGGCAGGGTGCACACCTCGTTGGTGCACAGAAGGGACTGCATGGTCTGGGACGCCACCTGACCGATGCTCTCGCCGGTAATCAGACCGATGCATCCGGTCTCCGCGGCGATCTGCTCCGCGATCCGCATCATATAGCGGCGCATGATGATGGTCAGCTCCTCGTGGGGACATTTCTCGTAAATGTAAAGCTGAATGTCTGTAAAATTCACCACATGAAGGGCAATGGGGCCGGAATACCTGGCCACCAGCTTCGCCAGATCCACCACCTTCTGTTTCGCCCGCTCGCTGGTGTAGGGCGGCGCGTGGAAGTACACGGCGTCGATCTTCACTCCCCTCTTTGCAATCATCCAGCCTGCCACCGGGCTGTCAATGCCGCCCGAGAGAAGGAGCATGGCTTTTCCGTTGGTGCCCACCGGCATTCCGCCGGCTCCCGGAATCATCAGGGAGTAGACATTCACCTTTTTCCGCACTTCGATGTGAAGCATCACATCCGGGTGATGCACGTCCACCTTTGTCTCCGGGAAGGCATTTAAAATCACCTCTCCCATATCCCGGTTGATTTCCTCTGACATGTGGGGATAGCTCTTGTCCCCCCTTCTGGCGTTGACCTTGAAGGTCAGATGCTTGTCCGGGTATACCTCGTCCATATAGGCTACGATCTGCTTCTTGATATTCTCATAATCCCGGTCCTCAAACTGGACCATGGGGCAGATCCACACGATTCCAAACACCCGCTTTAAGGCGTCCAGGGTCTCGTCGTAGTCGTACTCTCCCTCCGCGTCCGCGTAGATGCGGCCCGACTCCTTGGTGATGACGAAATGGCCGTCCACCGCCTTTAAGGCCCGCTTGATCTGCTTGATCAGGGCGTCCTCAAACAGGTAGCGGTTCTTGCCCTTCGTGCCAATCTCCGCGTACTTGATTAAAAATGATCTGAATTCCATAAATTCGTTTATCCTCTCTGATACCGGCGAAGCACCGGCAGTAATTCCTTCAGTGTCTCAATACAGTAGTCCACTTCCTCCAGGGTGTTGAACCGGCCGAAGCTGAACCGCAGGGTGGAGTCCAGAAGCTCCGGTTTCACCCCGATGCCCTTCAAGGTTCCGCTCACGTCCGGATGGTTGGAAGAGCAGGCGGAGCCGGAGGACACGTAGATTCCCTTATCCTCCAGGGCGTGGAGGAGCACCTCGCTGCGGACGCCGGAGAAGCTGACGCTCACCACCTGGGGCGCGCTCTCCCTGCCCGGATAGCTGTTGGGGGTGGCGCCTTCCACCTCTTTTAACCGCTCCAGCATATGGTCCTTCAGGGCGCAGAGGTGGCCCACCTTCTCCTCAAAATTGGTGTAGGCCTCCTCGGCCGCCACTCCCATTCCCACGATTCCCGGCACATTCTCCGTACCGGAGCGCATGCCCCGCTGCTGACCGCCGCCGTAGATGATGGGGCGGATCTTCACATGCTCGTCAATGTAGAGAAAGCCGATGCCCTTCGGCCCGTGGAGCTTGTGACCGCTGACAGACAGCAGATCGATCCCCTGCTTTTTCGGCCGGATCTGAAACTTTCCATAGGCCTGGATGGCGTCCACATGGAAAACAGTCCCCGGGTTGGCGCCGTGGACGATCTTTCCGATCTCCTCCACCGGCTCCACTGCTCCCACCTCATTGTTCACATACATGACGGAAACCAGAATGGTATCCTGCCGGACAGCCTGTTTTAACTGTTCCAGATCCACATGACCTTTCTGGTCCACCCGGAGGTACGTCACTTCAAAGCCCATCTCCTCCAAAAATCCCAGGGTATTGTAGATGGACGGATGCTCAATGTTGGACGCGATGATGTGCTTCCCCGCCCGCTTGTTGGCCAGGGCTGTACCGATTAAGGCCATGTTGTTGGACTCAGAACCGCCGGAGGTAAATAAAATCTCTTTTTCCTTCACCTTCAGGGTCTTTGCCACCTGGGATGCCGCCTGCTTCACCGCGTTTTCCGCCCGCACGCCCATAATGTGGCGAGCGGAAGGGTTGCCGTAGTTTTCCGTCATCATCTGATCCATGGCGGCCACCACCTTGTCCAGCACTCTGGTGGTCGCCGAATTGTCAAAATATACTTCCATTTTCTATCTCTCCCCGTCTGTTAAAAGGCCGTGTCTCCGGCCCCGTCCTCCCGATCCTCCAGCAGAAATCCCAGCACCGACAGCACGTATAGTCCCGCCGTCTCCGTTCTCAGGATCCGTCTCCCCAGGGTGACGGGACGGATTCCCGCCTCCACGGCGGTGCGGATCTCTTCCTCGTCAAAGCCCCCTTCCGGGCCGATAAAGATTCCCGCCTCCATGCCTGGGGAGATCTTCTGAAATTCCTGTCTGGTCTGCTCCATCCCCTGAGCCAGCTCGTAGGGGATAAAATTCCGGTCAAAGGAGGAGGCCAGAGCGCAGGCCTGGGAAAAATTCATCACCTCGGTCACCTCGGGGATGATCAGGCGCTTGCTCTGTTTGGCCGCGCTCTCGGAGATGGCGTTCCACCGCTTCCGTTTGGCCTCCTCCTTCTTTTTATCCAGCTTCACCACCGCCCGGCGGGTGGCCACCGGGACGATCCGATAGACTCCCAGCTCCACCGCTTTCTGAATAATCAGCTCCATCTTGTCGCTCTTTGGCAGTCCCTGAAAGAGCCAGATTCTGGCGGGAAGCTCTGTGCTCTCCTCCATCTCCAGAATCTCCGCCCTCACCCGGTCCTCCTCCGTCTCCGTCACGGCGCACAGGTAATCCCTGTCCCTGCCGTTGCTGATGCGGATCTTCTCCCCGGGGCGCATGCGGAGCACATTGTGGATATGGTTCACATCCGGGCCGGTGATCACCACCTGCCCGGTCTTCTCATCAATCTGATCCTGGGCCACAAAAAACCGGAACATAACTTACTTCTTTCTGGCGGTCACGGACAGCCACTCTCCCTGGTAGGTGACTTCCACCACCTCAAACTGGTCGTTGGCAGCGAATGCCTGGCGCACCGCCTCCTCCTTCATGTTGATGATGCCGGAGGTAATGAAGATGCCGCCCTGTTTTAAGTGGACGGGAATCTCCTTCTGGAGCAGGATGATCACATCCGCCAGAATATTGGCCACGGCAATGTCATAGCAGCCATAGCCCGCCTGATCCTGCACCGCTTTGTCGTCGATGATATTTCCCTGAACCACCTGGAACCGGCCGTCCTCGATCTGGTTGGCCTCCAGGTTCTCTCCCACCGCCGTAATGGCGTTGTCGTCCAGGTCGGTGCCGAACACCCGGCCTGCGCCCAGCTTTAAGGCAGTGATGCCCAGGATTCCGCTTCCCGTTCCCACATCCAGCACGGAACAGCCGGGAGTCACGTATTTCTTCAGCTGGCGGATGCACAGCTGAGTGGTCTCATGCTGTCCGGTGCCGAAGGCGGTGCCCGGATCAATCTGAATCAGCAGCTTGTCCTGATCCTCCTCCGGGATCTCCTCCCAGGTGGGCTTGATCAGAATATCGTCCACGGTAAAAGGCTTGAAGTACTGTTTCCAGTTGTTGATCCAGTCCTTGTCCTCCGTCTCCGACACCTGGATGGTACGCTCTCCCACGTCCACGAACTCACTCAGATCGTCCAGGCCCTCCTCGATCTGACGGAGCAGCTCCTCCAGACCTTCCAGTTTCTCGTCATCCAGATAAAAGCTCACCTTCGCCGTGCCGTCATCCGGCCCGGGATCCGGGAGAATGTCAATAAACATTCCCTTCGTCTCCGCCTCTGTCAGCGGCACATGATCTTCCACTTCGATTCCCTCAATTCCCAGCTCGTCCAGCAGGCTGCTCACCAGATCCACAGCCGCCGTAGTAGTATTGAGAGTAAATTTCTTCCATTTCATGATTCATATTCCCCTTTTCCATGATAATCTGTAAGTTTCTCCCAGACCGGTCAAAATCCCACTGCCAGCTTTCCAAACAGAATGCAGAGCACGATCAGAATCACCGGGCGCACCACCTGTCTGCCTCCCTTTACCACCAGAGCAGAGCCGATGGAATGGCCGGCAATGCAGAACAGACCGGACACCAGTCCCAGGGAGTAGTACACATTTCCGCTGATCAGGAACGTGAGCAGGGCTGACAGATTGGAGGACAGGTTCAGCACCTTGGTCACTCCCGCCGCCCGACGGGTGTCCATATGGGCCAGCCCGGTGAGCAGAAGCAGCAGGAAAGTTCCGGTGCCCGGGCCGTAAAATCCGTCGTACACTCCCATCACCAAACCGAAGGCACAGACCATGGCCGTCAGCCGCGGTCCCGTCACCGACCCTGTCCGCTCATCCTCACCCATATTCTTTGTGCGGAGCACGTAAAACGCCACCACAGGCAGAATCAGAATCATCATATGGGTGATCACCGCCTCGCTGACGTAAAGGCTGATGGTCGCCCCGCAGACCGCCCCTAAAATGGAGCAGATTCCCCCGGGTATGGCTGCCTTCCAGTCCACAAATCCGTTTTTTGCCAATCTGGCGGTGGAGACAATGGTTCCCAGAGAGGAACTGGTCTTATTGGTCCCCAGGGCCATGTGGGGCGGAACTCCCGCCACAAGATAAGCCGGGAGAGAAATCAGTCCCCCGCCCCCGGCAATGGAATCCACCAGCCCGGCCAGAAACACCAGCGGGCAGACTATGAGATATTTTTCCATGATTATTCTTCCTTAAGTCAATTTCTACCGTATCATATCACAGATTTTTCCAGTGTGCAAGGCTTACCAGGCCGGGAAGGGCGGCATATGGGGAATGGGGCGGCTATCCCCCGCCGGCCGCGCAAAGGGAGCCGGGAATGATTTCCGACAATCACTCCCGGCTCCCGCCATTTATGTATTCTGTTCTGCGGTTTTTGTTTTTACAGCCCCTGCTCCGTCAGCTCTCTGGCCACATCGTCCTTGATGGTGATGCCTTCCTTTTCCAGGCGGGCGATGGTGTCAGCAAACTGGGGCAGATATTTCTTGTGGGCGATGAGCAGCTCGTCCAGCACCCGTTTCGCCGTGGCTCCCGACGGAATCTGGGGATTTAAGAAGAACGCCTGCATGGCCAGACCGTAATTTCCGGTGATGGCGGCCTCCTCCACGCACCACTCCATATTCTTCATGCACTGAAGCCAGCCGCACTCTGCGGGATGAAGCTTTCCGAAGGCGATGGGGCGGGCTCCCGTAGCTCCGATGAAGCAGGAAACCTCAGCCGCGGACTCCGGGGGAAGATCCGGCAGGGCGCCGTTGTTTCTGGTGGTAACCACAATGTGGGTGTTCTTGTTGCCGTAGATGGCGGCGATGGTCTCGCAGGCCGCATCGCTGTAGTGGGCGCCGCCTCTCTTGGAGAGCTGCTCCGGCTTGTGGTCCAGGTTGGGATCCTTGTAGAGCTCAAACAGCTCCGCCTCCGTCCGCTTCACCTGCTCCGCTCTGGTTCCGATGGTGTTGTACTCTTCCAGGCCGTGGGCCAGCATCTCTTCCTGTCTGTAGTAATAGCGGTGGTAGCCGCAGTGGATCATTCCGATCTCGTCCAGCTGCTCCTTGAACAGGGGAACGTCGAAAATGTTGGCAGGCACGCCCCCGTCTTTTCCCTCGTACATGGCGTCGATGATCTGCTGGGTCACTTCGTTTCCGTCCAGATCAAACACCTTATGCCAGTGGAAATGGTTCAGGCCTGCAAATTTATATACCAGCTGGTCCAGGGTCTTGCCAATGGTGGCCGGCTCCTTCATCATGGCGCCTACGGGCACGTTGCACAGACCGATGACCTTCTCCCAGTTGCCGTAGCGCATCACAGCCTCGGTCACCATGCCGCTGGGATTGGTAAAGTTGATCAGCCAGGCGTTGGGACACAGCTCTTTCATATCTTTCACGATGTCCAGAATTACCGGGATGGTGCGGAACGCCTTGAAGATTCCTCCGGCTCCGTTGGTCTCCTGTCCCAGAAGTCCATAGGAGAAGGGAATCCGCTCATCCTTGATACGGGCATTTAACAGACCTACACGGAACTGGGTGGTGACAAAGTCCGCATCCTTCAATGCCTCTCTTCTGTCCAGAGTCAGATGCACCTTCACGTCATAGGGAGAAGCGTCCCACATTCTCTGGGCCATCTTTCCCACGATCTCCAGCTTCTCTTTTCCGTCCTCAATGTCCACCAGCCAGATCTCCCGGATGGGAAGCTCCTCATATCTCTTGATGAAGCCTTCCATCAGCTCCGGCGTATAGCTGCTGCCTCCTCCGATCGTTACAATTTTTACTGCGCCTTCCATGTCTCAAACCGCCTTTCTTTCTAAGTGTCTCTCGTCGTGGTATCGCAGCCGGGACTTTTGTCCCAACCGCGAAAAATTATACAAAAAGAAGGTCGGATTGTAAAGATCTTCTGTGCATAGTGAAACATTGTTATCCGATTTATCTCTGTTTGGCGGGAAAACGCGGAACGGTGTTTCACCTCCGCACCATATATAGAACAGCTCCTGTGGGGAGCGCTTTTATTGCACGGAGGTGAAGTTTTCTGTGAAATGAAAAAAGCGCAGCTCCCGCCGCGCCTTTTTCATAAAAGATAAGATTATGTATCGAAAAGTTTTTCCGAACCATCCCTGCCATGAATGATTTCGGATTCCTGACTTTCTTTTTCCTGTTAAGGATAGTATAATGGATTTCAGTGGAAAGTAAAGCGATCCGGGCCAGATGGGAACAGAGCTGTCAATTTTCTGACGATCCCATCCTTTTTTCTGAAACAATGTTTCGCTGGGCCATCACACAGACTGCAGGGAGGCAAGTTTATGCTGATTCTTGATAAACTGAAAAACGATGAGGTTTTCTCCGATGCGGAAAAGAGCATCGCCGCCTATTTTCTGGAACGCCAGCTCTCGCTGGAAGGAGAGAGCATCCGCCATGTGGCCCAGGCCACATTCACATCGCCGGCCACGGTGATGCGGTTCTGCCAGCGGCTGGGATTTGAGGGCTATGCCGATTTCCGGGAGGCCTATGTGAAGGAAAACACCTATCTCTCCTCCCATTTTCAGAACATCGATTCCAACCGGCCCTTTCTGGAGCACGACTCCTTCCTCACCATCGCGGGAAAGATTTCCTCTCTGTACACGGAAACAGTGAAGGACACCCTCTCCCTTCTCACCCAGCAGGAGCTGGACCAGGCGGTGCGCATGCTGGATCAGGCCCAGAATATCTACCTCTGTTCTTCCGGGGTCTACAGCGATATCGCCTCCGCCTTCCGGGAAAATATGTCCAAGATCGGAAAGACTGTGGTGATCCCTCCGTCAAACACCAGCGCCTATTTCGAGGCCTGCTACCGGGATAAAAAGAACTGCTTCATCCTGGTATCCTACTCCGGAGAGACTCCCCGGAATATTGTGCTGGCCAAAAAGCTCCGGCAGAGAGGGATTCCCGCCATATCCATTACCTCTTACGGCTCCAACTCTCTGGCTGCCCAGTGCGGATGCCGGCTGTACATCTCCACCAGACAGAAACTGATCTCCAACCTGGGAAATTTTTCCATCAATCTGTCTGTGTTCTACCTTCTGGACACTCTGTACGCCGGCTGTTTCCGACTCCGGTACAAGACCAACGAGGAACTGAAGATCCGCTTCTCCAAGGAATCGGAATTCCGCACCTCCGACAACCCCATACTGAGAGAAGAACCTTAAGACTTCTTCCTCACATTTTTCGTCACGATCACATCGCTTCCCAGTCCCAGGACATCGGCAATCACCGTCTGTCCAAGGACCGCGGGGGCTTTTATTTTTACTTTCCGGATCTCCTCCATCACATCAAAGATCCGCTCCTTCGGCACAGGCCGGTTCAGCCGCACACTGGCCAGGGGCAACTCTCCCCCTTCCACCAGCACAGAAGAGGCAATGGTTCTCATGGGAGCCGTCAGCTCCTGAATCACATAATCCTTCCCCTTCGGGCAAACATTCCCCTCCACCGAGCAGACTCTGCCGTCTGATATCTCGGCGCTGATCTCACAGCCTCTGGGGCACATAATACAGGTAAATGATTTCACCATTCCACTTTCACCTCCAGATCTTCATTCTTTTTCAGCCAGGATGCTTTGACCGGAATCTGAATCATCTCAGCGGGGATGGCCTTCGCCATCTTCTTCTCAAAAACGGTCTCTCCTCCCTGGACCAGGCGGATCCGGCAGTTTTTCGCCGGCTTTCTCACACGGAAGGACAGCGTAAAATCTGCTTCGCCGCTGATTTTTCTGGGAACCGCGTGGGTGACGCTGCCGTCTGTGAGAACCTGAAGCCTGCACTCAGAGAGGCTTCCCGCCTGCAGGTAAGCCGCCGCAGAATCCGCCAGCTCCTCCGCTTCCGCGGACACAAAATCTACCAGATCATGGACCTGCAGCACATTTCCCGCCGCGAAGATCCCGGGCACCGTCGTCTGATGATGCTCGTCCACCACAGGGCCGTTGCTCCCCCGGTCCAGCTCTGCCCCCGCGGAGAGAGACAGTTCATTTTCCGGAATCAGGCCCACCGAAAGAATCAGCGTATCGCAGGGATATTCTGTTTCCGTCCCGGGTATGGGATTTCTGTTGTCGTCCACCTGGGAAATCACCACGGACTCCAGACGCTCTTTTCCCTTGATCTGCGTCACCGTATGACTTAAATACAGAGGAATTCCATAGTCGTCCAGGCACTGGAGAATATTTCTGGGAAGGCCGCTGGCATAGGGCTGAACCTCAAACACGCCGACCACATGGGCTCCCTCCAGGGTCAGTCTCCTGGCCATGATCATGCCGATGTCGCCGGATCCCAGAATCACCACCTCCCGGCCCACCATACGGTTCTGAAGGTTGATATAGGCCTGGGCCACGCCTGCCGTATATACGCCTGCCGGACGGTCTCCCGGAATCCGGATGGCTCCGCGGGTTCTCTCCCGGCATCCCATGGACAGGATCACTGCCTTTGCCTGGATCTCCACCAGTCCCTCTCTGGACGCCGCCGTCACCCGTTTGTCTCTGGTAATGTCAATCACCGTGGCGTCTGTAATACAGGGAATGCCCCGGGCTTCCACCTGATCAATGAATCTCTGGGCATACTCCGGCCCGCTTAAAGTCTCTCCAAACCGGGTCAGCCCAAAGCCGTCATGAATGCACTGGCGCAGGATTCCTCCCAGTTCATGCTCCCGCTCCAGAATCAGCAGGTTTCTCACTCCCTTGTCCCACAGGCGGACCGCCGCCGCAAGACCGGCGGGGCCGCCTCCGATGATTACCGCATCCACATCTCTCATCTTTCATCCCTCACCTTTCCTGTAAACATATATCCGCCCTCTTTGGAGTAGCGCACGTCCTCCGGCTGGATTCCCAGCTCCTCCTCGATCATCCTGGTAATCCTGGTCTCGCAGTAGCCTCCCTGGCACCGTCCCATGGTGGCTCTGGTCCTGTTTTTAATTCCCGTCACCGTGCAGACTCCCAGGGGATTGTGAATGGCCTGACGGATCTCCGCCCTGGTCACATTCTCGCACCGGCAGACAACCTCCCCGTAATCCGGATCCTCCTCAATGGCGTGTTTCCGTTCTTCTTCCGTCATCCCGCTGAAGCGGCGGATTCCCGGACGTCTGGGATCAAAAGCTTCATTCACAGCCGGGTGCTCCTTCTCCGTCAGCTTCTTCACCGCCCGCCGGGCCAGGGGCAGGGCGCAGGTGATGCCGGGAGACTCGATTCCCACCAGATTGACGGTTCCCGGATGATCGTCATCCGCCTCCAGCAGAAAATCCAGGATCTCCCCGGTCTCCGGATCATACCGCTTCCACCGGATTCCCGCAAAGCTGCGGATGAAATACTGGCTTTCCATGTGGTCAAACATCTTCCTTCCGTCAGAAATCAGTCCGTCCAGATGCTCTTTGGTGGTGCTGTAGTCCTCCCGGCCCTCCGTCACGTAGGAATCCGGCCCCACCAGCACATTTCCATCCACCGTGGGAGTGGCGTGGGTCATGAATCCCCCCTTTTCGTTGGGGGCAGGGTACACCGGAACCGCCAGGTATTTTCCCGCCTTCTTATCCAGGACGAAATACTCTCCCTTAAAACCCTTTGCGGGGTAATGGGGATAGCCCAGCATTTCTGAGATCTCCGGGGCGTACATTCCCGCGCAGTTGATCACCCACCGGGTCTGAACATCCTCTCCCGCCTCCGTGTGCAGAAGATACCCTTTTTCCTTCCGGTCAATGGCTGTCACCTTCCGTCCAAAGAGAAATTCCGCTCCATTTCTGGCCGCGTTCTCCGCCAGGGCAATGGTGTACTCCATGGGATCCAGGATACCGGAGCTGGGCACATACATGGCAAACTCCCCGCCGGCATGGCTGTCAATCTCCCGGATTTCCTCTTTTGTCACCATCCGCATTCCTGTGACGCCGTTCTGTTCCCCGATGGCCTTGAATTTCAGAATATTTTTCCGATCCTGCTCTGTAAATCCCACCACCAGTTTTCCCGTTCTCTTAAAGGGCACGTCCAATTCCGCCGCCACCTGGTCAAATTCCCGGTTTCCCTCTACCGCGCACTCCGCCTTCAGGCTTCCCGGCCGATAGGTGAAGCCGGCGTGAAGCATTCCTGTATTTCTGCTGGAATTGCCGCAGGCCACATCCAGCTCTTTTTCCAGAACCCCCACAGACAGCCGGTATCTGGTAAGCTCCCTGGCCACGGCACAGCCCACCACGCCTGCGCCGATCACCACCACGTCATAGCATTTCATATTGTTTCTGTCCCTCCTCCTAAAACTGATAAAAGCTGTGGTTTTCTTATACCACAGCTTTTTCCCCCTTTTCAATCCTGACCACGGAAAAAGAATCGCTTTCCCCCCTGTCAGGGACAAAAAGTACCGGTTTGTCTAATTTTCTTCCATCATCTTCAGGATCCTCTCCCGGTTCTGGATCAGGTGGGCGGTCATGGCGTCCTGGGCCTCGCAGCCGCGGCGGCCCTCAATGGCCGCCAGGATCCTCCGGTGGGCCTCCACCGTCTTCTCCCCCAGCCGGTGTTCCGTGACATTCTCCTGGAGGAGGATGGCCTGCTGGATGGACGGGAGGAGATTGTGAACCACCAGGTTTCCGCTGCACCCGGCGATGCAGGTGTGAAATTCCATATCCTGCTCAAAATAGTTCCGCCCCGCCAGGCACTCCTCCTCCATCTTCCGGAACAGGCACCGGAGCCGGTCCATTTCCTCCCGGCCGGCCCGCTCCGCCGCCAGGGCCGCCATCCTGGGCTCAATGAGAAGCCTCAGCTCCAGCAGATCCCGCACCAGCTTCTTTTTGTCGCTCACCAGGGAAAGACCCAGAAGATCGTCGCTCAGCCCCCGTCTGGCGGAGACGAAGGTGCCCGCTCCCCGGCGCACCTCCACAATCTGCTTCTCCCTCAGAATCCGGATGGCTTGCCGCACCGTATTGCGGCTCACCTCCAGCCGGGCCGCCAGCTCCTTCTCCCCGGGCAGCTTCGCCCCGGCTCCGTAGTTTTCCCGGTATATAAGGTCTGAGATCCCGTCCGCCGTCTTCTCCGGCAGGGATTTGTGATAAATCTTGTCCATGGCTGCCTCCTTATCCTTCCAAAAGCCGCATCACATCCCGGCCCGTCAGAGACGAAAGTTCCATGGTTCCCTCTGTGATTACCCCGTCGGCCAGACTCTGCTTCATCTGCTGCAGCCGCAGCATGTTCTCCTCCACCGTGTCCTTCATGATCAGCTTGAATACAGTCACCTTCTTGTCCTGGCCGATGCGGTAGGCCCGGTCGGTGGCCTGGTTCTGGGCCGCCACATTCCACCAGGGATCGTAGTGGATTACCATGTCCGCCGCCGTCAGATTCAGGCCTGTGCCTCCCGCCTTCAGGGAGATGAGAAACACCATCACCTCATCCTGGCCGAAGGCACCGGCCAGGCGGATGCGCTCCTCCTTCGGCGTCTCCCCCGTCAGGCTGTAGAAGGGGATTCCCTCCTTTTTCAGCCGCTTTCCTATAATGTCCAGCATGGAGGTAAACTGGGAAAACAGCAGAATCCGGTGGCCGCCTCCCGTGCCGTCCCGGATCAGGTCCACGCAGGTCTCCAGCTTCGCGCTGCCCTCCCGGTAATTGGTATAGCACAGGGACGGATGGCAGCAGATCTGACGAAGTCTGGTAAGGGCAGCCAGCACCTGAAACCGGTCTTCCTCAAAGCCTCCGGACTCCAGCTTTTCCTTTAACAGGGCGGCGTTTGCCAGGTACAGTTCCTTCTGCATTCCCTCCGCCCTGGAATAGACCACCGTCTCCAGCTTCTCCGGAAGCTCCTTCAGCACCTGGCTCTTCAGTCTCCGCAGAATGAAGGGACCGATCAGCCGGTGAAGCCGTTCCAGCGCCTGCCGGTCCTGGTCTTTCACCACGGGAATCTCATATTCTTTCCGAAATTTCTGGTAGCTGAACAGGAACCCGGGCATCAGATAGTCAAAAATGCTCCACAGCTCTCCCAGATGGTTTTCTATGGGCGTTCCCGTGAGGGCGAAACGGGACACCGCCCGGACTGCCTTTACCGCCTTGGCGTTCAGAGTGCCCGCGTTTTTAATGTACTGGGCCTCGTCGATGACCTGATAGCGGAATTCCAGATCTCTGTAGAGCTCCAGATCTCTCCGCAGCAGGTCGTAGGAAGTGATTACCACGTCGTACTCTCCCGCCCGGGCAGCCGCTTCCTTTCTCTGGGCCGCGTTTCCCGTCACCAGCAGCACCTTTAAGGACGGGCCGAACTTTTCCAGCTCGTTTTCCCAGTTGTAAACCAGAGAGGCGGGGCAGACGATGAGGGACGGCCGGGCCGTCTCCCGCCGCTCCTTCTCATCCAGCAGCAGAGCGATCACCTGGACCGTCTTTCCCAGTCCCATGTCGTCCGCCAGGATTCCTCCGAAGCCCAGCTCATCCAGAGTCTTCATCCACTTAAATCCCAGCTTCTGGTATTCCCTCAGTTCCCCTTGAAAGCTCCCGGGAATCTCAAAATCGCTGTCCTCCACCGACTTCATTCCCCGCACCACGGTTTTGAACATCCGGTCCCGGTACACGCTCATTCCCCGGCGGGCCTCCAGTATGGAATCCAGGTAAAACACCCGGTAGCCGGGCACCCGGATCACCTCTTCTCCCATCTGGGCCTTCGTCAGGCCCAGGCCGTCCAGCATGCCCGCCACCGTCAGCAGGCCGTCATCCTTCAGCTCCAGAAATTCCCCGGACTTCAGGCGGTAGTATTTCTTTCTCTGACGGTAGCTGTCCAGGATCTTTAACAGTTCCTGGCGGCTCATCCCTTCAGCGTCCACCTTCAGCTCCAGCCAGTTTCCGGCGTAGGAAACCCCCACGGAGACGGCGGGCGGCGGCAGAATCTTCAGCTTTTTCATCTCCTCCGAGACCGCCACTTCACCCAGGGCCTGAAATTCCGGAATTCCCTCTGTGAGCAGGCGGTACACCGCTTCCTCGTCGTCCCGGATCACCGGATCGCTGCCGTCCTCCTCCCGGTATTTGAAATATTTTGTGATGGTCTGGCTGATCCGGAACTCCCCGGGCACATCCCGGCACACCGTCCTGGGCACCTTTTCATCTTCAATGGGATGGAAAGAGAAATCTCCGTAGGAGAGAGTGGGATGAAGCACGACCTCATTCGGGCCTGGGCTGTCAAAGGCAAATCGGGCCTTCAGCTCCTGGGGGCGGTAATCCTCCAGCCTCACATCCTCCGACTGGAAGGAGATGTAAGGCTCCAGCTTTCTCACCACCCGCTCGTAAAACAGAGGCAGGTCCCGGTCGTTGATCTCCAGCGTCCTTCCTCCCCTTCCTCCCGCAATGCCGTCCAGGAACACGGTCAGCTCCCGCCCCCGCTCTCCCCGGCAGCGGCAGAGACGGTCCTCCATGGCCAGGTAAATGGCGGATTCTCCTTTCAGATACACCAGTTCTTCCGGCAGAGAAATGGAGATGCCGTCCCGGCCGCTCCTCTCCACCTGAACCTTCAGCCCCGGCAGTTCCTCCGTCACCAGCAGTTTTCTTCTCTGTCCCCTGTGGTCCTCCGTCTCCAGCATCTGCCCCATCACCAGCTCAAAAAAGCGGTCCAGATCCCCTTTATTCAGCTGAATGCTGCGGAACGCCGGGACCGCAGAGCCTCCGGTACGGTGAAAATGGGCATAGTAATCCCGGTAAGTGTGAATCAGATCCATGAGAAATTCCGCCATGGGGCGGCTCTCCGGCGTAAAGGCGGAAAGGCTGTGGTGGAACGCGAAATTTTTCCCGTAGCGGACCATGGTCCCGCTGTCCACCGCCTCCCCGAAGGACGGCAGATCACGGATCACGTAAAACCGGTCCTTTCCCACATCAAACTCCAGCTGCAGGCCGGAGCTTTTAAACAGCAGGCGGGGGCGCAGCACCACGTCCGCTCCTTCCTCCTCCCGCAGAATGTCCGCCACCTCCCGGTTGGTGTATTCCCGGATCATTCCCCGGATCTCCTGGGAAGTGAATACCATGCGCCCGTTCTCCTCCCTTCTCCGCTCCTTGTAATAAGCCAGAAGGGCGGCGCAGTGGGGACACATTCCCTTGTAGGAACGGCCATCCGCGCAGGTACAGGAGTAATCGAATACCTGCCCGTTTTTCAGATAGAGGGAGGACCGGTATGTGCGGTTCCCGTCGGACACGGCCGCCTTGATCCCGGTCTCTCCCTTCCAGAACGTGTTGGATGAAAATTCAGTGATGGTCATGCAGATTTTTCTCCTCCCTTTGAAAAACAACCCCCGGCAGAGCTCCTTCTCCGCCGGAGGTTGTCCCTCATTTCTGCAGTTCCCGGATCCTACATACGGTCCGGGGCCTGAATTCCAAGAAGATTGATGCAGGTCTCCAGCACGTCCTTTGCCAGGCGCACCAGAGCCAGCCAGCTCTCCTTCTGCTGCTCATTTTCCTCTGTGATGATTTTGGTATCGTGGTAGAAACGGTTGCAGGCGTTGGACAGATCGTACACGTACTGGCAGATCTTGTGGGGCGCCAGCTCATCGAACGCCGCGTTCACTGCCTCATTATACTTTGTAATCTCCAGCTGCAGAGCCCGCTCCGCCTCCGTCACCGCCGGAAGAATCTTCGCATTCTCAGAAAGTCCGCCGTTTTTGCTGAGGATGGATTTGATCCTCACAATGGTGTACAGAATATAAGGGCCTGTATTTCCCTCAAAGGAGGTAAACCGGTCGATGTCAAATACGTAGTCCTTCGCCGCCTGGTTGGAGAGATCCCCGTATTTCAGCGCGGACAGACCTACGATCTTGGCCGTCTCCTTCGCCTCCTCCTCGGAGACCGTGCGGTTTTCCATGATCTTCTGGTAGGCAGCGTCGTTTACCTCGGCGATCAGCTTCTCCAGGCGCATCACGCCGCCCTCTCTGGTCTTATAGGGCTTTCCGTCCCTGCCGTTCATGGTGCCGAAGCCCAGGAAATCCATCTTCCGCTCCGGAGCCACGATTCCCGCCTTCTTCGCCACACGGAATACCTGGGTAAAGTGAAGCTCCTGCCGTTTGTCTACCACATAAATGTAGTGATCCGGATGGAAATCCTGCTCCCGCTCCACAATGGTGGCCAGGTCGGAGGTGGCGTAGAGGGCCGCTCCGTCAGATTTCCGGATGATGCAGGGCGGCAGCTCTTTGGCGTCGGTCTCCTCAGCAATATCCACCACCAGAGCTCCCTGGCTCTCGTAAGCCAGCCCCTTGGCGATGAGATCGTTGATCAGACCGGGGATATAGGGCTGAGCGTCGCTCTCCCCTTTCCACAGATCAAAATGCACGTCCAGGCTGTCGTAGTTTTTCTTCAGATCCGCCAGGGACACATTCATGATGTGCTTCCAGATGGCCCGGTAGGGCGGATAGCCGTTCTGCAGCTGGAAAGTGGCCGTCTGAGCCCTCTCCTTAAAGGCATGGCCCGCCTCCGTGTCCTCCTTGGACTTGGCGCTGGCCGCCGGATAGATCTCCTCCAGCTCGCTGATGGTAAAGGGCGGCTCCTGGGGATACTCTCCCTTGAAATCCGGATCAAAATAGGGAAGATCCGGTCTCCGGTCCCGAAGCTCCTCAATGATCAGGCCCATCTGCAGTCCCCAGTCTCCCAGGTGCACATCGCCGATCACATGGTGGCCCAGGAATTTTCCCATGCGCTTGACGCTCTCGCCGATGATGGCAGCCCGGAGATGGCCCACATGGAGGGGCTTTGCCACGTTGGCTCCGCCGTAATCCACAATGATAGTCTCCGGCTTCTCCGGCTCCTCAATGCCCAGCTTGTCCTGGGAGCACATGCCGTTTAAATATCCCGCCAGCCATTCCCCGTTTAACCGGATGTTGATAAATCCCGGCATCACCGCCGTGATCTCAGAAAATACCGGGTTGGCCGAGGCCTTCTCCACTACCTCATTGGCAATATCAATGGGCTTCTTTTTATATTTCTTCGCCGCCGCCATGGCCCCGTTGCACTGGTACTCACACAGATCCGGGCGGTTGGACAGGTTTACCTTCGCATAGGACTGGTCATATCCGCACTCCGCAAACACGGGCTTCAGCTCTCCGGCGATCAAATCGAGGATCTTCTTCATTCTTCCCATTTCCTTTCTATACAGTGTTCCTTCGTTTTCCTTACAAGCAACTAAATATTATAAGGCAAAACATGGGAAAAAGCAACGGATTCCGGGAGATTTTAGCCGGGAACTCCCGTCTTTCCTCCGATTTCTGCAATCCGGCACCCGGTGAGGGCGGATCTGCGGTGGGATACGATGAGCACCATCTATTAGTTATAGCTAACCTCATATGGAAAAAGGAGAACGCCCGTCTCCTTCGATTCCAGGCGTTCTCCCTCTCTATCCATCCTGTCTCTTATACTCTGGACAGGTACTCACCCGTACGGGTATCAATCTTTAATTTGTCACCTACGTTCACAAACAGCGGAACATTGATGGTAGCGCCGGTCTCCAGGGTTGCGGGCTTCGTGGCGCCGGTAGCTGTGTCGCCCTTGAATCCAGGCTCTGTCTCGGTCACTTCCAGCTCTACGAATAAAGGCGGCTCCACAGAGAACACATTGCCATTGTAGGAGCAGATCTTGCACATCTCGTTCTCTTTTACAAACTTCAGGGCATCGCCGATGGTGTCGCTGTTTAACGCGATCTGATCAAAGGTCTCCACATTCATGAAATAGTACAGATCTCCGTCTGAGTACAGATACTGCATATCCACGCGGTCGATTCTGGCGGCCGGGAACTTCTCTGTGGGACGGAAGGTTCTCTCAACCACGCCGCCGCTGATCACGTTCTTGATCTTCGTCCGGACGAAAGCGGCTCCCTTTCCCGGTTTTACATGCTGGAACTCGATAATCTGGCAAACATTGCCGTCGATTTCAAGTGTCATGCCGTTTCTAAAATCACCAGCTGATATCATAAATGATATTCCTCCTTAACTACTTTTCTCTCATACTTGCTAAAATCAATCGGTTCTATTCTATACTAAAACACAGGTATTTTCAACACCTTTTTACAAATTTCCCGTCAGGTAGTCCATGGCAAGCTCGTAGCCTTTCAGCCCCAGACCCACCACCTGACCGGTGCACACCGGGGCGGTCACCGACACATGGCGGAACTCCTCACGCTTGTGGACATTGGAAATATGCACCTCAATTTTGGGCAGCTCGATGGATGCAAGAGCGTCCCTCACCGCGTAGCTGTAGTGGGTGAAGGCTCCCGGATTGATGATGATGGCCTCCGTCCCGTCGCTGTAGGCAGCCTGGATCCGGTCGATGATGCCGCCCTCATAATTGCTCTGGAACACCTCCACCTCATGACCCTCCGCCTTTCCTTTTTCCTCCAGGTTTCTCACCAGGGTCTCATAACTTTCCGTGCCGTAGATTCCCTTCTCCCGGATTCCGAGAAAATTGATGTTCGGCCCGTTGATCACCAGTATCTTCATCTCTCATTCCCCTTTCTTCCCACTTCCTCCACGATCTCCTCCACGGTTTTCCCGTCCGTCTCCACAGAAAAATGGGACGCCGCCTCATAGAATTCCTCTCTGGCGTCAAGGAGTTCCCTGGCCCGTTCTTCCGGATTCCCGCCGCGCATCATGGGTCTGCTGTCATCCCCTGCCAGGCGGCTGCACACCGTCTCCGGCCGGATTTTTAGGTACACCACCGTGCCCGTTTCCCGAAGCAGCCGGCGGTTTTCCTCCCTGAGAGGAAGGCCGCCGCCCACGGAAATCACCGCGTGCTCCGTGTGTTCCCGGAGCTTCCGCACCGTCTCCGTCTCCATCCGGCGGAAGGCTTCCTCTCCCTCCGACGCGAATATGTCGGAGATGGATCTGCCCGCCTCCCTCTCGATTAACTCGTCCGTATCCACAAAGGGCATGGAAAACTTTCTGGCGTAGGCCTGTCCCACCGTGGTCTTTCCCGCCCCCATAAAGCCGATAAAGATCACATTTCCCTTTTTGCCCGTCAGCCGGTCCATCATCATTTTCCGGATCCGCGCCACCGTCTCCCGGCGGATCTTTACCTCCGGATTCCACAGCTCGTAGGCGATCACTCCCTGGTAGATCAGCATGGAGAGGCCGTTGAACGCCCGTCCTCCCGCCTGTCTCACCGCCTTCATAAAGGAGGTCTCAAAGGGTGTGTAGATAATGTCAAAGCCGGTGTGGATCATTTTGTAGAACTCCTCGTCCCGGATCAGGATCTCCTCCGACCTGGGAGCCATGCCCACGCTGGTGGTCTGCAGGCACAGATAGGAACCCTTGGGAATTTCTCGCCAGCCGTCCAGACCCATGGGAACAAACACCTCCCGGCCGAAGCGGCCGTTCATCTCCTCCGCCAGAAGCCGCGCCCGCTCCTCATTCCGGTTCAGCAGGTACACCTGCTTCGCCCCGTGTACTCCCAGAGTCCAGGCCGCCGCTTTCGCCCCGCCTCCGGCTCCCAGGAGAATGCAGGATTCCCCCTCGATGGAGATTCCCTCCTCCTCCATGGCCCGGTACAGGCCGGGGGCGTCCGTATTGTACCCCCGGTAGCCGCCTTCCACCCGCACCAGGGTGTTGACCGCCCCGATGGCCGCCGCTCCCTCGTCGATTTCCTTCAGGAAAGGCATCACCTGCTGCTTGTAGGGCACCGTCACGTTCACTCCCGCCAGGTTCATGGCGTAGGCGCCCTTCACCGCCTCCTCCACCATGTCCGGCTCCACCTTCAGAGGGACATAGGCAAAATTCACGCCCGTCTCCTCCCCGAAGAAATTCTGCATCATGGGAGAATAGGAGTGCTCCACCGGATTTGCCATAATGCCGCACACTTTCGTCTTCCCGTCTATCACCGTCTCTTCCTCCTGTCTCTCTCATAAAACCAGAGCACCAGCCGCTCCGGATACCGTTTCAGCACAATCTGGATCTCCTCCCTGGGATTGATGGGGTTCACCAGAACGCTGGCTATCCCGGCCCGGTTGGCGCCGAAAACGTCGGTAAAAAGCTGGTCCCCCACAAAAAGGGTGGACGTTCGGTCCGTTCCAATGAGTTTCATGGCCTTCTCATATCCCCCCATCTTCGGCTTTCCCGCCTTGAAAATATAGGGGGAATCCACCTGCCCCGCAAACTCGGCCACCCGTTTCTCCTTATTGTTGGACAGCAGACAGGTGGCGCAGCCTAAGCGGTGCAGCCGCTCAAACAGCTCCACCGTCTTTTTTTCCGCCGGAGCGTCGTGGGGTACGAGGGTGTTGTCAATGTCAAAAATCACGCCCCGGATCCCCTTCTCTCTCAGACGTTCATAGGGGATGTCATAGGCCGAGGCCGCCCGCTGTTTCGGATAAAAAATTCGGAACATGTTCAACTACTTCTTCAGCAGCTTGCTGATCTCCTCCATAAATGTGTTCACGTCCTTGAATTCCCGGTATACGGAGGCAAAGCGGACGTAGGCCACCTCGTCCAGAAGCTGAAGCTTCTTCATCACCAGCTCGCCGATGGCGGAGGTCTCGATCTCCTTCTCCTCCCGGTTAAAGATCTCCGTCTCAATCTCGTCGATCATGGAATTGATCTGCTGAGTGGAGATGGGTCTCTTGTGGCAGGAATGGATGATGCCGGCCTCAATCTTTGCCCGGTCATAGGTTTCCCTGGAATTGTCTTTTTTAATAACCATGAGAGGCATGGTCTCCAGTTTTTCGTAGGTGGTAAACCGCTTCCCGCAGCTCTCGCACTGTCTGCGGCGGCGAATGGAGCTGTTGTCATCTGCCGGCCGGGAATCGATTACCTTAGTATCTGCAGCGTTGCAAAATGGGCATTTCACGTTCTTTCTCCTCCTGAATCCGGAACTTTTTCCAGTCCCGTATTTGCATTTATTTTACCCTAGCAGGCCCAAATCCGCAAGTATTTTCCGCTGCGGCGGCTCCCGCTACCTTAAAACGGCCGCCTCAGTCCCGGCAGGCCGCCTCCACCTCCCGCCGCTTCACGTCCACCAGAATGATATCCTCCCCGATCTGGCAGATATTTCCGAAGGGGATCACATACTCCTTCTCGTGTCCCAGAAACCCGCAGATGCTGCCGGGACCGGGCACAATGATGGCCAGGACACAGCCGGTATGAATGTCAAAATCCACGTCCCCCACAAACCCCAGCCGTTTGCAGTCGTTGATATTGATCACTTCCTTCCGCTTCAGCTCACAGATGCGCAACCGACTCCCTCCTTCTCCGGCCTCTTGTATTTATCATATGGGGCCGGGCTGAAGCCGGTGCCTGTCCGCTGCCCGGCAAATGTCCGCCCATGCAGGCATGGCGGCCGCCTGCCGGGCGCACTCGCGAAAAAATCCCGGCGGCCGGGAAGTTTCCCAGCCGCCGGGACCTTTTTCTACCGGCAGACAGCGCCGGTATCCGCCTGGTATCGTTTTTTGATGTCCAGATAGAAATAAATGTACGTGCAGTACATATAGGGCATGGCCCAGAGATATCCCAGCCCGAGGGTGCAGAAGCTGAGAAGATAGATTCCGATAAAAGAGAGGGAGAGGTAGAAATATCTTCCCTTATTTCCCCTCATGAGACGGACGCTCTCCGCCAGGGACGAAAACACCTTTTTATCCCGGTCCTCCACCAGAATATAGACCGCCTGGCCGAAAAACAGGGAGATCACAACGGACACCACAAATGTGAACAGGGTGAGAAAAAGCTCCAGCCCGTACAGCCATGTGGCCCACGGATTGGCGGTGCGGGCCGCCTGCACAATGCTCTGGGGAACACCGATAATCAGGCCGATCACCGTGAGCAGGAATCCCAGTCCCACGAATCTCCACCATTTATTCTTAAACCCGTACAGCAGATCCCCCATGCCGAAGGCCTGCCCGGTACAGATATGGTAGAAAAACCGGAGTACCCCCGCAGTTAAGACCACGCTGAGGGCGCACAGCAGGGCAAGAAGAACAAAAAATGCCGCCAGACCGCCGAAGACCATGGCCTCCGCCCCTGTCCGCAGCTCTGCCCCGATGATCACCATGAACAGGGGCACACAGGTCACGATTCCGCCTAAGAGAGTGAGAAGTCCCACAACCACCTGCATTCCCACAGAAATACCGTATTTCCCCGCAAGGACCCGCCTTGCCATCAGCTTCAGCTCGGATGACTTTAATTTTCTCTCCATTTTAATATCCTCCCATAAACAGATCCGTGGCTCCTATGACTGCCAGAACCGCCAGCACTCCCACCGATATGGCAGCCGCTGCCGCTCCCATGGCCATGCCGGCCACAGCCTTGGACTCAAACTTCTCGCCGGTTCTGGACAGCAGGCCGAACAAAACTGCCAGACATCCCAGCACAATGCCGCCGATGCCGCAGCAGAAGATTCCCAAAAAGGAAATCCCCCCGCATATCACAGATGCCTTCGCCATGGAGTTCTCCCCCGGCGGATATCCCCCCGGAGTCCCGTCTTCCGGGCCGTTCTCTACAGGAACGGGATAAGCCGAAACATCCGGTTCCGGTCCGGTGCTGCCCGGCTCCGTCCCGGTCTGCTCCTGATCTGGTTCCTTTTCCCATTCATATCCCTGATCGAAACTCATTTGTATCACTCCTTACTGGAAAATTTCCCCCACTATACCACGATTTGCCCGCGCTTTCAAGTGACAATACGACAAAAAAATCCTGCTTTGCAGGATTTTTTGCCGGCCCGATGCCAAATGTTTTTTAAGGCGCGGTCTTCAGACCGCGCCCCTCATTTTTCCCGTGATCAGTCCAGAGGAACTACTGCTCCGGCGTAGGTGGTCTCGATGAAATCCTTGATCTCGTCGCTCTTTAACACTTCCACCAGTGCCTGGATGGCCGGATCGTTCTCATGACCTTCCTGAACGGCCACCACGTTGGCGTACTTCTCCGCAGCCTCAGAATCGGAGGCCTCCACCGCCAGGGCGTCCGCCACGCTTAAGCCGGCGTCAATGGCGTAGTTTCCGTTGATAACCGCCACGTCCACGCTGCTTAAGGACCGGGGAATCTGGGCAGCCTCAATCTCCACGATGTCCAGGTTCTTCGGATTCTCCACAATGTCATTCTTCGTAGCTGCCAGGCCGGCGCCGTCCTGAAGTTTGATCAGTCCCTGGGCTTCCAGAAGCAGAAGGGCTCTCGCCTCGTTGGTTGCGTCGTTGGGAACTGCCACCTGGGCTCCGTCCGCCAGCTCCTCTAAGGAAGCGGTCTTTCCCGCATAGATGCCGAAGGGCTCGTAGTGGATGCTTCCGGCGCTGACCAGATGGGTTCCTCTCTCCGCGTTAAAGTCCTCCAGGTAGGTGATGTGCTGGAAGTAGTTGGCGTCCAGATCGCCGCTTTCCAAGGCCAGATTGGGCTGTACATAGTCCACATATTCCACAATCTCCAGGTCATAGCCTTTGGCTGCCATGGCGTCCTTTGCCGCTTCCAGGATCTCCGCGTGGGGAGCCGGGCTGGCGCCCACGGTTACGGTCTCCAGCTCTCCCGTGGCAGCCGCCTCGCTGCTTTTCTCCTCAGCAGCCGCGGTCTCCTCTCCCTCTGCCGCCGTGGTCTCCGCCGCGGAAGTATCCGCAGCTGTGGTCTCCGTCGTCTGTCCGCCGCAGGCGGTCAGGGCTGACGCTGCCAGAAGGGCAGCAGCCAGAATCGCAACATTCTTTCTCATAATTGTTTGCCTCCTCGTTTTTATTTGCCGGTTGCCGGCTGATTTTTATTGTAATCGCTTGCGCAGAATTACCGGATTCGTCTGTCCGTGGCTTTGGAAAGCCGCATCATCACTTCCTGGATGATCTGGACAATGATCACCAGGATGGCTGCCGTCACCAGCATCAGTCCCACCTCATAGCGGTAGTAGCCGTGGTTGATGGCGATGGCTCCCAGGCCGCCGCCACCCACAAAACCGGCCATGGCGGAATATCCCAGGATAGTAGTGATGGAGATTGCCGCCCCCACCAGCAGGGAGGGCTTAGCCTCCGGCAGCAGCACTTTCCACACAATCTGGAATGTGCTGGCTCCCATGGATTTTGCCGCCTCGATCACGCCGGCGTCCACCTCCTTAAAGGAGGATTCCACCATTCTGGCGATATAGGGAGCTGCCGCAATCACCAGCGGCGGCACAATGGCCTTGGAACCTACCACGGTCCCCACCAGAAGCTGGGTCAGGGGAAGGACCATGATCAGCAGAATAATGAAGGGAATCGCCCGGAGCAGGTTGATGGCCACCCCCAGAATGCTCTGGAGAATGGGAATGGGCCGGATGCCGTCCTTGTCCGTCACCACCAGGATAATTCCCAGGGGAATTCCGATTAAGTAGGAGATGGCGGAGGAAAGCACCACCATGTAAAGGGTCTCCCAGATTCCCTCCTGCAACATCTCAATTGTAGCCGCGTTAAAAATCATCTCTCGTTACCTCCTCATGTGGAATTCCGGCGGTGGCCAGATAATTCATCACCCGGTTGGATTCTCCCTCGTCTTTGGGAAGCTGGATAATCATCTGCCCCAGGGCCGTGCCGTTTACGTCCTTGGTTGCCGCGTACATAATGTTCACCGGCACCTTGCAGGCCAGAATCAGATTGGCCAGCACAGGCTCATTGGACGCCCGGCCGTCAAAGGTGATCCGCACCAGCTTGGAATCACCGAAGTCGGCGTGCACCGTATCTCCCATGATCAGCTGGCGGCCGATGGCCGATTTCGGCCCGGAGAAAATCTGGGAAACCTCTCCCACCTCGGCGATGTGGCTCTTGTCAATGATGGCCACCCGGTCGCAGATGGCCTCGATCACGCCCATCTCGTGGGTGATCACAATCACCGTCACCCCCAGCTTCCGGTTGATCTCCTTTAACAGCTGGAGAATGGATTTGGTGGTGTTGGGATCCAGGGCGCTGGTCGCCTCGTCACAGAGAAGCACCTTCGGGTTGGTGGCCAGGGCTCTGGCGATGGCCACCCTCTGTTTCTGACCGCCGGAGAGCTGGGCCGGATAGGCCTTCTCCCTGTCTGCAAGCCCCACCATCTCCAGAAGCTCTCTGGCCCGTTTTTCCGCCTGATCCTTCGGCGTCTTCTGCAGCTCCATGGGGAAGCAGACATTCTTTAAAATATTTCTCTGGGCCAGCAGATTGAACTGCTGGAAAATCATTCCCATGGACCGGCGGGCCTGATTGATCCCCTTCCGGTCCAGGCTCCCCATGGGAACCCCCTCAAAAATCACTTCCCCGGAGGTGGGAACCTCCAGATAGTTGATGCACCGGACCAGAGTACTCTTTCCCGCTCCGGACAGTCCGATGATCCCAAAAATCTCTCCTGCATAAATATCCAGGCTGATATCCTCCAGAGCTTTCACCGTTCCCGATGACGTCTTAAATTCCTTGACCAGATGCTCTAATCGTATGATGGGCTCTTTCTGTTCCATTTTTCTCTCCTTACCGCATAAAAAGGCAGGTCCACGGTTCTTCCATGGGCCTGCCTTTTTCTTACCTTTTTTGAAATCTCTCAGTATTCCACTTATGGCTGCTCACAAAAACCATTCTCACAACTGCATTCAATTTTGGCGCACTCAAACATACGGCACATGACCATCATCATGCCGCACATCGCCATCATCATGCTGTTGTTCATAGCTTTCGCTGCAAACATCTCGTGTCCTCCTGAACCTGGCTCCAGTTTCCCGGATGCCTTTGTTATGGTGTATTCTATTGCAAAAACGCCGGACTGTCAAGTATTAATTTGCATTTTTGCTGCATGAAAGGGCTCTGCCCCCGCTTTTTTTGCCTAACGGCACAGCTCCGCAATGGCCTGGGCAAAGATCTTTGCGCTGGTGAGCAGCTCGTCAATCACCGCAAACTCATCCGCCCCGTGCATCCGGTTGTCCGTCTCCGGCATAGCCGCTCCAAAGGCAACGCCGTTCTCCAGATCATGGACGTAGGTGCCGCCTCCCGTGGACTGGCACTCTCCCTTCTGTCCCGTATACTCCTCGTAAACCTTTAAGAGGGTCTGGACAAAGTGGGAATCCCCCGGCACATGGTGGGGAGGAGTCATAGAGTCGGTGAGGAACTGAAATCCCCGGCTCTCCATCAGGGCCTTTGTGGGCTTTAACACATTCTCCTCATTGGCACAGATGGGGCAGCGGCTGTCAAACCAGCCCTCCAGCCCGGTCTCCGTCACTTCCAGCATGCTGAAAGTCAAAGTCAGAGGACCGGAAACCTCATCTTCCATGGCAATGCCCAGGGCCTTTCCCCGGAAATCTCCGTGGGGGAAGCACTCCTCCAGCTTCTTCAATGCCTCCGTCTGGCCGCAGGGTGCCAGAGGCAGACGGTTTGCCAGATAGATCAGGGCAGTCAGGGCGTTGTTTCCCCCTTCGGGATGAGCCGCATGGGCTCCCTCTCCCACGGCCGTCACCTTCGCCATCTGATCCCCCTTCTCCGGGGTATAATCGCTGTACTCCACCTCAAAATGGACGCCGATGGCCGCTTCCGTCTCCTTCACTGCCTGCTCCATGGCTTCTGTGGTCACGCCCTGGAACACGGCTTCTCCCTTGCCCGGCAGCACGTTGATCTTCACGCCGGCATGGATGGAGCAGAGCCGCGGCAGAGCGCTGCTCTTCTCCCATTCTCCTGTGAAATGTCCCCGGAACATTCCCTTCTCCGTGTTGATCACCGGGAAGTTGGCATCCGGAGAGAAGGTCATGGGAGCCTCCTTCTCCACCGCATAGTAGTGGGGAATATCGGAGCTGCCGCACTCCTCGTCGGTGCCCAGAATCAGCCGCACATTTCTGCTCAGAGGGATCCCCAGCTCCTTTACCGCCCGCATGGCGTAGAGGGCCGCCACCGCCGGTCCCTTGTCGTCGGCGGTTCCCCGGCCGTAGAGCTTTCCATCCTTCTCCAGGGGCTCAAAAGGCTTTGTGATCTCCCAGCCCTCCCCGGCCGGAACCACATCCAGGTGGGCCAGAATGTCAAGACCGGCCTCCTTGTCATTTAAATCTGCCGTTCCCACGTAATTGTCATAGTTGCGCACGGCAAATCCATAGTTCTCCGCCATGGTCAGGGCCTGGCCCAGAGCTGCGCAGACTCCCTCCCCATAGGGCATCCCCTCCTTGTAGGGCATCTTTTCACTGTTGATCCTGCACAGAGTGACGATATCATTCAGCATCTCCTGTCTGTGGCTGTCTATATACTGTTCGATCTTATCGCGGTATTCCATCGCTCTTCCTCCGTTTTCTCTCAATACTGCCGGCCGGGCCGTCTCCGCCTGCCGTTTACTGGAACATGGATCCCAGAACCCGGTTTACTTCCTTGCCGTCGGCCTTTCCCTTTACCCGGGGCATCAGCTCCTTCATGATCTTTCCCTTGTCCTTCGCCGTGAGAGTCTCAATTCCCAGCTCTGCCAGCACCTGGGTGATCACTTCCCGGATCTGGTCCTCGTTCATATCCTCCGGAGCAAACTCCTGGTACACGGCCATGCGGAACTGAGCCTCGTTTTTAATATCTTCCCGGTCCGCGGGGGCAGACTCCCAGGTCTCCTTCAGCTGCTTGATCTCTTTCTTCACCACTGCGTTTTCCTCGTCCTCCGTCAGCGGTTCCCTCTTGTCGATCTCCGCATTCTTCAGGGCGGAGAGCAGCATGGACAGGGCGTCTTTTCTCTCTTTCTCTTTTGCCTTCATGGCTGCAACCATGGCAGCTCTTACCACATCGATCTTGCTCATACCTTCCATCCTTTCTGCCTGCCGCCCGTTTCCGGAACGATCAGGCCCACTTCTCATGCCGCCGGATATCCGTCCGCCGTCAGTTTCTGCCGAATTCGCTGAGCACCAGTCCCGGATTTCTCTCCAGCACCATGCCCACGCTCCAGCTGTTGACAAAGAGCAGCAGCGGGTTGCCCTTCAGATCCATGATCCGCTTCATGTCGGAAGTTCCCTGGATCTTTGCCACATCCACCTGGCTGGCGTTGTCCACCCAGCGGATGTACTCATAGGGCAGCTTATCCAGCTTCACCTCTACATTGTACTCATTCTGCAGGCGGTAAGTCAACACCTCAAACTGCAGTTCTCCCACTACGCCCACGATGATCTCCTCCATGCCCGTGTTGTACTCCTGGAAGATCTGGATGGCGCCCTCCTGGGCGATCTGATTCACACCTTTTAAAAACTGCTTCCGCTTCATGGTGTCCACCTGGCGCACCCGGGCAAAATGCTCCGGCGCGAAGGTGGGAATTCCCTCAAACTCAAATTTCTCGCTGGAACTGCACAGGGTGTCTCCGATGGAGAAAATGCCCGGGTCGAACACACCGATAATATCCCCGGCGTAGGCTTCCTCCACGATCTTCCGGTCCTGGGCCATCATCTGCTGGGGCTGGGACAGGCGGATCTTCTTCCCGCCCTGCACATGGTTGACCTCCATGCCCGCCTCAAACCGTCCGGACACAATGCGCATGAAGGCGATCCGGTCCCGGTGGGCCTTGTTCATGTTGGCCTGAATCTTGAACACAAAGGCGGAAAACTGATCCTCAAAGGGATCCACCACCCGGGTGATGGCCTTTCTGGGCAGAGGCGGAGTGGTCATCTTCAGGAAGTGCTCCAGGAAAGTCTCCACGCCGAAGTTGGTGAGAGCGGAACCGAAGAACACGGGGGAGAGCTTTCCGGCGCTCACCTTCTCCTGGTCAAACTCGTCGCTGGCTCCGTCCAGCAGTTCGATGTCGTCCATGAGCTGCTGATGGTAGATCGGTCCGATCACCGACTCCACATCCGTTCCCTCCAGCTCAAACTCCTGGGACGCCACCTCCTTCTGGCCTCCCATGGCCGCCGTGAACGTGGTGATTTTCCTGGTGGCCCGGTCGTACACGCCCTTGAAATTCTTTCCGCAGCCGATGGGCCAGTTGATCGGGCAGGTGCGGATTCCCAGCACGCTCTCGATCTCGCTCATCAGCTCAAAGGGATCTCTGGCCTCCCGGTCCATCTTGTTGATGAAGGTGAAGATGGGGATTCCCCTCATGACGCAGACCTTAAACAGCTTGATGGTCTGGGCCTCCACACCCTTGGATCCGTCGATGACCATGACCGCTGAGTCCGCCGCCATCAAAGTCCGGTAGGTGTCCTCGGAGAAGTCCTGGTGTCCCGGAGTGTCCAGAATGTTGATGCAGTATCCCTCATAGTTAAACTGCAGCACCGATGAGGTGACGGAGATTCCTCTCTCCTTCTCAATCTCCATCCAGTCGGACACGGCGTGCTTTGTGGCCTTTCTTCCCTTTACAGTTCCGGCCAGGTTGATGGCTCCGCCGTAGAGCAGGAATTTCTCCGTCAGGGTCGTCTTTCCCGCGTCCGGGTGGGAGATGATCGCAAAGGTTCTTCTTCTCTTAATTTCTTCCGCAATATTTGCCAAGGGTATTTCCTCCGTATATAAAAAATGAGTGTCCCGGCAGGTCTTCTGCCGGATTTTTGTTCAGCCAAATAAAAGGGCGTCTGAAAAAACGCCCGTTTCATTCTAGTATGAAAATCCAGGAAAGTCAACCGTTCCCGGGACTTAAGCCCTGGAAATCCCGGCCTGTCCTCCGTTCTTCCGAAGCCGCTTCACCCACAGCCCTGCCAGACGGGTCCACTCCGCCACCCCGGGATCGGCATACTCTCCCTCCGGATCCAGGGCCGTATCCTCATCTCCTAAAGCCATGGCGTGTCTCCCGCCGGAAAAGAGGTGAAGCTCCACAGCCACCCCCGCCCGCTTTAACGCCATGGCAAAGAGGAGGCTGTTTTCCGCCCCCACGGTCCGGTCTCCCGCCGTGTGCCAGAGGAACGTGGGCGGCACCTGGCTGCCCGCCTGTTTTTCCAAAGAGATCAGGTCCAGCAGTTCCCGGTCCACCCGTCTCTCTCCCAGCAGATTTTTCACGGAACCTTCGTGGGCGTACTCCCCGGCGGTGATCACCGGATAACAGAGGATCAGACCGTCCGGCCGGATCTTTTCCCCGCTCCTTCCGCTGCCCTCCTGCACAAATTTCTTGTCCCAGTGAACGCCCAGGGAGCCTGCCAGATGGCCTCCGGCGGAGGAGCCGCACACAAAGATCTGTTCTGGGTCGATCTGCCACTGATCCGCCTTCTCCCGCACCAGGGCCACCGCCCGGGCCAGCTCCAGAAGAGCTGCCGGAAACCGTACCGGTGCCACGCTGTAATCCAAGACAAAGGCCTGATACCCCATGGTCAGAAACCGCAGGGCGTAGGGCTCTCCCTCCCGGCCGGAGCACTCCGCGTAGGAACCGCCGGGGCAGATCACCACCGCCGGCCGAAGCCGCTCTTTTTCAAACTCCTGGGTATCCCTGAGATACCCGGTGAGAACGCCGTCTTCCACAGGAACCTTTATAATCCTCATCTTTTCTCCGTCTCCTCCAGAATGAAGTCCAGAAGCCGGTGGGCCACCTCATCCTTGGTCAGCTTCGGAAGCTCCAGCTCCCTATCCCCGGTGATCAGAGTCACCACATTGGTGTCCAAGCCGAATCCCGCGCCTTCCACCTTCAGGTTGTTGGCCACGATCATGTCCAGATGCTTCTTTTCTAACTTTGCCCGGGAATTTTCCAGCATATGCTCCGTCTCCATGGAGAAGCCGCAGAGGAACTGCCCCTCTCTCCTGTGGTCTCCCAGCCAGGCCAGGATGTCGTCCGTCCGCTCCAGACGGATGGAGAGATCCCCGTCCTTTTTCTTCACTTTCTGGTCGGAAACCTCCGCCGGCCGGTAGTCCGCCACCGCCGCCGCCTTCACGATCACATCCTGGTCCGCTGCTGCGGCCTTCACCGCCTCAAACATGTCCCTGGCGCTGGTCACCTGCACCAGCTTCACAAACCGGGGCGGCGCCACCTCCGTGTGAGCTGACACCAGGGTCACCTCCGCTCCGCGCAGGGCGGCCGCCTTCGCCACAGCGTATCCCATTTTCCCGGTGGAATGGTTGGTGATGTAGCGCACCGGGTCAATGGCCTCCATGGTGGCGCCGGCAGTCACCAGAATTTTCTTTCCCGCCAGGTCCTTCGGGAAGGCGGCCGCCTTCAGAATATAGTCAAACAGCTCCTCCGGCTCCGGCATCTTCCCGGCTCCTGTGTCCCCGCAGGCCAGATATCCCTCCGCCGGGGCGATGACCTCCATCCCGTATTTCTCACAGATTTTTAAGTTGTCCTGGAGAATGGGGTTGGTGTACATCCTGGTGTTCATGGCCGGGGCGATGATCTTCGGGCACTGGCAGGCCAGAAATGTGGTGGTGAGCATGTCGTCCGCCAGACCGTGGGCTACCTTCGCGATCACGTTGGCCGACGCCGGGGCGATGAGAAATACATCCGCCCGCTTGGCCAGGGCCACATGCTCCACGCTGAACTGAAAATTCCGGTCAAAAGTGTCCACCAGACATTTGTTCCCCGTCAGGCTCTCAAAAGTAATGGGATTGATGAAATTGACGGCGTTTTTCGTCATAATTACTTCCACGTCCGCCCCCTGCTTTTTCAGCATGCTGGCCAGACTGGCGATCTTGTACGCGGCGATGCTGCCGGTCACTCCCAGTACTACGGTTTTTCCTTTTAACATAACTGCCTCCCAT
>NBJMR02800__coassemble_1328_pt1 | contig 71711 bp, 70 predicted proteins | sample NBJMR02800__metabat2_low_PE_040 | metagenome-assembled genome bin NBJMR02800 | reverse complement strand
GGTTTTATTATGAAATCCTTGAGAATAAGCTGTCAACTTTTTTTATACCACACCATTCAAATCGAATTTCCCCGTCTCAAATTCTCCGCAATTCTGCCAAGACATCGCTCAGGGCGCCGTCCAGTTCGAAGGAACGGCCTCGGATGTCATCGGCGATATAAATTTCTCCTAAATTGATGGTCACATAGACGGCGTTTGGTTCCTGGGCCACCAGGCGCATCAGCGGGGCTTTAATGAGCTGGTTGCGCCAGCCAATGCCCAGTTCCAGCACTGCCAGCTTTTTGCCGTGATACCGGCGTAAAAATGTCTGCAAACGCTGCTCAGCGGCGGCATCGGGAATAAACCCCGGGCAGCCTTCCATGTGGATTTCCATAGGGCCGCCGCATCTGGGACAGCGGGGCACCAGTTCTGACGGGATTTTGCCGCCATGCTCTGCGGCGGCCATTTTTTCCGCCAGATCCAGAGTGGGGTAGAGAGTGCTGTGGCAGGAGCGTGCGCATTGCATGGACAGCCAGTTTCCCTCGATCTCGAAGATATTTTCCGGGGCGAAGCCGCTCAGCTCAAAGTGGCATTCTCCGTTGGAAGTCACGATAAAATAGTCTCTGTCGCCGATCAGGGCCTGCAGATCGTCCATGACGGGGGTGGGCTGGTATTCGCCGCAGTAATGATGGATCAGCCGGGACCAGAATCCCCACTTTTCCTCCTCAGACGGCCATCGGGCCCCCATGCACTGCAGAAGAGACCTCAGGCCGTATTTTTGCCTGAGGTCGCCGAACAGTTCCTGAAAGGCCTGGTTGTCGGCAAAGAGGTGCAGGCCTTCCGTGATGGAAAGGCCGTTGCTGGCGCCGATTAAAATGGCATCCGCGGCCTGGATGGCTTCGGCCGCAGGTTTCAGATTCTCCATGGAATATTCTCCTCTCTTATATGTTCTGAACGGGTGTCTTTTCGGAGTTCATTTGGGAGCGGGCATCCCGAAGTACTTTGGCAATATCCTCCACGATGACCATGCCTTTGTCTTCCAGCTGCCTGGGCAGGAAATTGTACTGATTATTGACTGCGATGTACCGGGCGTGGGGGAAACTTAAGGTCAGGTTCCAGAACGGTTCTTGGATGAACATGGGGGTCAGACGGCCCACGCCCAGCTCCAGAAAGAGTATTCTGCTGTCCTTGTGGGCCAGCACGTAGCGGGAAATCTTGTCATACTGTTCCTCATATTTTTTTCCTTGAAGGAAATTGCCGTAGCCCCGTACCCAGGGAAACGCTTCGCTGCCGCAGTGAGGACACCGGGGAATCAGATCAGAAGGGATGGCGGTGTTTTCCCCCATTGCATGGATCATCTCGGCTACCGGTTTCACCGCGTCCCAGGTGTCGTCGGCGCAGCAGGATGAGCACTGAAAGAACCGGTGGTCTCCCTGGATCTCGGCCACTTTTTCATCGGGGTATAGTTTGACGAACTGAGTGTCCTGGTTGGTGGTCAGCACAAAAAAGTCTTTGTCCTTCAGCAGCGCGTCCAGATCCAGATAGGGCTCGCGGACGGGCGCGGTCTGTGTAGTATGGAGGAAAGTGGCCAGGTATCCCCAAAATTCTTCCCGGCTGGACCATTGATGCATCATACCGGCAAAAGCGCCTTTAAAATGATATTTTTCCGCGTATTTTTTAAAATATTTTCGATAGGAGGCGTTGTCCTCATAGTAAAAATCACCGCCGCCTGCCGCGGACAGGCCGGAAGCTCCTCCGACCACGATGCAGTCGGCATCCTGGATTGTCTGAACCAGTTTTTCAATCTGCTGTTTATAGGGAAGAGCCGGTTTGTCCGTCAATTCATAGGGGGTACGGCCGGCGGCGTAAACGCTGTAATAGCGGGAATAGTTCATCTGTGTCCGGGTGACCAGATCTTCATAAAAACTCATTGTCTTCAACCTCTCCATTTGATGTTATTTTTTAATTAACAGCATAGACATCATAGCACCTGCTTGCATCTCTGTCAATATGCTGTTATAATATTTTTTACATCAAGAGGAGAGAAGGAGTTAGTTCATGAAATATCCGACAAAGTTAAGCGATGCGGTTCACATTTTGGCTTTTCTGGCCCTGCATCCGGGAGCAAATCTGACCAGTGAGCGGATCGCTGAGAGTATCCAGACAAATCCCGGCTATGTCCGTCAGCTGATGTCCGCTCTGCGCAGAGGCGGACTGCTCACCAGCGTGAAAGGACATCCCCGGCCTGCTTTGACCCGGGAACCGGAGCAGATCACTCTGCTGGACGTTTACCGCGCGGTGGAGGGCGACAAACCCATCCTTCATCAGGACACCCATACCAATCCGGCCTGCGGCGTGGGGGTGAACATCCAGCTGGCCCTGGCGGACTGCTATCAGGAGGTGCAGAAGAGCGCGGAAGAAAAGATGCGGGAGATCACGCTGGCGCAGATCCTGACCCGGTATCATCAAAAGCTGGAGGAGAGCCAGAGTCTGGAGGAAGACGAAAACGGCTTTTGTTGAGTTTTCGTTTTTCTTTGATTTTTCTGTCATTTCTTTTGCTTGCCAAAATAAGACCATACCATTATAATGAAAATAAGAAAATTACCTGACAATTTCATTTCCAACCGCCTGCAGGCCCCTGCGGGCGGCAGCAAGTCAAAATGTTCCACCAACACTGTGTTAATAAGTCCCCGATAATCCAGAAGCGAAATACTGCAGTAACTGCTGTATATAAAAATAAGATGAGGGAGGGAAAGTTATGAGATACGTCTGTTCTGTCTGCGGATATGTCTACGATGAAGGAAAAGAAAAGCGGGCTTTTTCGGATCTGCCGGATTCGTGGGTGTGTCCGCTGTGCGGCGCGTCCAAATCACTGTTCGCGCCGGAGAAGAAAGAAGGAGAGGGAAAGAAGGCGGCGCCGGTCGCGGCGCCTGTCCGGATGGACGGGGAGCTGGAGAAGCTGCCGGCGGGAGTGCTGGCGGCGCTCTGTTCCAATCTGGCGAGAGGCTGTGAAAAACAGTATAAGGAGGAAGAGGCCGGGCTCTTCCGGGAGCTGGCCGGCTATTTTGCCGCCATCACCCCTGAGGAGGAACAGGGGAATCTGAAGGTTCTGGACGAACTGTTTCAGTCGGATCTGGAACAGGGATATCCTGCGGTGGAAGAGACTGCGGGAAAGGCCGGGGACCGGGGAACCCAGAGGGTCCGCGTCTGGGGAGAGAAGGTGACCGCCATTCTCCATTCTCTGATGCAGCGCTGCCAGAGAGAGGGGGAGGCGTTCCTGGAACACACGGAGATCTGGGTGTGTTCGGTCTGCGGTTTTGTGTATGTGGGAGATGAGCCGCCGGCGATCTGCCCTGTGTGCAAGGTTCCGGCCTGGAAGTTTGATCGGATAGAGGGGAGGAGGATGGCATGAAAACTCAGATTGCGGTCAGAAATCTGCGGTTATGTACAAAGGACTGTCTGTGCCTGTATGTGTGCCCCACCGGGGCGTCCGATACGGAAAACAGCATCATTGACACGGAAAAATGCGTGGGCTGCGGAGTGTGCGCCAAGGCCTGTCCCAGCGGCGCCATTTCCATGGTTCCGGTGGAATATCCCCCTCAGCAGAAGAAAGTGAAGGAAGTGCTGGAGGTTTCCTATGCTCTGTCCGGAAATAAGGCGAAGGAGGAGAAGATAGCTCTGCAGCTGGCCCAGTCGGCGGAAACCGACGGTCTGTACCGGCTGATGACCGCGGCGGCAAAATCCATCCGCCTGGTAAATGAGGATCTGCTGCGGGAGTCCGGCTACATGCTGCCCCAGAGCGGAAATACCCATAAACTATTGAGGGAATGGATGGAGAATCCGCCCACAGCCGATTTCCCGGCGGAGGCGGCAGAGAAGCTGCTGGAACTTTTGCCGGACAACGATCAGGCCGCGCCGGATAACGATCAGGCCAGGGAGAAGCTGGCCGTGACCTACCGGTGCACGGTGTGCGGCCATGTTTTTCAGGTTCCGGACGGGGAGGAGCCCGTCTGCCCGGTGTGTAAGGCGTCCGGGGACAAACTGGAGCGGATCGGATAAATAATTTTTGTGGTAAAATAAACATGACACACTGCTGTCATGTTTATTTTATTATGATGAAACTGGGGAGTCCATATGAAAACAGAACGACTGATCGGAATTCTTTCCGTTCTTTTAAGGCAGGAAAAGACAACAGCGCCGGAGCTGGCGCGGCGGTTTGAAGTGTCCCGGAGAACCATCAGCCGGGATATTGAGACCCTGTGCAGGGCCGGAATTCCCATCTGCACCGTACAGGGAACGGGAGGGGGAATTTCCATTATGGACGGCTACCGGATGGACAGGACCCTTCTCACGTCCAGGGATATGCAGATGATTCTGGCGGGGCTGAGAAGCCTGGACAGCGTGAGCGGGAGCAATTATTACCGGCAGCTGATGGAAAAGCTGGATCCGGGAGCTTCCGATCTGGTGAGCGGCCGGGATTACATTCTCATCGACTTATCTTCCTGGTATGGGAAGACCCTGGCGGAGAAAATTTCCCGGATCCGGGAGGCGGTGGAAGAAAAAAGGCTTCTGTCTTTCCGGTACTGCGCTCCGGGCGGGGAGAGCGCCCGGCGGATCGAGCCCTATTTTCTGGTATTCCACTGGTCCAGCTGGTATGTGTGGGGCTGGTGTCTGGACCGAAGGGATTTCCGCCTGTTTAAGGTGGCGCGCATGACGGATTTGAAAGAGGAGGAATGCTTTACTCCCAGGGAAGCGCCCCTGCCGGACTTTTCCAATGAGCGGATTTTCCCGCCGGAGATCTCGGTGACAGCCCTCTTTGCCCCGGAGATGAAATGGCGGCTGGCGGAGGAGTTCGGCCCGGACTGCTGAGAAGAACAGGAGGACGGGCGGCTGCTGTTTCGGAGAGACTACGCCAGCGAACGGGAGCTGACCGGCTGGCTGCTGACCTTTGGAGACGGGGTGGAGGTTCTGGAGCCGGAGCCGGTGCGGGAAACGCTGTTTAAGACGGGGAAACGGCTGACGGAAATGTATGGAGAAAGAGAGGAGGAATGACCATGGCAATGAAAGAACTGGCCCTGTACGTGGCGGAACAGTTATCGCCTCTGGGGGAGGTGCGGTATATTCCCATGATGGGCGGCTGGCTGTTTTACTACAGGGAAAAGCTCATCGGCGGGATCTATGAGGAGGGATTTGCGGTAAAAAATACGGAGAGCTCCCGGCGCTTTATGCCCGACTGCGGAGAGGAGCGGTGGGAGTCCATCCCGAAATCCTTTCTGCCCTGCACCATCCTGGACGACAGGGAAAAATTGTGCGAGATGGTCCGGGCCATGTACCCGGAACTGCCGGAGCCGAAAAAGAAAAAACAAAAGGAAAAAGCAGGGGGAGAAAATGGCGGTTGACTACAAGAAAAAATACAGAGAATTTTATCTGCCTGGAACGGAGCCTCAGATTGTGGAGGTTCCGGAGATGAGGGCCGTGGCTGTTCGGGGAGAAGGGGATCCCAACGAGGAAAACGGAGCCTATCAGAGGGCCATCGGTCTTCTTTACGCCATCTCCTACGCCGTAAAGATGGGTCCGAGAAACGGGATGGAGATTCCCGGCTATTTTGATTATGTGGTGCCGCCGCTGGAAGGCTTCTGGCGGGCGCCGGAAGAGACGGCGGGGGAAGGAATCAGAAAAGAAGAGTTTCAGTGGATTTCTCTGATCCGCCTGCCGGAATTTGTGGACGAGAGGATTTTTGCCCAGGCGGCAGAACAGGTGGAGAGGAAGAAAAAGCTGGACGTCTCCCAGGCGGAATTTCTCACCGTCCGGGAAGGGCTGTGCGTGCAGTGCCTGCATATAGGGAGCTTTGACAGGGAGGGGGAGACGGTGGAAAAAATGGACCGGTACCTGGAGGAACAGGGCTATGTAAATGACTTTGACGGCGGGCGGATGCACCATGAGATCTATCTTTCCGATATCCGCAGAGTGCCGCCGGAGCGGTGGAAAACGGTGATCCGACATCCGGTGAAGCGGAGATAACCGGTGGGAGCAAAAGGAAGGACGAAAACGGGATGTTCAAAAAGCGGGATTCCTGAAAGGTTTAAATTGAGGGAAGCCCGTTTTTTTGATATACTGGATGGACAGAGAAGGAGGATGGGAGCCATGGGAGAGATTCATTTTTGGCGGGCCGGAAGGGCCTGGGTGTGCGAGATTCCCCGGCTGTCCCCGGAGGAACGGGAGGTGGCGGAGGAGACGGCCCGTCACACGAAAAACACATGGCAGAAAAACCGGGATTTCCCTGAGATTCTGAAAAATACGGTGCAGGGAAAACTGGCGGAGGTGGTGTTTGAGGCCTGCCTGGAACAGGCTGCGGGCACCTGTCTTTCGGTCTATGACCGGTTTCGGACGGACGGGATGAAGCATCACGCTCCGGTGGACGCCCTGATCTTTCAGAAGGAGACGGCGGAGGAAGTGCGGCTGGACTGTGAGAAACGGCTGGCGGGAGAGGCGGCGGAGAACGAGTTTGGAACTATTTCCCCTGACCTGCGGGAGTATCTGAGCAGCCGCGGCGCGGTCACGGTGGAGATCAAGTCTTCTGCCCTGAAGAAACCGGACTTTGAGGGGGTGGGAGATGCAGGGCGCAGGACGCTTCGGGACTGTTCTGTGATCGCGGAAAATATTCGAAAACGGGATTTTTTCATCTATCCCCATTTCCTCCGCAGCAGCGGGGAGATCGGCTCCTTTTACCAGTACGCGGAGTATGTCCGGGAGACCCGGGGAGAGCAGTTTCCGCCCGGCAACCGGTCATTTCTCCGCCGGCTCATGGAGGTGGAGTATGACAATGCCTGCGACGTTTACACCCGGCTGTATTTTGACTACGGGGGCGGACACGTGTACATTCCCGGATATATTTCCAGGGAGGACTTTTTTGCCAGGCCGCGGATCGAAAAAATGCCGGGGGCAAAGTCCGGGCAGGCGGTCTACTATATGAGAAGCATCGGGGACGGCTTTCCCGTGGAGGAGATCGGCGGGGATGACCGGCTGTGGAATCACGACCGGCAGGCGGCTTATGCCAGATTGTTCGGCGGCCGGGACGTATTCTGTCCCCGCTGCGGCGGGAAACTGCAGATCTGCGGCAGCCGGAAATTGCAGCAGTATTATTACCGCTGCTTTGCGTGCGGGAAGAATTTTTCCGCAGGATGACAACCAGAGAAGAAACGAAACAGGAGGGACAGCAGGTGAAGACAGGGAAGGACCTGGTGCGGGAAAATATAGAAAAGATCGGGGAACTGTTTCCCGGCTGCGTCACGGAGGCGGCAGACCGGGACGGGAAGATGAGAAAGACGGTGAACATGGAACTGCTCCGGCAGCTGCTCACAGAGGAAGAGACGGAAGAGGAGGAGACCTATTCTTTTACCTGGGTGGGAAAGCGGGCTGCCATGGAGGAGGCTGCCCGCCCGGCAAGACATATACTTGTGCCCCGGCGGGACCTCTCCCTGGACTGGGAGAAAACGGGAAACTTCTATATAGAAGGGGACAATCTGGAGGTGCTGAAGATTCTGCAGCGGGACTATCAGGGGAAGATCAAGATGATCTACATTGACCCGCCCTACAACACAGGCCACGATTTCGTCTACCGGGATTCCTTTGCCATGGACAGCGGCCGGTATCGGGATCTGGCCGGAAGAGAGGGGGAAACGGTTCCGGCCGACGGAAGGTATCACTCCCACTGGTGTTCCATGATGTACTCCCGTCTGGCAGCGGCCCGCCGCCTGCTGACGGAGGACGGGATTTTATTTATGTCCATCGACGATAACGAGATGGGCAACCTGTTAAAGATCGCCGGGGAGATTTTCGGCAGCAGCCATTTTCTGGCCTGTTTTCCCCGGATCACCAAAAAGGCGGGAAAGACCACGGAGGCCATCGCCAAAAACCACGACTATGTGCTGGCCTTCAGCAAAGGGGACAGCCCGAAGTTCTACCTGCCTTCCCACACTGACGCCGGCTTTAAATATTCCGATGAGTACGTGGGAGAACGGGGAAAATATAAACTGAACCAGACCTTGGACTACAACAGCCTCTCCTACAGCCCCAGCCTGGACTATCCCATCGAGCTGGACGGGGAAATCTTCTATCCCGGCAATTCCTACGAGAAATATCTGGAGCGGAAGGCGGGCAGGCACGCCCGGGCGGACTGGGCCTGGCGGTGGAGCCGGGAGCTGTTTGACTTTGGTCTGAAAAACGGGTTTGTGGTGGTGAAAAAATATGAGAATTATTCCCGGATTTATACCAAGACCTACCAGAACGCCAGAATTGTGAAGGCCGGTTCCGGTTTTGCGGTGGAGCACATCAGCCGCACCAGAGCCATTTCCACCCTGGAATTTGTGGAGAACCGGTTTTCCAACGACAACGGAAAGAAAAATCTGCTGAAACTTTTTGACACCAGCGTGTTTGACTACGCGAAGCCGGTGTCCCTGATCAAAACTCTGGTGCAGTATTCCACCGCGGGGGACGACCTGGTTCTGGACTTTTTCTCCGGCTCCGGAACCACCGCCCAGGCAGTGATGGAACAGAATCTGGAGGACGGGGGAAACCGGAAATTCATTCTGGTGCAGATTCCGGAGGCCACCGCCCCCAGGTCGGACGGGGCCAGGGCCGGATTTCAGACCATCTGCGAGATCGGCCGTGAGAGAATTCGCCGGGCGGGAGAGAAGATCCGGGAGGAACATCCCCTGGCTGCTGGGGAGCTGGATCTGGGATTTCGGGTGTATGGGCTGGAGGAGGAGTGCCTATGAAGATCACACTATCCGATACAGACATTTTCACCCCCAATTTAAAGGAACAGTTTCTCCGGGAGCTGAAGCCTCGGCTGGGAGAGCTGGATCTGGAAAAAACTTACACGCTGACTCTGTTTTTCGACGAGTACTGTCTGCTGGACAGGGAGCAGATGGATGCTTTTGTCATTCCCAGGGAGGCGCTGCCCCGGTATCTGCAGGACCGGGAGATGACCGGGGAGGAGAAGCGGTCTCAGCTGCTGTCCTATCAGCTGGGAGAGGCGGCGGCCTGTCTGGAGGAACTGGGCGTCCGCTCCTGGCTTTTTAACATCACCGGCATCGTCATGGCAGATTCCCCGCGTCTGATCCTCACTCTGGAGGAGGGAAAGCCTTTCCCGGAGGAGACGTCCTCCGGCCGGAGGAGAAGAAAAGGGACGGACATCGTGCCCAGGGTCTTCTCCATCATGCCCAGCCTGAGGGGATTTGAAAAGAACCTGGCCGGTCTGGCGGAGCGGTGGACCGACGAGCTGGTGCAGGCCTTCGGCAGTAAAAAACTGTATGAACAGTATGAGAAGGTTCTGGGCTGGGGGAAGTTAAGGGAGATTCTCAGCCGCTTCCGGCAGGAGTACGGCCGCGGCTTTTTCGGACTGCCGGAGGAAAAGCGAAGGCTCCAGGCGGAATTTCTCAGGATGGTAAAGGAGGCCGCAGAGGAAAAATCCGGCGCCGGGCCGGAGGCGGGAGACGGCGGACGGACCGCGGACGGCGGAGAAAAGGCAGCGGACGGCGGAGAGAAGGCGGCGGACGGCGGGGAGAAAACAGCGGACGGCGGACGGGCCGCCGCGGCCGGAGTGGGGAACGACGGCAGAGAAAAGGGCACGGCGAAGACGGGAACTCCCGCTGTCGGACAAACCTCCGAAAAGCGGGAAAAACGGGTGACTATCTGCCGGATGCCTGTGTCTTCGAGGACAAAAACAGGCCGGAAGAGCCGCCGCCAGGCAGGCTGGGTTCTTCTGGAGACAGACGGACGCGGGCTGTGGCTTACATGGGAGAAAAAAACGCCCAGGGAGACTGCGGTCACGCTCCCGGAAGGATACGGAGACGCAGATGGACGCGGGGACCTGGAAGGAAGAGGAGCGCTGGAAGGGTCCGGAAACATCGGTGAGACGGCAAAGAGCAGCCAGGCCATTTTGGCTGAGATCCGGCGGCTGACCGGGCAGGCGAAGGAGATGCTGACCGGTCAGGGATATGTGCTGGAGACGGATCCGGTGGATCAGATCCTGGCGTTTACGGATCTGAAAGAGATGATGAAAAAGATCCGCAGGGATCTGCTGCTGAAGTGAAAAAGACGGGGAAGGAGGAGAGGGAAAGCGGTGAGCGGCTACAGCAAGACAAAAAAGAAGCCTCTGGGCGCCCGGGTGGAGGATGGACTTATGGAGTACATCCTTCAGAAGCCGGTTCTCCCAGGGGAGAAGATCCCCAATGAATTTGAACTGGCGGAACAGTTCGGAGTGGGGAGAAGCACCGTCCGGGAGGCGGTGAAAGGGCTGGTTTCCCGGGGGATTCTGGAGGTGCGCAGAGGTTCCGGCACCTATGTGATCAACACCAGCCCGGCGGCGGAGGACCCCCTGGGCTTTGGAAAGGCGGAGGACAAGTACCAGCTGGCCCTGGATCTGTTTGACGTGCGGCTGATGATTGAGCCGGAGATCGCCTCCATGGCCTGCAAAAATGCGGGGGAGGAGGATATCCGGCGTCTGAGGCGGCTCTGCGACGAGACGGAGGCCCTCTACGTGGGCGGCCACAACCACATCGCCAAGGACATTGAGTTTCATACCTGCATTGCCAGCTGCAGCAAAAACCAGGTGGTGGAGACCCTGATTCCCATTATGAACCAGGCGGTGTGCACGTTTGCCAACCTGACCCACAGAAAGCTGATGGAGGAGACTTTAAAAACCCACCGTGCCATCACGGAGGCTATTGAGAAGCGGGATTCCGTGGGAGCGAGATGCGCCATGATCATGCACCTGACCTACAACCGCCAGACCATCATGGAGATTCTGGAGGAACGGGAGAAAAGAAAAGAGAAGAAAACATCAGATGTTTAAAGGGGTAAGCGGACAACTGCCGAAAGACAGATGGGAAAAACTGCCAAAATCAAAGGTGATAACCGGAAAAAACGGCAAATTTTTTGTACAAAGTATCAAATTGGAAATAAATTCATCATATGTATTGCCGGGAAACCAGGCAGGAACTATAATTCGATTATAGAGAAATGGTTTGATACCGCTTGGGGAAAGCCCGGAGAGGGCAAAAGCGGGGAAGGGAGAATAAGATATGGAGTTAAAGAGTCAGGAAATGCGCCGTCTGGCGCCGGAGCTGGATCCTCTCCGCATTGGAACGGGGTGGAAGCCGGAGGATCTGTCAAAGCCTCAGGTGATGATCGAGAGCACTTACGGGGACAGCCACCCCGGCAGCGGCCATCTGAACATACTGGTGGAGGAAGTGAGAAAGGGCATTGAGGAGGCCGGCGGCCACGGGGCCCGCTACTTCTGCACAGACATCTGCGACGGGGAGAGCCAGGGAACGGACGGTATCAACTACAGCCTGGCCAGCCGGGAGATGATCGCCAACATGATCGAGATCCACGCAAACGCGACGCCTTTTGACGCGGGAGTCTACCTCTCCAGCTGCGACAAGGGCATGCCCGGCAACTTAATCGGCATGGCCAGAGTGAACATGCCCTCCGTGGTGGTTCCGGGCGGCACCATGAACGCCGGCCCGGAGATGCTCACTTTAGAGCAGCTTGGCATGTACAGCGCCAAGTACCAGCGGGGAGAGATCGACGAGGAGAAGTTAAACTGGGCGAAATGCAACGCCTGCCCCAGCTGCGGAGCCTGCTCCTTTATCGGCACAGCTTCCTCCATGCAGATCATGGCGGAGGCTCTGGGCCTGGCCCTTCCCGGCAGCGCCCTCATGCCGGCCACCAGCCCGGACCTGCTGGCCTTTGCCAGACAGGCGGGAGCCCTGGCGGTGAAACTGGCCGTCACTCCCGGCATGCGCCCCAGCGATATTGTGACGGAGAAGAGCTTTGAGAACGCCATTCTGGTCCACGCGGCCATCTCCGGCAGCACCAACTGCCTCCTCCATATCCCGGCCCTGGCCCATGAGTTCGGCATCGAGATCACGGGAGACACCTTTGACCGTCTCCACCGGAATGCCAGATATCTTCTGGATGTGAGACCGGCGGGACGGTGGCCGGCAGAGTGCTTCTACTACGCGGGCGGTGTGCCGGCGATCATGGAGGAGATCAAGCGCCACCTCCACCTGGACGTGATGACGGTGACGGGAAAGACTCTGGGAGAGAACCTGGAGGATCTGAAAGCCAACGGATTTTACGAGAGATGCGACAAATGGCTGCAGGAGTTCAACAGCCGCTACCAGGTGTCCCTGACGAAAGAGGATATTATCCGTCCCTACGACAAGGCCATCGGAACAGAGGGGAGCATTGCGGTGCTGAGAGGAAACCTGGCTCCCGAGGGAGCAGTGATCAAACACACCGCCTGCCCGAAGGAGATGTTCAAGGTGGTTCTGCGGGCGAGACCTTTCGACAGCGAGGAGGAATGCCTGGACGCCGTGTTGAAGCATAAAGTGCAGAAAGGAGACGCCGTATTTATCCGCTATGAGGGCCCGAAGGGCAGCGGAATGCCGGAAATGTTCTACACTTCCGAGGCCATCAGCAGCGACAGGGAGCTGGGAAAGAGCATTGCCCTGATCACCGACGGCCGTTTCTCCGGAGCGTCCACAGGACCGGTGATCGGCCACTGCAGCCCGGAGGCGGTGGACGGAGGCCCCATCGCTCTGGTGGAAGAGGGAGATCTGATTGAGATCGACGTGGAGGCCAGAAAGCTGAACATCATCGGCATAGCCGGTGAGAGAAAGACCATGGAAGAGATCGACGCGGTGCTGGCGGAGAGGAGAAAGAACTGGAAGCCCAGAGAGCCTAAATACAAAAAAGGAGTGCTCCGCCTGTTCAGCCAGCTGGCGGCCAGCCCCATGAAGGGCGCATACCTGGAGTATAAATAATCAGGCCACAGGAGGAGAGGATTATGAACCACGAACATCTGCTGCAGACGGGAGAGGAAACGGCTCACCGGTTTATCACCATCGGGGAGATCATGCTCCGCCTGACGCCGCCGAACTATGAAAAAATCCGGATGACCACCGGATTTGAGGCCAGCTACGGGGGAAGCGAGGCCAACATCGCCCTGGCTCTGGCCAATCTGGGAATCGACAGCACGTTCTTTACGGTGGTTCCCGACAACAGCCTGGGAAAGAGCGCCATCCGCATGCTCCGGAGCAACGACGTTCACTGCGGACCGGTGATCTTCAGCACGCCGGAGCAGACCCCCACCCACCGCATGGGCACCTATTACCTGGAGACCGGCTACGGGATCCGCCCCAGCCGGGTGATCTACGACCGGAAGCACAGCGCCATCACGGAATTTGACTTTGATTCCTACGATCTGGGGAAGCTGCTGGAACCCTACACCTGGCTTCACTTAAGCGGGATTACCCCGGCTCTGGGGGAAAACTGCAGGAAGCTGGTGATGAACTGCTTGAAGATCGCCAAGGAAAAGGGGCTGACCACCAGCTTTGACGGCAATTTCCGCAGCGCCCTGTGGACCTGGGAGGAGGCCAGGGATTTCTGCACCCAGTGCCTGCCCTACATCGACGTGCTCTTTGGAATCGAGCCCTATCACCTGTGGAAGGATGAGGGGGATCACAGCAAGGGGGACGTGAAGGACGGGGTGCCCCTCCAGCCGGATTTTGACCAGCAGGACGCCGTGTTCCGGGCTTTTGTGAAGTGGTATCCCAATTTAAAGTGCATCGCCCGCCACGTCCGCTACGCCTACAGCGGCAGCGAGAACAGCCTGAAGGCCTACATGTGGTACGGGGGACGGACCTACGAGAGCGGCATGCTCACCTTCAATATCCTGGACCGGGTGGGGGCGGGAGACGCCTTTGCCGGCGGCCTGCTCTACGCCATGATGAAAGGCTGCGGGCCGGAGGACATGCTGAATTTCGCGGTGGCCAGCAGCGCCATGAAACACACCATCCGGGGGGACGCCAACCTCATTGACAACCCGGAGACCATCTGGGGCCTGGTGGACATGGGCTTTGACAAGAATTTTGATATTAAGAGGTAAAGGAGGTTTTTCCTGTGAAAACCATAGAAGAACTGTTTTATGACTGTGCGGTCGTTCCCGTGGTGGTTCTGGACGATCCGAAGGATGCCCTGCCCCTGGCTGAGGCCCTGATGGAAGGCGGCCTGCCCTGCGCGGAGGTGACCTTCCGCACGGAGGCGGCGGAGGAATCCATCCGGCAGATGAGCAGAGAGTACCCGGATATGCTGGTGGGAGCGGGAACGGTGCTGACCACGGAGCAGGTGGACCGGGCGGCGGCGGCAGGGGCCAGATTTATTGTGAGCCCCGGTTTTGACCCGGAGATCGTGGATTACTGCCTGGAAAAGCAGATTCCCGTGTTCCCCGGCTGCATGACTCCCTCCGAGGTAGCCCAGGGAGTGAAGCGGGGCCTGAAGGTGTTAAAATTCTTCCCGGCGGAGCAGGCCGGAGGCCTGGCCATGATCAAGGCCATGGCGGCGCCCTACACCACAGTGAAATTCATGCCCACCGGCGGCATCAGCGCCAAGAACTTAAAGGAGTACTTATCCTGCGACAAGATCCTCTGCTGCGGCGGAAGCTGGATGGTGAAGAAGGATCTGATCCGGGAAGGAAAATTTGACCAGATCAGAGATCTGGCCGCGGAGGCGAAATGCCTGGCGGAGGAAGCGAGAAAATAAAAGCGGGAAAAGAAAAACGCGGAAGGGGAGAAAAAGCCCTGGCGGCGGAGACTGCGGTCCGTCACCAGGGCTTTTCTTCGTGAACTTCGTCCGCCAGATCTTCAAGACTTTTCCAGTCCAGGATCTGCAGCCCCTTCGGTACCCGTTTCAGGATCCCCTCCGAGCACATTTCTGTGATGAGCTGCATGAGATGGCGGTAGGAGATGGTCAGATATTCCGCCAGCTCCGTGTATTTTAAGGACAGGATGCCGCCGCTCTGCAGCCGCAGTACACTGGCGGCAAAGTTGTTTCTGCTGGGGTAGGCGGCCAGATTCATGTACTTCCGGTTCTGGGCCACATTCTGCTTTAAGGCCATGCTGCAGCAGAAGCGGAGGAACCGTGCATCCTGGAGGAGTCTGGCCCGGCATCTGCTGGTATCCACCTCGATGAAGCGGCACTTTGTCTGGGCCACAATGGGAAAGGGCTTTTTGTTCTCCTCAAACAGCTCCGGCACCCCGAAGAAGGCAGGGGGAGTGAAAAAGTTGATCAGGGACTGGCGGCCGTTTTTGTGGATGCCGTAGAGCTTGGCGGTGCCGGTCTCCAGATACAGCACCCGGGTCAGGTGGTCGGTGTCCCGGATGATATATTCCCCCTTTTTGTAGGTTACCACCCGCAGATAGGGGCGGATGTCGAAGGAAAAGTGGGAGAGAAAATCGCTGTCTTTCAGAATTTTGTCTATGTCGCTGCGGCTCTCGTTGTTCTGCATTTCACACCTCGAAAAATCTGTAAAAATGTGAGAAATCTCATATTTTTTCCATTTCCCCTATTATATACTATTTTTAGCTAAATTTACACAAATTTCACAGAGGAGACAAGAGGAACCATGTACAGGAAAATTGATTTCAGGGTGCGGCCTCCGTTCGGCAACTACATGAAGATGTTTGAGAACGATCAGGCCCATTTCGCCAGACTGGCGGATGCCTTTGACATGACGGTGTCCCAGTCCCAGAAGACCGGCAGTCTGGAGGAGTTTGTAAAAGAGATGGATCAGGCGGAAATTGAGATTTCCGTGGTGCCCTGCCGCAAGGAGCTGGGGGTGACAGGGGATGATTTCTTTGATCTCACCAAACGGTATCCGGGACGTTTTGTCATTTTCCCCTATATTGACCCCACTGACGGGGAGGATGCTCTGCGGGAGATCGACCGGTACCGGGATCAGTGGGATATCCGGGGGGTGAGCGCGGAGCCCACCTATCAGCCCAAGCCCTACAAATTCGACGACCCGGTGGCTTATCCCATGTATGAAAAGCTGCAGAGAGAGGGACTGGCTCTGTTTGTCAGCTACAGTGCCAAACTGCTGCCCATTGTGGATCCGGATACGGTGCGCCAGCTGGGAACGGTGCTCCACGATTTCCCGGAGTTAAACATTGTGGTGGGACACGGCGGCTGGCCCTGGCATCTGGAAGTGATGGCCATGGGATTTAATTCTCCCAATATTTACATTGTTCCAGATATGTACGGCCTCACCGGGGCGGGCAGCCAGGACTATGTGAAGTCGGCCAACACTCTGATGAAGCATCAGATGCTGTTTGGAACGGCCTATCCCATTCTGAATGTGGTGGATACGGCCAGGTTTTATGAGACCTGCGGGATAAAAGAATCCGTGCTTCCGGATTTCTTTTACAATAATGCGGCCAGGCTGCTGAAACTGTAAACAGGCGGCCGGCCAAAATGGTTACTATTAATTTTATAATTCAGGAGGATGTATTATGAGAAAAGCACTGGCACTTGGACTGTCATTCTGCATGGCAGCAACACTGATTGGATGTTCTTCCGGCAGCGGCAGCACGACGACTGCGGCTGGGGAGAGCGCCGGGACAGAGAGCACGGAGGCGGCAGAGAGCGCCGGAGAGACCTCTGAGGCAGTATCTCTGGACGATTATGTGTATGAGGGAGATCCCATTGAGATCCATCTGGGAGACATCAACAGCCAGTTCCCCTTAAACCTGGCCTACAATCTTGGATTTCTGGAGGAGGAATTTGAGGGAAGCAATGTGACCTTCACCATGGACTACTTCCTGAATGGTCCGGCCATCTCCGAGGCATTTGCTTCCGGCGACCTGGATTTCGCCGAGTTTGGTGAGCAGGCTGCCATCTCCGGCATTTCTGCCGACTACGGCTATAAGATCATCGGCCGCAACTGCGATACAGAAACCATGTATCCTCTGGTGGTAGAGTCTGATATCACAGACGCGGAGGGCTTAAAGGGTGCCAAGATCGCCGTTTCTGTGGGAACCAGCGCCCATTATCTGCTGCTGACCTACCTGGAGTCCATGGGACTTTCCGAGCAGGATATTGAGCTGGTCAACACCAACGATACCGTAACTCTTCTCTCTTCCGGTGAGGTGCAGGGAGCTGCGGATCAGCTGGCAAAATTCAATTCCTTGATCGACGCCGGCGAGGTGCATGTGCTGGCGGACGGAACTGCCAGCGGCACCTGCCAGATCAGCGCCTTTGTGGGACGCAATGACTTCTGTGAGCAGTATCCGGAGATCACCGCGAAAATTCTCCGGGCAGTGCAGCGGGTAGACGAGTGGATGGCGGAGAGTGAGGAAAATCAGCAGGAGGCATTCTCCACCCTGGCTGAGATCACTCAGAGAGAGGAAACCTGGTTCTCCACCATGTACAGCGGTTCCAATTTCGGCGCGGATCTGACGGACCAGGATCTGCGGGTTCTGGAGGAAGTGCTTCAGTTTATGAAGGACAACGAGCTGCTGTCCAATCCGGACATTACCATGGATGATGTGCTGGATTTAAGTTATCTGGAGCTTGCCGGACTGCGGTAAGCTTTCCGCGGACGGGCAATCCTTAAAAAGCGGTTGCCCGTTTTGCTTTATACAGATTTTTATGGAAAGGAAGTCTGCATATGTTTAATCGCAAATCAAAAAACAGCGGGAGAGAGAAGACAATGCTGCTCTGCATTGCCATTGTATTTCCCATACTGGTACTGCTGTTCTGGCAGTACGCGTCCACCCACGGACTGCTGAAGGCGTCCCTGGTGCCGGCGCCTCTGACCATTGTGAAGACCTTTATCTCCCATGTGGAGTCCGGCCGGCTCTGGATGAATCTGAGCGTGAGCTTTGGACGGGTGGCCTGCGGCTATCTCATCGGAGCAGTGGCCGGCGTGGTTGTGGGATTTCTCATGGGTCTTTTCAAGCCCATCAATGCGGCCTTAAGCGGTATCGTGAGTGTGCTCCGTCCCATCCCCACCATCGCCCTGGTGCCCATTGTGATCCTGCTGGCAGGCATCGGCTTTTTCTCTAAAGTGGTGATCATCGCCTTCGGATCCTTCTGGCCGGTGCTCTTAAACACCATTCACGGCATTCAGTCTGTGGACGGAAAGCTGCTGGAGGTGGCCTACACCTATCGGATCCCCACCATGAAAACCATCTGGCGGATTATTGTTCCCTCCTCCATTCCGGCCATTCTGACCGGTCTGCGGCTGGGAATGAGCAGCGCCTGGATGAGCGTGGTGGCGGCGGAGATGATCGCATCTTCCACAGGAATCGGCTACCTGATCACCCTCTCCAGAGAGACGGCCAACGCCCGGGTTATGTACATGTGCGTGCTGGTCATCGGTTTTATCGGCCTGGTGATTGACAAGGGCCTGACTTATCTGGAGAACTATTACCTGGCAAAAACCAGAGGAATCGTGGACAGCAAGTGAGGAGGAGCGCTATGGCAGAGAAGAAAAATATCCTGGAGATCCGGGATCTGCACAAGAATTTTTATATTAAGGGACAGAAGCTGGAGGTGCTCTCCGGCGTCAATCTGAATGTGCAGGACGGGGAGCTGGTGGCCATTGTGGGAGCCAGCGGCTGCGGAAAAAGCACCCTGCTGAAGCTGATCATCACCCTGGAACCCATCAGCTCCGGGGAGATCCTGCTGGACGGTGAGCCGGTGAACGGCCCCTCCCCCAAATGCAGCATGATCTTTCAGGAGGCCAGATTGTTCCCCTGGCTGACAGTACGGCAGAACATTGAATTCGTGATCCCGGACTCCGTTCCAAAGGAGAAGAAAAGGGAGATGGTGGAGTACTACACCAATCTGGTGGGCCTGTCAGAATTTATGAATGCCGTCCCCAACCAGCTTTCCGGAGGCATGCAGCAGAGGGTGAGTATCGCCAGGGCCCTGGCCACCAGACCCCAGCTATTACTGCTGGACGAGCCTTTCGGCGCTCTGGACGCCTTTACCCGGATGAATATGCAGAATGAAGTGCTGCGCATCCGGGAGCAGGACAAGACCACCATGATCATTGTGACCCACGAGATTGACGAGGCCATTTATTTAAGCAACCGGGTGGTGATCATGGGAAAGAATCCCGGCGTGGTGAAACGGATCGTTCCCGTGGATCTGCCCTTCCCCAGGGACCGCACTTCCGCGGAATTTCTGGAGATCCGGGGAGAGATTATGAAAGAATTTCTGCAGACCTGACAGACGGAAGACAGCCGCCGCCTTTGTGGATGAGAGCATCCTCAAAGGGGCGGCTGTTTCATTTTGCCGGAAGCCGAGAAAAACGGATGTTCCCTCTTCTCTTTTTCCGTCCCGTTGGCTATAATAGGAAAAGATGACTGCCCGTAAGGCCGGCCTTCTGCCGTATATTTTTCCGAAAAAGGGAAATCCTAACAGGGAATTCCAAAACAGGAAACAGACAGGAGGTAATCATATGCCGGATTTTAAAAACAGCGAGACGGCGAAAAATCTCATGCGGGCCTTTGCCGGTGAGAGCCAGGCCAGAAACCGCTACACTTTTGCGGCTTCCATGGCAAAAAAGGAGGGCCTTCCGGTGATCGAGGCGGTCTTTCAGTTTACGGCGAACCAGGAGAAAGAGCACGCGGAGATCTTTTACAATTATCTGGAGGAGCTGGCGGGACAGACCATCCACATTGACGGGGGCTATCCGGTGGACATCTGTCCGGGAACGCTGGGCCTGCTGAAGGCAGCCCGCCACAACGAGTACGAAGAATATGATGACGTGTACAAAAATTTCGCGAAGGCGGCCAGGGAGGAAGGCTTTGACCGGATCGGGGCCAGCTTTGAGATGATCGCGGAGATTGAAAAGGTTCACGGCGACCGGTTCCAGCTCTTCGCGGACCTGATGGAGAAGAATCAGCTCTTCGCGTCGGAGATCGACACCGGGTGGATGTGCTTAAACTGCGGGTATGTGTACCGGGGAAAGACGGCTCCCGTAAAGTGTCCGGTGTGCAGCCACGAGCAGGGATATTTCATCCGTCTGGAGCTGGCGCCCTACATTCAGTAAAGGAAACGAAGATGCCCATGAGAAAAATATGGCTGGGGGCAGCCTGCCTGGCGGCAGCCGGCGGGCTGCTCCGCTCAGAGTACGAGAAGCGTCACTTTGTGACTGAGGAATTTCAGATTTCATCAGAGAAAATCCGCCGGGAGCGCACCTTTGTGTTTCTGTCGGATTTACATAATCAGGAATTCGGCCCGGGGAACCGGAAACTGCTTAAGGCGGTGGAGGCGGCGGGGCCGGATTTTGTCCTCATCGGCGGGGATATGATGGTGACAAAGGACACCTGCGAGACGGGGCCGGCCCTGCACCTGACAAGGGAGCTGGCGGCCCGGTATCCCGTCTATTACGGCAACGGCAATCACGAGACCAGGATGCGGGATAAGCCAGAAATCTACGGGGACTGTTATGAACGGTACATGGAAGCGGTCCGGAAGGCAGGGGTGGTCTGCCTGTCGGATTCCACGGCGGTGGACGGGGATCTGGCCATCACCGGAATCGATTTGCCGAAAAAGTATTATAAAAAATTCCGCCCGGCCAGGCTCACAGACCAGGCGGTGGAAAAGCTGGCGGGGCCGGCGGACCGGGAGCGGTTTCAGATTCTCCTGGCCCACTCCCCCCTGTTTTTTGACGCCTACAGCCGGTGGGGGGCGGACCTGACCCTGGCCGGTCACTTTCACGGGGGGACCATCCGTCTGCCCATTCTGGGAGGAGTGATGACGCCCCAGTATCAGTTTTTCCTGCCCTGCTGCGGGGGAGAATTTGAGCGGGACGGCAGAAAAATGATCGTGAGCCGTGGGCTGGGAACCCACTCCATTCCCATCCGGTTCAACAACAAACCACAACTGGTTGTGGTACATCTGAAAAAGAAACCTACATTTTGATAAATGGGATGTTTACAGATGGGAGAAAGTCTGTTATACTGTATGGGCTCTGCGGCTGCGGGCCGCAGGGAAAGGACATAAGGATATGAGTATTTCTTATAAACTGGAACAGTTTGAAGGTCCCCTGGATCTTCTGCTCCACCTGATCGAGAAGAACAAGGTGAGTATTTACGACATTCCCATCGCGGAGATCACAGACCAGTATCTGGACTATGTCAGTCACATGGAGAAGGAAGATCTGGATGTGGTCAGCGAATTTCTGGTGATGGCGGCCACGCTGCTGGACATCAAGTCCCGGATGCTGCTGCCTGCCCAGGAGACGGAAGAGGGGGAGGAGGAAGATCCCAGGGCGGAGCTGGTAAAACGGCTTCTGGAGTACAAAATGTACAAATACATGGCCTTTGAGCTGAAGGACCGGGAACTGGACGCGGAGAAGGTGTTCTACAAGGCGCCCACCATCCCGAAGGAGGTGGCCCGGTACGAGCCGCCGGTGGATCTGGACAAGCTGCTGGACGGGCTGACCCTGGCGAAGCTTCAGAGTATTTTTGAGGCGGTGATGAAGCGCCAGGAGGACAAGGTGGATCCCATCCGAAGCCGGTTCGGCACCATTAAGCGGGAGCCGGTAAGTCTGGAGCAGAAAATCACTTCCGTCATGGATTACGCCAGAAAGCATCGGAAGTTCAGCTTCCGCTCCATGCTGGAGCGCCAGGGGGACAAGCTGGAGATTGTAGTCACCTTCCTGGCGGTGCTGGAGCTGATGAAGCTGGGCAAGATTCATCTGACCCAGGAGCATCTGTTTGACGATATGGAAATTGAGACTCTGGAGGCAGAGGGAGAGGAAGAAGAGCTGGATCTGAAGGAGATCGAAGATCTGGACTAGAAGCGCGGAGAGTTGGATATGGGAGCAGAAGAGAGGGATAAGAATATGGCGGAAGAGACGGAGAAAACAGGGGGCAACTACCCGGAGAGCGACTGGGAGGCCATTGTGGAGGCAGTGCTTTTCACCATGGGATCCTCAGTGGAGATCCGCCAGCTGGCCGCCGCCATCGACCAGGATGAGGAGACCGCCAGACAGGTGGTGCAGCGGTTAAAGGAGCGGTATGACCGGGAGAACCGGGGCATGCAGATCACCTGGCTGGAGGACAGCGTCCAGATGTGCACCAAGGCCCGGTTCTACGAAAATCTGATCCGGGTGGCGTCCGCGCCGAAGAAACAGGTGCTCACGGACGTGGTGCTGGAGACCCTGTCCATCATCGCCTACAAGCAGCCGGTGACCAAAATGGAGATCGAAAAGATCCGCGGGGTCAAGTCGGACCACGCGGTAAACCGTCTGGTGGAGTACAATCTGGTGTACGAGGCGGGACGGCTGGACGCCCCGGGGCGTCCGGCTCTGTTTGCCACCACGGAGGAATTCCTGCGCCGGTTCGGCATCGGATCCACAGAGGATCTGCCGGAGCCGGAGCCGGAACAGATCGAAGAATTTAAGCAGGAGGCGGAGGACGAGCTTCAGTACCATCCGGAAGAAGCAGGCCCGCCGGAAGAATTGTCTGAGGAGATACAGAATACAGCACAGGAGGAGAATGGATTTGAACAGCAGTGAGATGAAAGTGATAAAAAAGGACGGCACCAAGGAGGATTTCAACGTCCAGAAGGTGGTGGTGGCGGTAAATAAATCCGCAGAGCGGGCCATGATTACCTTTACGGAGGCGGAGCTTCAGTTTATCTGCCGGTTTGTGGAGGAGAAGGCGGAGGAGCTGGATATCCCGGAGATCCCCATCGCCCAGATGCACAATCTGGTGGAGGGAGCCCTGGAGAAGGTCAATCCCGCCGTGGCGAAGAGCTACCGGGATTACCGCAATTACAAGCAGGATTTTGTGCAGATGCTGGATGAGGTGTACAAGAAGAGCCAGTCCATCATGTACATCGGCGACAAGGAGAATTCCAACACGGACAGCGCCCTGGTTTCCACCAAGCGCAGCCTGATTTTCAATGAGTTAAACAAGTCTCTGTACCAGAAATTTTTCATGACAGTGGAGGAGCTGCAGGCGTGCCGGGACGGCTATCTCTACATCCACGACATGTCCGCCAGAAGAGACACCATGAACTGCTGCCTCTTTAACGTGAAAGAGGTGCTCACCGGCGGTTTTGAGATGGGAAATCTGTGGTACAACGAGCCGAAGACCCTGGACGTGGCCTTTGACGTGATCGGAGATATTGTGCTCAGCGCCGCCAGCCAGCAGTACGGCGGCTTTACGGTGCCCAGCGTGGAGGAGATTCTGGCTCCCTACGCGGAAAAGTCCTACGCCAAATACGTGGAAAAATATGAAGGTCTCGGGCTGGGCCGGGAGAAGGCGGAGGAGATCGCCTGGGCCGACGTGCAGAGAGACATGGAGCAGGGCTTCCAGGGCTGGGAGTACAAGTTCAACTCTGTATCCTCCAGCCGGGGAGACTACCCCTTCATCACCATGACCGCGGGAACGGGAACCAGCCGATTCGCCAAAATGGCCACCATCACCATGCTGAACGTCCGCCGGAAGGGACAGGGAAAGGACGGCCACAAAAAGCCGGTGCTTTTCCCGAAGCTGGTGTTCCTCTACGACGAGAATCTTCACGGCCCCGGCGGAGAGCTGGAGGACGTGTTTGAGGCGGGAATTGAATGCTCCAGAAAGACCATGTACCCCGACTGGCTCTCCCTGACGGGAAAGGGCTATGTGGCGGGAATGTACCGTCAGTACGGAAAGATCATCTCCCCCATGGGCTGCCGTGCCTTCCTCTCCCCTTGGTATGAGAGGGGAGGCATGTACCCGGCGGATGACAAGGATCAGCCCGTGTTTGTGGGCCGCTTCAACGTGGGCGTGGTCAGCCTCCATCTGCCCATGATTCTGGCGAAGGCCAGACAGGAGAACCGGGACTTCTTTGAGGTGCTGGACTACTATCTGAATCTGATCCGCCGGCTGCACATCCGCACCTACGCCTACCTGGGAGAGATGCGGGCGTCCACCAATCCCCTGGCTTACTGCGAGGGCGGTTTCTACGGCGGACATCTGGGACTCCACGACAAGATCAAGCCGCTGTTAAAGACGGCCACCGCCTCCTTCGGCATCACGGCATTAAACGAACTGCAGCGCCTGTACAATGGAAAATCCATCGCCGAGGACGGAGCTTTTGCCCTGGAGACCCTGGAGTACATTAACCGGAGAGTGGACGAGTTCAAGAAGGAGGATGGAAACCTCTACGCCATCTACGCCACTCCGGCGGAGAATCTGTGCGGCCTGCAGGTGAAGCAGTTCCGGAAAAAATACGGTATCATTGAGAATGTTTCCGACCGGGAATATGTGAGCAACGGCTTCCACTGCCATGTGACGGAGGACATCACCCCCATTGAGAAGCAGGATCTGGAGTACCGGTTCTGGGAGCTGTGCAACGGAGGAAAGATCCAGTACGTGAAGTACCCCATCAGCTACAATAAGGAGGCTATCAAGACCCTGGTGCGCCGGGCCATGGACATGGGATTCTATGAGGGAGTGAATCTCTCTCTGGCCTACTGCGACGACTGCGGCCACGAGGAGCTGGAGATGGATGTCTGTCCCAAATGCGGCAGCCGGAATTTGACGAAGATCGACCGGATGAACGGTTATCTCAGCTATTCCAGAGTGAAGGGAGATACCCGGTTAAACGACGCGAAGATGGCGGAGATCGCCGAGAGAAAGAGTATGTGATAAAAAGGGGACATCCCTTTGAGACAAAAGTGGCGCAGCCGGGATCCGTTTTCTGCGGAATTCCGGCTGCGCCGCTTGCCCATGGGGCTGTTATCCGACCAGACCGCTTGCCCATAAGGCACCACCTGGGGCCCGTTGTCCGGCCGGACAGGCCTCAGCCCAGTCCCACTCCCATGAGAAGGGGAATGGTCACCAGGCAGAACAGAGTGGTGAGAAAGATCATTTTAGCCCCCAGGTCGGTGTTGGTGTGGTACTGCTCGGTGATGATGGACGCCGCCGACGGGCTGGGCAGGCCGGCGGAGAGCAGCAGAGTGCCGGCGATCATTGGATCCAGGCTGCGGCCGGCGGTGCGGATCACCGCCAGAGTGATCAGGGGCAGGAGGACCAGGCGGATGGCGGTGAGAATGTAGTTTCTGCCGCCGGCAAACATTTCCCGGAAGTTTAATTTCGCCATGGAGAGACCCACCACGATCATGGAAAGGCCGGAGGTGATGGACCCCAGGTAGCTCAGGGAGTCCGCCAGCACTTTCGGCAGAGTCCACTGGTTGATGTAAAAGATCAGGCCCAGGACCACGGCGATGTTGATGTTGGTGAGGAGCATTTTCTTTAAGCTCAGCTTCTCCGTGATGGAGTAGCCGTCGGTGAGCATCTTCACCCCTGCGGAGAAGATGAGCAGGTTGGCGATCATGTTCATGATGGACATGAGGAAGACGCCCTCGTTTCCGTAAAGGCTTAAGGCCAGAGGAAGGCCCATAAAGCCGTTGTTGGAAAAGGAGGAGACAAACAGCCATACGCCCCGCTCTTTGGCGGGCACGGAGAAGATGCGGACGGCGGCGAAGCCGATGACCATGGAGACGGCGTAAAAGACCAGGGAGAACAGCAGAATCTCCACACCCCGGTGGAGAAGCTCCGGGTCGTACTCCATCTGCATGGCGTTGAAGACGGTGGCCGGCATGGTCACTTTCACAATAAAATTGGACAGGCCGGAGGCATAATCGGTGCTGACGATCTTCTTTTTTCCCAGGAAGCAGCCCAGGAAGATGAGGAGAAACAGAGTCAGCACACTGTTGACAATGATCTGCATGGTGGAATCGTTCCTTTCTCTTCTTTTCAAAATCTGTGGGCTATTGTACTCCGGAATGGCCCGGGAATCAATGGGAAAATGACGAAATTGCAGCTAAAAAAGGAGGAGATCTGGTGGACAGAACCTTTGGAAAGCAGGAAATGGACATCCTGGTGACGCTGATCCGCAGAAAGGACTGGGTCACCGGGGAGGAGCTGGCCCTTCTTCTGGGAACCAGCAAAAAAACCGTTCAGCAGGAAATCCGCAAAATTTCCCAGGAGCTGAACGGGGAGTGCGAGATCCGCTCCAGCCAGAAGAAGGGGTATTTTCTGGAATATCTGTCCGACCGCCTGCGCCGGAAGATGATCAGCGATTTGGAGAAGAACGAGAATCATTACAACATGAAGGGGAGGACGTCGGTTCTGGCCCTGTACCTGCTGTTTCAGCAGGATTATGTCACCATGGATCAGCTGGCGGACACCTTTTTTCTGTCCAAATCCACGGTGTTTTCAGAGATCAAGACCATGAAGCGGTGGATGGAACGGCAGGGAGGCATTATTCTGGAAGTTTCCGGCACTAGAGGCGTGCGGCTGGTGGGAAATGAGATGGACCGGAGATTCCGGTGCGCGGGGTTTGCCATGCCCTGGATCCTGAGAAATCTGCCGGGGCCGGAGGCGGAGTGGGACCGGTACGAGAGGGAGCTTTCCCAGATCCGGGAAGGCTTTGGAAGAGAGCTGGCGGCAGACGGCCCCAGGATCTCGGGGGAGGATTTCAACAGGGCCTGCCGGTATCTGGCGGTGTGCCTGCTGCGGGACCGGATGGGATTTTCACTGGAGACGGATGAAAAAAAAGAGGAGCGGACCAGGCGGTGGGGATTTTCTTTCTCAGCCGGGGAGATGAGGGGGCTGAAGGAGCTGCTGCTTTTGGCTGCCCGGTTTCAGGACGGCAAGGAGGAAGATGACGGCTGCATGGCTGCCGCCCGCCGGCTGGACGATCTGAAACATGAGGTGGGAAACATGCTTTCCCTGCCGGCGGAGGAGATTTTTCCGGATGAGAGACAGCTGCTGGTCCATCTGGAGCGGCTGGAGCGGAGACTGAGGGAGGGCAAATATGCCACCAATTATTACGACAAGGAGCTGATTATTTCCTGTCCCCTGGAGACCCATGTGACGGAGATCTGCTGCCGGCGGGTGTATGGGCGGGAGATCCCGAAAATGGAGCAGTTTTTTCTGACCGCTTATCTGGCCGGAGGTCTGGAGCGGAAAAAAGATGAGGCGGACGTTCTGCTGGTGAGCAACCAGAGCCCCGGCCTGACCGGAAGTCTGGAAGCTTTTGTCCGGAAGCGGCTGGGATCTGGAATCCGCAGCTTCCAGACGGAGCCCGCATACCGGTTTGAGGCTTTGGGCCATGAGTTGGGAAACCGGGATCTTCTGCTCACCACAGAGCGGGAGATTTCCATTCTCCACCCGGAGTTCTGCCTTCTCCCGGCGGTGGTCCGGGAGCGGGAGGAGGAAATGGCGGAGCTTGCGCTGAACCGGTGGAGGAAAGAGCGGAGATCCGGGAAGATCCGCCGGGCTCTGGACCGGTTCCGGGCGCCGGACAGAACCGCAGCGGTTCTGAAAAAAATGTCCGGCCTGGAAGGAATTCTGGAGGCCGTGGGATGGGACCCGGGGCCGGATCTGTCGGTGAACACAGTTCCCGGCGGCCTTTTATACCTGTGCCGGTTTCGGAGAAAGGCAGAACCGGAAATTTGTCTTTATGAGCTGAATGCACCGGCGGAGTACAACCGGAAAGCCATCCGGCGGGTTCTGGCGGTGACCTGGAATCCGAAATGGGCTGGAATCTATGATTTTTTCCTGGCGGTGAGCGTGCTGCTGGAGGAAAACAGCAGAAAAGAGGGCAGGAACCTGCCGTTTTAGGCGGAAAGCAGAGAGCTGTTCAGAAAAAGTTTCTTTCATTAGGATCTTTTCCTGAATGGCTTTTTTGTGCAGAATGTCTTATAATGGAGCCATGAACCTCAGAAAAATCATCATTTAAAGGAGGAGTATCCATGGACAACAAAAACAGTGTGAAGTTTCCGGAAGGCTTCCTGTGGGGAGGCGCCGTGGCGGCCAATCAGTGTGAGGGCGCATGGCTGGAGGACGGCAAGCTGCCCAACTTAACGGACGTGATGGTGGGAATCGGCAGCGACGGAAAAACCCCCGGTCTGGCCTGGGACGAGGAGACCGGCAAATGGAAAATGGCCCTGAAAGAGGACAAGGTGTATTTAAGCCACGAGGGCATTGATTTTTACCACCGCTACAAAGAGGACCTGGCCTATATGAAGGAGATGGGCTTTAAGGCATTCCGCACCAGCATCTCCTGGGCCAGAATCTTCCCGAAGGGCGACGAGGACACCCCCAACGAGAAGGGACTGGAGTTTTACGATCACCTGATCGACGAGATCATCGCCGACGGCATGGAGCCGGTGATCACCTTAAGCCACTATGAGACTCCCCTCTACCTGGTGACCGAGTACGGCGGCTGGACCAACCGGAAGCTGATCGGCTTCTTTGAGAAGTTTGCGAGAACGGTGATCGAGCGGTACAAGGGTAAGGTGAAATACTGGATGTCCTTCAATGAGATCAACAACGCCTTCAAACTTCCCTTCGCGGCGGCCGGCGTGATCGGAAATCATCCCAACAAGGATTCCCTGCCCATGGACGGACTGATGGACAAGGACATCTACCAGGCCTGCCACCATATGTTCCTGGCCAATTCCCTGGCAGTGAAGGCCTGCAGAGAGATTGATCCCCAGGCGAAGATGGGTGTGATGTGCAGCTTCTCCCATCTGGCCACCTACCCCCTGGACTGCAATCCGGACAACGCCATCGGAACCATGGAATTTGAGCGCCGCTCCCTGTTCTTCACCGACGTGATGTGCAGAGGCCACTATCCGGCATACGTGTACCGGATCTGGAGAGAGAAGGACTGCGCGCCGGAGATGGAGCCGGGAGATAAGGAGCTGCTGGCCGCTTACACCAACGACTACATCGGATTCAGCTACTACCGCAGCGCTGTGTACAGCGTGGAGGCGGAGATGGGCGGAGACACCGGCGGAGCGACCGGCGTGAAGAACCCCTTCCTCAAAAAGACGTCTCCGGCGCCCTGGAGCTGGCCCATCGATCCCAAGGGCTTCCGCTATGTGTGCAACGTACTGGCTGACCGCTACGAGCTGCCCCTGTTCCCGGTGGAGAACGGAATCGGCCTGGACGAGCAGCCGGATGAGAACGGAAAGATCCACGATCCGGAGCGGTGCGAGTACCTGGCAGATCATGTGAGAGAGATGAAGGAGGCCATCGCCGACGGATGCGATATCATGGGATATCTGTGGTGGGGCCCCATCGACATCGTTTCCGCGGGAACCGGTGAGATGAAGAAGCGCTACGGCTTCATCTATGTAGACCGCCACAACGACGGCAGCGGCACCTTAAAGAGAAGCAGGAAGGATTCCTTCGAGTACTACAAGAAAGTGATCGCCAGCAACGGCGAGGAGCTGTAAACAGAAAATAACAGATAAAAAGCCGGTGGACGGACCGCTCTTCAAGAGCAGATCCGTCCACCGGCTTTTTGGGGAGATCCGTCCGGTTATTTCGGCGGCCAATCCCGCGGCAGCTTTCCATCCCTCAGAGGACGGCGGTCCTTTTCATAATCTTCACCCCCGCCAGGTTGATCAGAACCAGATAGACCAGGGTGACGGCGAGAAACAAAGGGATACCGCCGTCCAGCATGTCTTCTGTGCGGTTTGCGTTCATCCCCAGGAGCATGAGGGCGTAGGGCCAGAAGATGCCCCAGGACCGGCCTGCTGCCAGAAGACCGGTGAAGCCGCCCAGAACCCCGAGAACCACAGGAAGGGCAAAGCTGCGGAAGACGCAGGCCAGAATAAACTGGATGGCGGCGGCCACAAAGCCGCCGGCAGTCCCCCGCAGAATCCACAGAACAATGGACGCGGGCGGAAGGCCGGGGAGTCCAGCCAGGATGCCGGCAGCCAGATAGAGAAAGGCGAGCCACAGCTGACTGAACAGGGTGACGGCGCAGACCATCAGGTATTTTCCCAGATAAATGGTCCCGTAGGAGACCGGGGCGGTAAAAAGGGCGTTCCGGCAGGAGTGGAAATTTTCATACCGCCAGAAAAACGCGCAGTACACGCCGATCAGGGGGGCGAAAAAGAAATTGGAATAAAACAGGCTGATCTGGGTCCATAGGGAATACCAGCCGGACCGGAGGATATCCAGATTGGCCAGGTAGTTTCCGGTTCCCAGAACCACGGGAATCAGGGGAATGAGAAAAAGCGCCGGCCACAGCAGGGTTCCCCGGCATTTCATGGCTTCACAGCGAATGCAGACAATCATTGCGGACACCTCCTAAATCTGTCCGGCGCTGGCCTGAAAGCGGCGGCAGCCCCGGCGGAATGTGATGACGGAAAACAGCAGGATGACGCCCAGCCAGAAGAGGGGATAATTCTTCCACTCATAGAGGGTGTACCGGGTGCTCTCCGTATAGGTCATGCTCAGGTTGCAGAGAACGGAAAAGTATCCCCAGGGAATCAGGTACCGGAGAGGAAAAACCGGCAGAAACCAGGAGAACAGTCCTGCGAAAGCGGCCCCGATGGCCAGAAACAGGGGCGCCAGCTGGCTGGATGATCTCAGGGACAGGTTCAGCTGCAGGGCGAAGAGGGCGGAGCACACCGCCGCCAGGGTGACAAACAGCTGGAGAAAGCAGCCGGGATTCAGACCGGGAAACGGGGCGCAGGCGGCAAAGAACAGGACACTCTGGACACCGGCAAAGAGCCATGCGGCCATCAGCCCCACAGCCGCCTTTCCCCAGTAGATGGAGGCGGGCGGCTGCAGGATGCACAGCCATTTTAACGTATTCCCCGCCAGCTCCATATCGGCCAGCCGGCTGGCCAGGAAGGCCATGAGGACCGGGGAAAAAACGGTGTTGATGATCAGAAGGTTCATCTCCACCATGGCGGTGACGTCGTTGAGCTGTCCCGGATTCACATCCGTCAGGCACCAGAAGGTGTAGGCGGCCAGAAAGGCCAGCGTCAGGAGAAAGGCTGCCGCCGTATGGCGCCGCTTCAGTTTTTTCAGTTCCACCTGCAGATAGATCATCACAGTCCCGCCTCCTTTACCATATTCAGATAGATGGTTTCCAGGTTCTGGACCTCCTCCTGGATCCGGTAGACCGGAATGCCCATGTTCACCAGGCGGGCGATCAGCTGTCCCGTCTCCCGGTCGGGGAGAGGGGGAAAGGCCAGACCTTTTTCCGTGAGAGAGGGAGGCGGGGATACCGCCGGCCCGGGATTTTTCCCGCCGGAAAAGAGTTCCAGAACCCGGCGGTCGTCGCCGGTGCGGATGATGAGCCGCCGTCCTGCCTTTGCCTGCAGGGCGGACAGGGGGCCCTGAAATACCAGGGAGCCCCGGGAGAGGATCCCCACATGGTCCGCCATCTGTTCCATCTCCGACAGGAGATGGCTGGAGATCAGGACGGTCATTTCCGCGGTCTTTGGGAGGTTTCGGATCAGCTCCCGCATCTCGTGGATGCCGGCCGGGTCCAGGCCGTTGGTGGGTTCGTCCAGGAGCAGCAGCCGGGGAGAGCCTAAGAGGGCGTTGGCGATGGCCAGACGCTGTTTCATTCCCAGAGAGTAGTGGGACGCCTTTTTATTTTTCTGGCCGTCCATGCGCACCAGCTTCAGTACCCGCAGGATCTCCGTTTCCGGGAGACTTTTTAATATGCAGGTGATCTGAAGATTTTCATAGCCGGTGAGGTTGCCGTAGTAGGATGGGGACTCGATCAGGGAGCCGGTCTGCTTCAGAATGGAGATCCGGCTGGAAGGAGTGAGCTCCTCCCCGAACAGGCGGATGGAGCCGCTGTCTTTTTGGGCCAGGCCCAGCAGCAGCTTCATGGCCGTGCTTTTTCCGGCCCCGTTGGGCCCTAAAAAGCCGTAGACGGAACCCTCCGGCACCTGAAGGGAGATTCCGTTCACCGCCGGAATGCCGTGATAAGATTTGGTGAGAGCCGTTGTTTCTATTATATTTGCAGTTTCCATGTCGCTTACCTCCTTGCCTGTCATTATGGACGGCCAGTCTTAAGAGAAGTTAAGTCCAACCTTAAATTTTCTTTAAACCTTTCCCTCGTCCCGGAAAATCTCCGGGAACTGTTGTATAATATGGGGCAGAAGGAAGGGAGGCGGCAGAATGGAAGAAAAGTGCGGGCGGATCCTGGTGGCGGACGACAATGAGGAGCTGTGCCGGATGATCGAGACGATTCTCACGGCGGAGGGTTACCGCCATGTGACCTATGTCCTCTCCTGTGAGGAGGCGGAAAAGCTGCTGAGGCAGGAGTCCTTTGACCTGCTGGTCCTGGATGTGAATTTTCCCGGGGAGGACGGTTTTTCCTTTTTTGCCAGACTGCGGCAGACCCGGGATATTCCCGTTTTATTTCTGTCGGCCAGGGATCAGAGCGGGGACAAGCTGAGAGGACTGGGGCTGGGGGCGGACGATTACATGACAAAGCCCTTTCTCCCGAAGGAGCTGGTGCTGCGGATCGGCGCGATTTTAAGGCGTACCTGCCGGAAAGAGCGGCAGACCAGGATTTTCCAGGTGGGAAACCGGGAGGTGGACTTAGACGCCGGGCTGGTGCGGTTTCGGGAGAAGGGGGAGCTTCGGGAGCTGAGTCTGACCAACAAAGAGTACCAGCTGTTAAAGCTGTTTCTGGAGAACCGGGGGAGGATTCTGACTCTGGATGTGATTTCCGAGACGGTGTGGGGAGAAAACTACTATGGTTTTGAGAACACCCTCATGGTTCATATCCGGAAGCTGCGGGAGAAAATCGAGGAAAATCCCTCTGCTCCCCGGTGGCTGATCACGGTGAAAGGATTGGGGTATCGGCTGAATCAATGAAAAGTCTTTTGAAAATTTATGCAAAATACATCTGTACGGCCGCCGTGGCGGCTGTCCTGTTTCTGGGAATTCAGGCGGGGCTGGTGGCGGGAGTGACCCTGTGGATGGAGGCGGGAGGAGAGAGCGCCGGCAGCCTGGCGGTGCGGAAGGCGGCGGAAGCGCTGACAGTGGATGAGCAGGGAATTCCGGAAAACGGGGAAGAAATCGGGCAGATGATCCGCCAGGAGGGGGCTTCCTTTGCCCTGCTTCTGGATCAGGACGGAAGCCTGCTGTGGAGCTTTCAGGCGCCGGAAAACTTAAAAAGAGACTACTCCGCCGGGGAGATCGGGGGCTTTTCCAAATGGTATCTGGACGGCTATCCCGTCTTTGTGTGGAACTGCGGCAACCGCCTGCTGGTGCTGGCCTACCCGAAGGACAGTCTGTGGAAGGACAATATCACCATGTCCATGAGGGGAATGCGGGCCTACCTGCTGCTGTGCGTCCTGGAATTTGTTCTTCTGGCCGCCATTGCCCTGGGAATCATTCTGTGGACCGGATTTCGGGCCTACCGGAGAATGAGGCTGATGGTGACATCCGTGGAGACCCTGTCCGGCGGAGGGGAGGTTCATCTGCCGGAGCGGGGGAATTTTAAGGAGGAGGCGGCCAGCTTAAACCGCACCTCCCGCCTGCTGGCCGGTCAGAGAGAGGCCCTGAAAAAGCGGGACGAGGCCAGGGCGGAGTGGATCCGCGGTGTCTCCCACGACATCCGCACCCCTCTGGCCCTGATTATGGGATATGGGGAGCTGCTGGAGGAGCGGGAGAGCCTGGATCCGGACAGCCGGAGCAAGGCGGCGATCATCAAAAACCAGAGTCTCAGGATCCGCCGGCTCATTGAGGATCTGAACCTGACCACTAAGCTGGAGTACGAGATGCAGCCTCTGCGGAAAACGCGGCTTTCCCCGGCAGCCCTGCTGCGCCAGACGGCGGTCCAGTGCGTGGAGGGCTGGCCGGAGCGGGAGGATCGGATCACTCTGGACATCTCCCAGGAGGCGGAAAGATTCCAGATGATGGGGGATGAAGACCTGCTGCTGAGAGCCTTTTTTAATCTGATGGACAATTCCTTCCGCCACGGGGGAAAGGACTGTCTGGTGCGGGCCGGAACAGACGGGGAAGGAAATCTGGTTCTGGTATTTTCAGACAGCGGGCCGGGGATCCCGGAGGAAGTCCGCCGTTTCCTCAACGAGGGGACCCCTGCCGCCGCCCATGTGATGGGGTTAAAGGTGGTAAAGCAGATCGTGACGGCCCATGGAGGGACTATGAAGCTGGGAACAGGAGAAGAGGGGGTGACTGTGGTGCTGCCGGCGGGAAGGTGATGTCTGCCGGCGGGAACGCCTCTGCCTGTTCCCGGAGAAGTGAAACTCTGCTGCATTCTCCCCGTGACAAACTCTCCCGCGTATGATATACTGCCATGGATAGAGAAAAAAGACGAGACAAGGAGCACAGAACATGCGCTATCACAATATAACGAAAGACGATATGTTAAACGGGGACGGCCTGCGGGTGGTTCTCTGGGTGGCGGGCTGCAATCACAACTGCAAGGGCTGCCACAATCCGGTGACCTGGGATATCCGGGGCGGGATTCCCTTTGACCAGGCGGCAAAGGAGGAGCTGTTTGAAGAGCTGAAAAAGCCTTACGTCTCCGGCGTCACCTTAAGCGGCGGGGATCCCCTTCATCCGGACAACCGCCGGGACATCGGGGAGCTGATCGATGAGATCTCAGAGAAATTCCCGTCCAAAACCATCTGGCTGTATACCGGCTATGACTGGGAGGCCATCCGGGATCTGCCCCTGATCCGCAAGGTGGACGTGGTGGTGGACGGAGAATTTGTGGAGGCTTTAAAGGACGCCAACCTGCACTGGAAGGGCAGTTCCAACCAGCGGGTGATCGACGTACAGCCCAGCCTTCTCACAGGAGAAGCGGTGCTTCACTGCAGCTAGAGAAGCTGCTGCATTTCAGAAGGAGAAAACAGACAGAGATGAACATCAGAATCAAATATTTTACCGATAAGATTGAACGGCTGAGATATGTGGATGGAAAATCCGATTGGATCGACCTGCGGGCAGCGAAAGAGGTGGAACTGAAACAGGGGGAGTTCGCCCTGATCCCCCTGGGAGTGGCCATGGAGCTGCCGAAGGGGTATGAGGCCCATGTGGTGCCCAGAAGCAGCACCTTCAAAAATTTCGGAATCATCCAGACCAACAGCATGGGCGTGATCGACGAGACCTACTGCGGGGACAACGACCAGTGGTTTTTCCCGGCCTACGCCCTGCGGGACACGGTGATTCACGTCAACGACAGGATCTGTCAGTTCCGGATCATGGAACATCAGCCGGCCGTCACGTTCTCTGAGACAGAATCCCTGGGAAATGAGGACCGGGGCGGCCACGGAAGCACGGGGAAAAATTGAGGACGGATCCGGCCCCGGGGCCGGAGAACGCCTGGAAAGGAGAGGGCATGAGCAGTTGGGGGAGGATGACAGGGGGCAGCAGCCCCAGGCAGAGAAGATGGGCGGCGCTGGCGGCCGTTTTTCTGGGGGCATCTCTCTTGTGGGGATGCCAGAGCGCTGATCCGGCCAGGGATGAATACCGGCTGGCGGGAATTGAACAGATGGATCAGGGAGATTATGAGGGAGCCATCGCTTCCTTTGAGGAGGCCATTGCCCATTCCGACGGAAGGGTGGGCGAGTTCGAGATCGACGTATTAAAATACAGAGGCGAGGCAGAATATAAGGTGGAAGATTATCCGGCGGCGGCCCACACCTACGGCGTGCTGCTCCAGGTGGACGGAGAAGATCCGGACTATTATTATCTGAGAAGCATGGCATACTCCGCCCAGGATATGACCGCGGAGGCGGAGGCGGATGCCCAGGCGGCTTCAGAGCTGGAGCAGAGCCGGGGACAGCTCTCTCCGGTGATGGAGGAGGCCATGGCCGCCCTGGGAGGAGCCTGGATGAAGGCCGGCGACCAGGAGAAGGCGGAGGCGGCCTTTGACCGGGTCCTGACTGCCGGAACAGCCACGGCCCAGACCTACAGCCTGCTGGGGCTTGCCTGTCTGGACGGAGATCAGGCGGAGCTGGCAGAAGGCTACTTTGAGCAGGGGATGGCCCTGACTCAGCCGGGAAGCGAAGAGTACGGTTCCCTGTTGTGGAACCGGGCAGCGGCCCTGGAGTACTCCGGAGACTTTTCCGGAGCCAGAGAGCTTTTAGAGGAGTATGTCTCCTCCTACGGGGCAGATCCGGAAGTGGAACGGGAGATTCGGTTTTTAGAGACAAGGTAGGGATTATGGCAGAACTGATAGAAATCAAAGAAGTAGAGGAACGGGTGATCCTGACGGCGGTGAGCGTGGCCGACGGGGATGACACGGAGAGCTCCCTGGACGAGCTGGAGGAGCTGGTAAAGACGGCCGGCGGCCAGACGGTGGGCCGGCTGATCCAGAACCGGGAAAAGATTCATCCCGGCACCTATCTGGGAAAGGGAAAGATCGATGAGCTGAAGGAACTGATCTGGGAGACGGACGCCACAGGCATTGTCTGCGACGACGAGCTGTCCCCGGCTCAGCTGAGAAATCTGGAGGATGCCCTGGAGACGAAGGTGATGGACCGGACCATGGTGATCCTGGACATTTTCGCCCGCCACGCCACCACCAGGGAGGGAAAGCTGCAGGTGGAGCTGGCCCAGCTGCGGTACCGGGCGGTGCGGCTGGTGGGCCTGCGCAACTCCCTGTCCCGTCTGGGCGGCGGCATCGGTACCAGGGGACCGGGTGAGTCCAAGCTGGAGATCGACCGCCGGCGGATCCACGACAGGATCAGCCAGTTAAAGAGCGAGCTGGAGCAGGTGCAGCGCCACCGGGAGCTTTCCAGACAGCAGCGGGAGAAGAGCCACACACTGCGGGCGGCCATTGTGGGCTACACCAACGCAGGAAAATCCACCCTGCTCAACCGGCTGACGGGAGCCGGCATCCTGGCGGAGGACAAGCTGTTTGCCACTCTGGATCCCACCACCAGAAATTACCGCCTGCCGGACGGCCAGGAGATTCTGCTGACGGATACGGTGGGATTTATCCGCAAGCTGCCCCACCATCTGGTGGAGGCCTTCAAGAGTACTCTGGAGGAGGCGAAGTACTGCGATATCATTCTCCACGTGGTGGACAGTTCCAACCCTCAGATGGACGTGCAGATGTATGTGGTGTACGACACCTTAAAACAGCTGGGGGTGGAGGACAAGGAGTTTATCACCCTGTTCAACAAGATCGATCAGGTGGAGGAAGATCCGGTTCTCCGGGACATGCAGGCAGATCATCAGCTGAAGATATCCGCCAAAACCGGGGAAGGGCTGGATCAGCTGACGGAGCTTCTGGAGTCTATCCTCCGAAGCCGCAAGGTTTATCTGGAGCAGGTCTATCCCTATTCCCAGGCGGGGAAGATCCAGCAGATCCGCAAATATGGAGAGCTGTTGAGTGAGGACTACCGGGAGGATGGAATTGCGGTGAGAGCCTATGTGCCGGCGGAGATTTTTGCGGTCGTTCTCCCTGGAAAGACAGAGGACTGACCACGGCGGACAGAGAAAATTGATCCATTAGAAATTATAATAAAACACAATATCTAGTTTCGCAGGAATTGCCGAACATAGATATTGTGTTTTTTTGCCCTGTCTGCTATAATGGGGTCTATGGCGCCTCCGGCGCAAGGAAAGGAGCAAGGGGATATGATTAACGTCATCAAAAGAGACGGAGAAAAGGCGGACTTCAGCCTGAATAAAATAACAGAAGCTATTAAAAAAGCGTTTAAAGCCACGGGGAAGGAGTTCAACAATGAGATACTGGAACTGCTCTCTCTGCGGGTGACGGCAGATTTCCAGGACAAGATGGACGGGGACACCATCGGAGTGGAGCAGATCCAGGACAGCGTGGAGCACGTGCTGGAGCAGACCGGCTACACCGATGTGGCGAAAGCATATATTCTGTACCGGAAGCAGCGGGAGAAGATCCGCAATATGAAGAACACCATTCTGGACTACAAGGATGTGGTGAACGGCTACGTGAAGGTGGAGGACTGGCGCGTGAAGGAAAACTCCACCGTTACATACTCCGTGGGAGGACTGATTTTGAGCAACTCCGGAGCGGTGACCGCCAACTACTGGCTATCTGAGATCTACGATCAGGAGATCGCCGACGCCCACCGCAATGCGGACATCCACCTCCACGATCTGTCCATGCTCACCGGTTACTGCGCCGGCTGGTCCTTAAAACAGCTGCTGCTGGAGGGACTGGGAGGAATTCCGGGAAAGATCACCTCTTCCCCCGCCAAGCACCTGTCCGTGCTGTGCAATCAGATGGTAAACTTCCTGGGAATCATGCAGAATGAGTGGGCCGGCGCCCAGGCATTCTCCTCCTTTGACACTTACCTGGCTCCTTTCGTGAAAGTGGATAATCTGTCCTACCCGGAGGTAAAAAAGTGCATCGAGTCCTTTATCTACGGGGTGAACACCCCCAGCCGCTGGGGCACCCAGGCGCCCTTCTCCAACATCACTCTGGACTGGACCGTGCCGGATGATATGGCGGAGATGAACGCCATCGTGGGCGGAAAAGAGATGGACTTTAAGTACAAGGACTGCAAGAAAGAGATGGATATGGTGAACAAGGCCTTCATCGAGACCATGATCGAGGGAGACGCCAACGGCCGGGGATTCCAGTACCCCATTCCCACCTACTCCATCACCAGGGATTTTGACTGGTCTGACACGGAGAACAACCGCCTTCTGTTTGAGATGACGGCAAAATACGGAACGCCCTATTTCTCCAACTACATCAACAGCGACATGAAGCCCAGCGACATCCGCAGCATGTGCTGCCGTCTCCGCCTGGACCTGCGGGAGCTGAGAAAGAAGACGGGAGGCTATTTCGGTTCCGGGGAGAGCACCGGCTCCATCGGCGTGGTGACCATCAACATGCCCAGGATCGCCTATCTGGCCAAAGACGAGGAGGATTTCTACCGCCGTCTGGACCACATGATGGATATTTCCGCCCGTTCCCTGAAGGTGAAGAGGGAAGTGATCACAAAACTGCTGGACGGCGGTCTCTACCCCTACACCAAGAGATATCTGGGCAGCTTTGAGAACCATTTTTCCACCATCGGACTGGTGGGCATGAACGAGGCCGGATTAAACGCCAGATGGATCGGAAAGGATATGACTCATCCGGAGACCCAGGAGTTTACAAAGCAGGTGTTAAACCACATGAGAGAGCGGCTGTCCGACTATCAGGTGCAGTACGGCGATCTGTACAACCTGGAGGCCACCCCGGCGGAGTCCACCTCCTACCGTCTGGCCAAGCACGACGTGGAGCGGTATCCCGACATCAAGACGGCCTCCGGAGACTGCGGAACCCCTTATTATACCAACAGCTCTCACCTGCCTGTGGGCTACACGGCGGACGTGTTTGATGCCCTGGACATCCAGGATGACCTGCAGACCCTTTACACCTCAGGCACCGTGTTCCACGCCTTCCTGGGAGAGAAGCTGCCGGATTGGAAGTCCGCGGCAAAGCTGGTGAAGACCATTGCGGACAACTACAAGCTGCCCTACTACACCATCTCCCCCACCTACTCCATCTGCAAGGACCACGGCTACCTCACCGGAGAGCATTTCACCTGCCCGGTGTGCGGAAAAGAGGCGGAGGTGTACAGCCGGATCACCGGGTATTACCGTCCGGTGAAGAACTGGAACGAAGGAAAGCTCCAGGAGTACAAGAACCGGAAGACTTACGACGTTCTCCACGGCGGCTGGAGGGTGAAGGCGTCCCAGCTGGGAAATGAGGGGGATGCCGCCCAGAAAGCGGAGACGGAGAACGGCGCTGGAGCTGCCCCCATCGCCGCGGGCACCTATCTGTTCACCACCAAGACCTGCCCCAACTGCAAGGCGGCCAAGGAGTTTTTGAAGGATATGGACTATCAGGTCATCGACGCGGAGGAGAATCCGGAGCTGTCCAGCCGGTTCGGAGTCATGCAGGCTCCCACTCTGGTGCTGGTAAAAGACGGAAAGATCCAGAAATACGTCAATGCCTCCAATATCCGCCGGTACACGGAGGAACAGAAACACTGACCGGAAGAAGAATATGAGATACGCGCCCGGAGAGAGAAATCTTTCCGGGCGTTTTTTTCTGGAACAGCCGATATCCCCAAAGCACCGGCTGTCCGAATATGAAAATTGGTAAATACAATTTTAGAAATAAGACGAAAATTTTACATAAATTTATCTCGGAAGAAAGTCCGCCCTTTACACAGCTGTGATACGGTGTAAAAGGCGGATTTTTGAGAATCCCGCCGGACAACATGATGCAGGAGGAAAAGCGGATGGTAAAAACATATGTGATTGATACGAACGTGCTGATTCAGAATCCCCGTGCCCTGGAATATTTTGAGGATAACCGGGTGATTCTTCCCATTGTGGTGCTGGAGGAGCTGGACAAGCTGAAACAGGCCGACGGGGAGAAGGGCGCCAATGCCAGGGCTGCCATCCGTTTTCTGGAACAGCTGCGCCAGAGAGGGGATCTGCTGGAAGGTGTCTCCCTGGAAGGCGGGGGAAGCCTGCGGGTAGAGAAAAATTTTGTAGATGTGGAGCTGCCGCCGGACATGCCGGACCATCTGATGGACAATCGGATTCTGAAGGTGTGCCGCGGTCTGTCGGAGCGGTCCGGGGAGCAGGTGGTCCTGATCACAAAGGATATTCTGCTGCGGGTGAAAGCCCAGATCATCGGCGTGAAGGCGGAGGACTTCGCAGCGGAACAGGCGCCGGGCAGGGAGGAACAGTACCGGGGGAGGACGGAGGTTTTTGCTCCGGAGGAGCTGTTTAAGGAGTTTAAGAAGAAGGGGATTTCCGTGAGCGAGGTGTATGTGTCCGATGAGGAGGGAAACCGGAGGACGCCGGAGCTGTTTGAAAATGAATTTGTACTGATCCGGGCGGACCAGTCGGTGGGAAAGACCCATCTGGGACGGGTGGAGAACGGCCGCCTGAGAAAGCTGGATTACAGGAAGAGCAGCCCCTACGGAGTGACGCCCCGCAATTCCGGTCAGTATTTTCTCCAGGAAGCCCTGATGCAGCCGGCAGACCGGGCTCCCCTGGTGATTGTCAAGGGAGCCGCGGGAACCAGCAAGACGTTCTACTCCCTGGCGGTGGGCCTGGAAAAAGTGCTGAACCACCCCACGGGAGAGTACCGCCGGATTCTGGTGATCCGTCCCAACGCCCAGTTTGATTCGGACATCGGCTTTCTGCCGGGGGATGAACAGGAGAAGCTTTCTCCCCTCATGCGGCCGGTGGTGGACAATCTGGAACAGCTCATTGATTCCAGCGAGGAGGAACGCTATGGGGATGAGGAAGAACTGAGGGGAAAGATTGAGGAAATCTTTGCCAGAGGACTGATTGAGACAGAGGCCCTCAACTACATCCGGGGACGTTCCATCGCGAAAACCTACATGATTATTGACGAAGCCCAGAACACCACGCCGGATCAGATCAAGGGAATTATCACCCGGGCGGGGAAAGACACAAAAATCATACTGCTGGGGGATCCCGGGCAGATCGACCGGCCGTTTTTGGACGAGCGGACCAACGGGCTCAGCTATGCCTCAGAGCGGATGAAGGGAAGTCCGCTGTGCTGGCAGATTACCATGACGGCAGAGGAATGTGAACGGTCCGGGCTGGCCCTGGACGCAATTCGGAGGTTATGACAAATGAAGACAAAATACAGTCAGATTCGTGAGGACAGGGAGATCAACCTGCTCATCGAAAAGGGAAATGAGATACTGGGAACTCTGGGATACACAGAGCATTCCAGGCGCCATGCCGCCAGGACGGCGGAGACGGCAGCCCAGATTTTAAAAGATCTGGGATACAAAAAACAGAGAATTGAGCTGGCGAAAATCGCCGGCTATATGCACGATATCGGAAACAGCATCAACCGCCACGACCACGCCCACAGCGGGGCGATCCTGGCCTATGATATTCTGCGCAGGCGGGAGATGGACCTGGAGGACGTGCTCACGGTGACGGCGGCCATCGGCCACCACGACGAGCAGACGGGAAACGCGGTGGACGAGGTGTCGGCGGCGCTGATCCTGGCGGACAAGACGGACGTGAGGAGAAACCGGGTGCAGAATCCGGATCGGAAGAATTTTGACATCCACGACAGGGTCAATTACGCGGCCCTCTCCTCCCAGGTGGCTGTGGACAGGGAAAAGCGGGTGATCCAGATGACTCTGCAGCTGGATGACCGATACTGCAGCCTGGTGGACTATTTTGAGATCTTTCTGGAACGGATGATTATGTGCCGCCGGGCGGCGGAGCGGTTAAACTGCCGCTTTAGGCTGACGGCCAACGGCAGCAAGCTTCTGTAGGCCGGCTTTCGGGGAAGATGGTCTGCCTTTCCATTCGGCAAAAAGTGTGATATGATGAAGTGGAGAATCGGAGAGCCGGAAGGTTCTCTGAAACTGTGCCAATGGAAAAGGAGAACGTGATGAAACAGACGATTGATATGCGGGGAGTGGCCTGTCCCGGGCCGGTGGTGGCCGTAAAAAAGAAAACGGATGATATGATAGCCGGAGAACTGCTGGTGCTGGTGGACAACCAGGCGGCAGTCCAGAATCTGGAAAAGTTTGCGGAATATAAAGGATTTACTTCCTCCTGGGAAAAGAGCGGGGAAAAAGAATTTGCGGTGCAGATCCTGGTGGGGCAGAAGGCCCTGCGGGATGTGGATTCTTATTTTGATATCTATGACAGAAAGCAGGAGGAGTTCGTGGACGGAACTCACAGTGCGGAACAGGAAATGAGACCGAAGAAGGCGGAGGTGAAGACCCGTCCGGAGAAGGAGACGGGAGAAAAAACGGCTCCGAATATTTCCGGATCTGAGACCGCCGGTCCGGAGCGGTGGGAGCGGGAGGAAGAAGAGACCGCCGTCTGCGAGACCTGCGAGCTGGTGGACGCGGCCGCCGTGCTGGAGCGGATTGCTGAGGGGCAGGAGTTCCAGCCGGCTCCGGCAGCACCCCAGCCAGCTGCTGCAGAGCCTCAGCCAGCCGCCCCGGCGGCATCTCAGCCGGCTGCTGCAGCACCTCAGCCAGCCGCTCCGGCGGCGCCTCAGCCGGTTCCGGCTCCATCCCGGCCCGCGCCTGCCCCGGGCAGGAGCCAGCCGACGGCGGAAAATCCCCGCTCTCCGCTGGCAAAGGGAACGGTCCTGGTGATTTCCTCTGACGTGATGGGAAGCGGAGACGAAGCTTTGGGACGGCTGCTGATGAAAGGCTTCCTCTATGCCATGGTGGAGCAGGAAAAGCAGCCGGAGATGATACTGTTTTACAACAGCGGCGTATTTCTGACCACGGAGGGATCGGGAGTGCTGGACGATCTGCGGGAGATGGAGCGGCGGGGTGTCCGTCTGCTCACCTGCGGAACCTGCCTGAATCACTACGGGCGCCTGGAGAAGCTTCAGGTGGGCGAAGTGACCAATATGTATGAGATTGCCCAGTGCATGATGCAGGCAGAAAGGATCATAAGGCCGTGACGGAGAAGAGAGAATCCCAGAGAGTGGTGCACCAGTTCCAGCCGGTTTTTGACAGTCGCTCCCGGGTGCTGATTCTGGGCACCATGCCTTCCCCTAAGTCCCGGGAGCAGGGATTTTACTACGGCCATCCCAGAAACCGGTTCTGGCCGGTTTTGGCTCAGGTGCTGGGGGAGCCTCAGCCGGAGACCATTGAGGAGAAGACGGAAATGGCTCTCCGTCACGGCGTTGCCGTCTGGGATGTTCTGGCCAGCTGCGACATTCACGGGGCTGATGATACCAGCATCCGCAATCCGGTTCCCAACGACATGAGCCGGATCCTGGACCGGGCGCCGGTGCAGGCCATCTTTACCACCGGCACGAAGGCCACGGCTTTGTTTCGCAGGTACTGCGCAGAACAGGCGGGGATGGATCCCATTCCCCTTCCGTCCACCAGCCCGGCAAACTGCCGGATTTCCACGGAAGAGCTGGTGAAAGAGTACAGTAAAATTTTAGAATATCTGGGAAAATAGAATGGCAATATCTGGCAGAAATCCCGGAATCATGGGGCTGTGTTGACAAAACAAAAAATCGGGGGTATAATTTTCCTCGATAATTCCTAGATAATGGCAGCTTGTAATACTTGAATATTGAGGAAAAGATTACGAGGAGGAAAAAGTTATGGCACCCAGAAAAGCAAGTGTGAAGACAGAAACTGCTGCTGCAGTGGAAACTTCAAAGACAGCAGATAAAGCACCGGCCGTAAAGGCAGAGACCAAGACGACCGCAAAAGCGGCAAAAGCTCCGGCAAAGAAAGCTGAGACCAAGGCTGCGGCTGAGACGAAGGCTCCGGCCAGAAGAACGGCAGCAAAGAAGGCTGAGCTGAAGACCGAGGTTGTGATCGAGTTCGGCGGAAGACAGATTGACACCGAGGAAGTGCTGGAGAGCGCAAAGAAGGATTTCGCTGAGAAGCACAAAGATGCAGAGTTAAAGAGCATTCATCTGTATATTAAGCCGGAAGAATCCGTGGCATACTATGTGGCCAATGACGGAATCGGTGATCCGGAAGATAAAGTAGAGTTTTAAGGAACTTTGATGAAGCCGCATATCGAAAAGGTATGCGGTTTTCTTTTACTGTGAAAGCCCGACAGGCCGGATTGCGAATGCAGGTCGGATCGCGTGAGTGGGCAGCACGGAGCGATCCGAGGGCTTTCATGGTTCGAGGTGTCCGCGTCAGCGGACATGGGAGTCTGCGCCGGGCGCCCGGCAAGCGGCTGCCATGCCTGCATGGGCGGACATTTGCCGGGCTGGGGACTTTCCCTATCCCATCGCCGCTGTCCGTTTGTGAAGGCGCCGCAGCAGGATGGAACAGGCGGAGGAAAAGAAGATTTCCAGGGCGCTGGTCACCATAGATCCCCTCCACAGGAGAATCAGGGAGAAGAGGACGACAAACCAGAATCCCAGAAGAAACCTGCGGGCCAGGCAGCGGCTGACCTGCCGGAAGCGGAGAAGGAGAAGAAGAAGTCCGGCCATGAACAGAACGGGGGACAGAAAAGCGCAGTAAAAGTGAAGGCGGGACAGCCTGGGAAACTGGTCCGGAAGATAGGGCGTAAAAAGAGCTGCCGCCAGGATCAGGCCGGCTCCCCGCGCCAGCCGGTCGGCAGTTCTGGGGCCGGACAGACTGCGGGAGATGTCCCGGAACCACAGAGAAAAGCAGAGGAGCAGGATGATGCCCCAGGCCAGAAAGATGGCGCTCCAGCGCCCGCTGTTTCGCAGGATGGAGAAATTGGAGGACATCCACCCACTGGTTCCGGCAAACCACACCGATGCGGCGGGAATAAAGCAGTAAGCGAGAAAATCATAGATCATAAAAACAGTCTCCTTTTCATCCCTTTATTATTCCACAGGGGCGGATAGAGGAAACAGGAGATTGTTTCCTGAAATAATACGGAGAATATGGGAGAGAACAAGAGATGATACAACTTCCAGCAGAGTTTGAAGAGCGGATGAAACAACTGCTAGGCGGCGAGTACTGCCGGTTTGCGGAGAGCTATGAAAAAGAACGGGCCCAGGGATTGAGGATGAACCGCCTGAAGGGAGAGCGGGACGATTTTCTGCGGCAGTTCGCTGATTTTGGCCTGCGGCCGATTCCCTGGGCTGCCGACGGCTTTTACTATGACGGGGAGGCGAGACCGGGGAAATCCCCCTATCATGAGGCGGGAGCCTACTACATTCAGGAGCCCAGCGCCATGTCCGTGGTTTCCCTGCTGGATCCCCGGCCGGGAGAACGGGTTCTGGATCTGTGCGCTGCCCCGGGGGGAAAAACCAGCCATGCCGCCTCCTTTCTGGGAGGGACGGGACTGCTGGTGAGCAATGAGATCCATCCCGCCAGGGCCCGGATTCTGTCTCAGAATGTGGAGCGGATGGGATGCCGGGAGACTGCGGTTACCAGCACGTCCCCCGCGGAGCTTATCCCCTATTTTCCGGAGTATTTTGACTGTATGATCGTGGACGCTCCCTGTTCCGGGGAGGGGATGTTCCGAAAGGACGAGGAGGCGAGGCTGCAGTGGAGCGCGGAGAATGTCAGGCTCTGCGCAGAGCGGCAGCAGGAGATTCTGGAGGCGGCGGCGTCCATGCTTCGCCCGGGAGGAAGGCTGGTATATTCCACCTGTACCTTTGCCCCGGAGGAGGATGAACAGGCGGTGGACCGTTTTCTGGAGCGGCATGGGGAGTTCTCCGTGGTAAAAGACAGAACCCTTCCCGGGCTGTCTGCGGGGCATCCGGAGTGGTCGGAGAGCGGCCGTCCCGATCTGGCCGGAACCCACCGGATCTGGCCCCATCTGGCGGAGGGAGAGGGGCATTTCCTGGCTCTCCTGGAAAAAAAGGCTGAATCTCCAAAGGAAAGCGAGGAGGCAGGCCGGGGAAAGAAGAGGGGGAATCGGATGAAGTTCCCCGCCTATGTGAAGGACAAGGCCCTGCTGCGCGGGGTGAGAGACCTGCTGAAAGAAGTCTGTCCCGGTGCGAAAGAGCTGGGAGACAGGGAAGAGTGGTTCCTTTTCGGAGATCAGCTCTATCTGCTGCCCCGGGAACTTCCGGATTTCTCCGGGCTCAGGGTGCTGCGGCCGGGACTTCATGTGGCGTCTGTGTGCCGCAGCCGGCTGGAGCCGGCCCACGCCCTGGCGGCGTCCCTGAGGGAAGGGGAGGCCGCCAGAATCTGCCGCCTGAGTGAAGAAGAGGCCAGAAAGTTTATCAATGGGGAAGCCCTTCCCCGTTCAGGAGAGAAGGGATGGACGCTGGTGACTGTGGATGGGTATTCCCTGGGATGGGGAAAGCAGGCGGGAGGAATGTTGAAAAATCATTATCCCAAGGGCCTGCGCCGTCAGCTGTGACGGGAGACGGCTTCCGGGAGAATAAACTGCATATCGTCGGGAAGAGGAGCTTCGAAATGAAGCTCTTTTTTCGTGACCGGATGAAGGAAGGTCAGGCTGTGGGAGTGAAGAGCCTGGCGATTGATGAGAGAATAGTCCGGGCAGTAGAGAAAATCCCCTGGAAGGGGGTGGCCGATGTAGGCCATGTGCACCCGGATCTGATGAGTGCGCCCCGTCTCCAGACGCAGTTTCACCAGGGAAGCGTCCAGATCGGGACGGTACAGAATTCTTTCATAGTGGGTGACGGCCCTCTCACCGGCGGCATTCACCGTCCGCTCAATGATGGATCCCTCTTTTCTGCCGATGGGGGCATCAATGACGCCGGTTTCGTCTGTCCGGCCCAGGGCGATGGCCAGATATTCTCTCCGGATCTGTCTGGCGGCGGCCATGGAAGAGAGGATGGAGGCGGAGAACATATTCTTAGCCACGATCATCAGGCCGGTGGTGTCCCGGTCCAGGCGGCTGACGGCCCGGTACAAAAAGGGCTGTCCCTTCTGTCTATAGTGCCAGGTCAGGATGTCGGCCAATGTGTTGCCGTGATTTCCCTGAGAGGGATGAACCGGGACTCCCGCCGGTTTACTGACCACCGCCAGATCCTCGTCCTCGTAGACAATGTCCGGCTCCGGGAAAGCCGGTTCCGGGGCAGGGGAGGAGAAACGGCAGGAGGAGGTCTCCTCCCGCAGGGTCAGAGTCAGGCGTTCTCCCGCGGACAGCCTCCGGGAGGAGAACACCGGTTCGCCGTTTACGGCGATCCCCCGGTCTGCGGCTTTCAGCCGGGAGATCACATTCCTGGAGCAGCCAAGAGTTTTTAAATATTCCTGCACCGTCAGGCCGGAGGCCTTACTGTCAATGACGTATTCCAGAATTCTTGTCATCAGGGGATCCCGTCTCCTTTCCCAGGTGTTTGTGCTTGGACGCCGCGTGATCCACCAGGGCGTCCTTCTTTAAAAAACTGGCCCGCTTGACGCTGTCGGTGCCGAAGCGGCTGCGGATGGCGTCCACCGCCTGTTCCATTTTCAGGCGCTTTCGGTCCTGCTCCGTCTCAAACAGGCTCATCTGTACAAATTCATGGCCGGAGATCTTTCCCGTGCGGATGCCGATGAGGCGGACCGGCGTCCCATCCCAGAATTCCTTCAGCAGCCGGCAGGCTTCCTCATAGATGACGGAGGTGGAATCAGTGGGAAACTGGAGCAGACCCTGGTGGGAGAAGGAGCGGAATCTCCAGTCCTTCAGCTCCACGCAGACCTGGCTGCACAGTACCTGGTCGGCCCGCAGCCTGGCTCCCACCGTCTCTGAAAGGGAGAGAAGCACCTGTCTGGCTTCCTCCATATCCGATACGTCCCGGGAGAGGGTCACCCGGTTTCCGTAGCCCTTGTTGACGGAGGCGCGGGGCTCCACCGGATCGCTGTCAATGCCGTTGGCGTAGCCGCGGATGGTCCGGGAGTACTTTTCTCCCAGCTGGGACCGGAGAATATCCGGATCGCAGCGGGCCAGGTCACCGATGGTGTGCAGGCCGATGGCTTCCATCCTGGCCTGGGCGGAGCTGCCTACGAGAAACAGCTCCCGGATGGGAAGGGGCCACATTTTGGCGGGGATCTCCTCCCGGAACAGAGTGTGGGTCCGGTCCGGCTTCTGAAAGTCGGACGCCATTTTTGCCAGAAGCTTGTTGGGGGCAATGCCCACATTCACCGTAAAGCCCAGTTCATCCCGTACCCGGCGCCGGATGGCGTCCGCCGTCTCCACCGGCGTTCCGAACAGGTGGATGGTTTCCGTCATATCCAGGAAGGCCTCGTCGATGCTGAATTTTTCAATATTGGGGGTATAGTCCTCCAGGAGATGGATCAGCTTTCTGGAATAGGCCGCGTAGATCTCAAAATGGGAGGGAACCACCGTCAGCCCGGGGCATTTCTGGAGAGCTTTGGCGATGGGTTCCCCGGTGGTGACGCCGAAAGCCTTGGCGGGGGTGGATTTTGCCAGCACGATGCCGTGGCGCTTGCTGGCGTCTCCGCCCACGGCGGATGGGATGGTGCGCAGATCCAGGGCGGAGGGATCCTTTTTCAGCCGGTCCACAGACTCCCAGCTCAAAAAAGCGGAATTCACGTCAATATGAAAGATCAGCCGTTCCCGTTCCATGCCCGTTCCTCCTGTTCTGCGGAAAGGATTTCCCCGTATTTCCCTGCTGCCTGTCAAGTGCACTCATTATACCAGAATGTATGTTCGAATGCAAGAAAGTTTGAGACGGCGAACAAAGAATATTTTCCAGCCGGGCGGAATACAATGAACAGAGTACGGCAGGAGGCCGGCAATATGAACATGGGGCGACTGAAAACCTTTGCGGCGGCGGCAGCTGTAATCCTGTTTCTGGAAGCAGGCGCCGCGCCTGCGGCCCTGGGAGAGGAGCGGGAACCGGAGCTCTACGCCCAGGCGGCAGTTCTGATGGACGGGGATTCCGGTCGGATCCTGCTGGGGAAAAACGAGAGGGAGAAGCGTCCCATGGCCAGCACCACCAAGATCATGACCTGCATACTGGCCCTGGAGGAGGGGGAGGCGGAGGATGTGGCGGAATTTTCCTCTCTGGCGGCTTCTCAGCCGGAGGTACACCTGGGAGCCGGGACCGGCCGGAAATTTTATCTGAAGGATCTCCTCTATTCCCTCATGCTGGAATCCCACAACGACACGGCGGTGGCGGTGGCGGAGTGCGTATCCGGTTCCGTGGAGGAATTCGTGAAGGAGATGAACCGGAAGGCCCGCAGCATAGGGTGTGAGGATACGTGGTTTGTCACCCCCAACGGTCTGGACGGATCTTCCCTGGATGAGAATGGCCGGGAACAGATTCACTCCACCACGGCGGCGGATCTGGCCAGGATCATGAAATACTGCCTGTACGAGTCTCCCGCCAGGGAGGAGTTTTTGACCATCACCCGTACCGGAACCTACACGTTTTCCGATCTGGATGGAAAAGGAACTTACTCCTGCGTCAACCACAACGCCTTTCTGTCCATGATGGACGGGGCTCTCTCCGGCAAGACCGGATTTACGGGAGGCGCCGGATATTCCTATGTGGGAGCCCTGGAGCGGGACGGGAAATCGTTTATCGTGGCGCTTCTGGGCTGCGGCTGGCCGCCCCACAAGGAGTACAAGTGGTCTGACACCAGAGAGCTGATGGAATATGGCCTGGACAATTATGAATACCGAGATGTGTGGCAGGAGAGAAGCTTTTCTCCTGTGCCGGTGGAAAACGGCGTTCCGGAGAGCGGGGATCTGGCAGAGGAAGCGGCGGTGGAGATTTCCCTGGATCCGGCCATTCGGGAGAAAAAACTGGAAATTCTGCTGAAGGAGGGAGAACATGTGACGGTGAGATATGACGGCGCGGACCGTCTGAAGGCTCCGGTCCGGGAGGGGGATGAGACGGGAAAGGTGGTATATTCCCTGAATGGAGAGACCATCGCCTCCTTTCCGGTGACGGCGAAGGGCACCGTGGGGGAGATCACCATGCGCTGGTGCCTGGAGGATGTGCTGGAAAAATATTTCTTGCGGAGCCGGACCTAGAGTGTTATACTCTTCTGGACGAATGGGGAGAGCAGGCCGGGAGGCCTGCTTTTTTCTCTTGGAGAGAGCCTGTTGTAAAGAACTAAAGCGATAAAAGGAGACAAGGATGAAACGAGGAATAACGATCGGAAGCGTATTTTTGGGAAACACCATCTCCGCCCTGGGCATCGGAGGATTTCTGATCCCGGCGGGCATGATGATGGGAGGGGCCACCGGCATCGGCCTGGCGGTGAATCACTACACGGGAATCCCCGTGTCGGCGGTTCTGGCTGTGCTGAATGTAGCCCTGTTCTTAGTGGGAGCGGCGATTCTGGGGAAAGCTTTCGCCCTGATGACCATCATCAGCACCTTCTATTCCCCCCTGATACTGGAGACGGTGCAGCAGATGGTGCCGGCTCCCCTCACTCAGGACCGGATGCTGGCCACAGTGATCGGCGGCCTTCTGGTGGGGCTGGGGATGGGATTGGTGCTTCGGGTGGGAGCGTCCACCGGCGGCATGGATATTCCGCCTCTGATCCTGAAAAAGAAGGCGGGGATTCCCGTGGGAGTCAGCATGTATGCCTTTGATTTCTGCATTCTGGCGGCCCAGGTCCTCTTTTCCGGCCTGGAAAAGATGCTCTACAGCGTGATTCTGATCATTATCTACACCACAGTAATTGATAAGATTATGACGATCGGCACCTCCCAGATGCAGGTGAAGATCATCAGCGAACATTATCAGGAAATCAACCGGGCCATCCAGCAGAAGCTGGACCGGGGAACCACCTTTGTGTCCATAAAGGGCGGTTATCTGGGAAAGGAGTCCTATGAGCTGATGACGGTGCTGAGCGCCAGGGAGCTGCCGAAACTGAGCGACCTGGTGACGGAGTGCGATCCCAAGGCCTTTATGATTGTGAACCGGGTCAACGAAGTGCGGGGACGGGGATTTACGTTGGGAAAACGATTCCTGGAAAAGACGGAGAGTAACTGAATATTGTCAGAATTTGGACAAATTCCCTAAAAATGACTTGAATTTTCCCCAAACCCATTATACAATTATAATCGGCAGAAATTCGATTCATGGTATCATGAATTGTTAAAATTTTAACCACTACTGTAAAAATACTACAAAATGGAGGGCTGTAAAATGAGTTATTCAGCACAGACATCAGCAGGCAACCGCATTCGGTCCTTACTTGATGAGAACAGCTTTGTGGAGATCGGCGGGTATGTGACTGCCAGAAATACCGATTTCAACATGGCTGCAAAAGAAACTCCAGCCGACGGAGTGGTCACCGGGTACGGTACCATCGGCGGAGCGCTTGTGTACGTCTACAGCCAGGACGCTTCCGTGCTGGGAGGCTCCATGGGTGAGATGCACGCAAAGAAGATTGCCAATATTTACGGAATGGCCATGAAGATGGGCGCCCCTGTCATTGGGCTCATCGACTGCGCCGGACTGAGACTGCAGGAGGCTACCGACGCTCTGGCCGGCTTCGGTTCCCTTTATCTGGCCCAGTCCATGGCATCGGGAGTGATTCCGCAGATCTGCGGTATTTTTGGTTCCTGCGGAGGCGGCATGGCCGTGTCGGCTGCGCTGGCAGATTTCACTCTCATGGAGGAAAAGACCGGAAAACTCTTTGTCAATTCCCCCAATACCCTGGACGGCAACTATAAAGAAAAATGCGACACTTCTTCCGCGAAATTCCAGAGTGAGGAGACCGGAATGGTTGACTTCGTCGGCTCTGAAGCGGAAGTTCTGGAACAGATCCGCACCCTTATCTCAATTCTTCCCGCAAATAACGAAGATGACATGTCCTACGAAGAGTGCGAGGACGATTTAAACCGCGTCTGCGAAGGCCTGGAAGGCTGGGCCGGAGACACGAAAGAGGCGCTGAGAACCATCTCTGACAACAATTTCTTCCTGGAGACAAAACCCGCTTACGGACCTGCCATGGTAACCGGATTCATCCGGCTGAACGGCATGACGGTGGGCTGCGTGGCCAACCGCACGGAAATTTACGGGGAGAACGGAGAGAAGGAAAAGGAGCTCTCCGGAGGCCTCACCTCCAGAGGCTGCGAGAAGGCGGCGGAGATGGTAAATTTCTGCGATGCCTTTGAGATTCCCGTTCTGACTCTGGTCAACGTAAACGGATATCAGGCGGTGAAATGCACGGAGAAGAAGATTGCGAAGGCAGCCGCGAAGCTGACCTACGCCTACGCCAACGCCACAGTGCCGAAGGTGACGGTGATCACCGGAAAGGCTTACGGAACGGCTTATCTGACCATGGCCAGCAAGGCAGTTGGGGCGGATATCGTGTACGCCTGGCCGGGAGCGGAGATCGGCATGATGGACGCTGTTTCCGCGGCAAAGATCATGTACGGGGATGAGATCGCCGCGGCAGATGACGCGGCCGCCCTGATCGAAGAGAAAGCCGGAGAGTACCGCCAGCTTCAGTCCAGCCCCATGGCGGCGGCCAAGAGGGGATATGTGGATGACATCATTGAGGCGAAGGACACGAGAAAACGGGTAATCGCCGCGTTTGAGATGCTGTTTACAAAGAGAGAGGACCGGCCGGCCAAAAAGCATGGAACAGTCTGAAGCGAGGTGACAGTGATATGAAGAAAATTAAACGGATAACCGCGGCCCTGTGTATGGCTGCCGCGCTGCTGGCCCTGCCGGCCTGCTCTTCTTCCCAGAGCAGTCAGACTCCCACCCTGGATTTGAACACGTCCAGCCAGGTGTGCATCGCGTCGGAGAATCTGATTTCCTATGTGGCATCCATTCCTGCTGAGGACGTTGACTCCATGATCGAGAGCGCGGAGCAGTCCAACAACCACATGCTGACAGAAGCTTTTACGTCCCTGAAGAACATGCTTCCCGACACGGGGGCTTTCGTGGGTGTGGAGAGCTCTGTGGCGGACCGGGAGGACAACGAGTATGTCTGCGACATCGTGGCTCAGTTTGAGGAGCGCCAGGTGGACTGCCAGGTATATTTTGATATGGAAAGCGGACAGGCGACTTCCATCAGCTTTGCTCCCCGCTACACCACGGGAGAGCGGATGGAGCGGGCTGCCCTCAATACCGTGATCGGAATGGGCACCGTATTTATCGTGCTGATCTTTATCAGCCTGCTGATCTACTGCTTCCGCTTCATCAACATCTTTGAAAATAAGATGAAGAAAAGCGAAAAGCCGGCGGAGGAAGCTTCCGCTCCCGCAGCAGTGCCTGTGGAGGAGCCGGCGGAAGATCTGACCGACGACCGGGAACTGGTGGCAGTGATCACAGCGGCCATTGCGGCTTCAGAGGGTGTCCCGGCGGACGGCCTGGTGGTGCGTTCCATCAAGAGGGCGCCGGCATCCAAGTGGAAACGAGTTTGATTTAGGAGGAAATTTAAGATGAAAAGCTATACCATCACCGTAAACGGCAATGTATATGATGTAACTGTTGAGGAAAATACGGGAGCGGCTCCGAAGGCCCCGGCTCCCAAGGCAGCTCCCGCTCCGAAAGCTCCGGCAGCTCCCGCTCCCAAGGCGGCAGGCGCTCAGGGTTCTGTGGCGGTGACCGCACCCATGCCCGGAAAGATTCTGGACGTGAAGGCGTCTGTGGGCCAGGCTGTAAAGAGAGGCCAGGTTCTGCTGATTCTGGAAGCCATGAAGATGGAGAATGATATTGTAGCTCCCGAGGACGGAACGGTGGCGTCCATCAATGTGTCTGTGGGAGCCTCCGTAGAGGCGGGCGAAACGATCGCAACCTTGAACTAATGACAGAAATCGGGATGCGTGAGTGAAACGTATCTATATGGAGGGATGAACAATGGAATATATAGCAAATACATTTGGGAATCTTCTTCAGCAGACGGCATTTGTCAACCTGACATGGGGCAACTTTGTCATGATCGCGGTGGCATTCATTTTTCTGTACCTGGCGATCAAAAAGGGATTTGAGCCGCTTCTTCTGGTTCCGATCGCCTTTGGCATGCTTCTGGTAAACATCTATCCGGACATTATGCTGGCGCCTGAGGATTCCACCAACGGAGTGGGAGGACTCCTCCACTATTTCTATGTGCTGGATGAGTGGAGCATCTTCCCGTCCCTGATCTTCATGGGTGTGGGCGCCATGACCGACTTCGGTCCCCTGATCGCCAACCCCCAGAGCTTTCTCATGGGCGCGGCGGCCCAGCTGGGAATCTATGTAGCCTATTTCATGGCCATTTTCATGGGCTTTAACGACAAGGCGGCAGCTGCCATCTCCATCATCGGAGGAGCTGACGGCCCCACTTCCATTTTCCTCTGCGGAAAGCTGGGACAGAAGGAGTACATGGGCCCCATCGCCGTGGCGGCGTATTCCTATATGTCTCTGGTTCCCATTATTCAGCCGCCCATCATGAAGCTGCTGACGACGGAAAAAGAGAGAAAGATCAAGATGGAGCAGCTCCGGCCCGTATCCAAGCTGGAGAAGATCCTCTTCCCCATCATTGTAACCGTTGTAGTCTGCCTGATTCTGCCGACCACAGCTCCCCTGGTGGGAATGCTGATGTTAGGAAATCTGTTCCGGGAGTCCGGAGTGGTAAAACAGCTGACGGAGACGGCATCCAACGCTCTGATGTACATCGTGGTTATCATGCTGGGAACTTCCGTGGGTGCTACCACCAGCGCGGAAGCTTTCCTGAAGATGGACACCATCAAGATCGTGATTCTGGGTCTGGTGGCATTCGCGTTCGGTACTGCCGGAGGCGTGCTTCTGGGCAAGCTCATGTGCAAGCTGAGCGGCGGCAAGATCAATCCGCTGATCGGTTCGGCGGGCGTTTCCGCTGTGCCCATGGCGGCCCGTGTGTCCCAGAAGGTGGGCGCGGAGGCGGATCCCACCAACTTCCTGCTGATGCACGCCATGGGTCCCAACGTGGCCGGCGTAATCGGTACGGCCGTGGCGGCGGGAACCTTTATGGCCATATTCGGAGTGAAATAACAATTACATTTGATTAGGAGGAATCATCATGGCAGAAATAGAGAAAAAGCCGGTTAAGATTGTGGAGACCGTTCTGCGTGACGCCCATCAGTCTCTGATCGCCACCAGAATGACCACGGAACAGATGCTTCCCATTGTGGATAAGATGGATCAGGTAGGCTTTCACGCTGTGGAGTGCTGGGGCGGAGCGACCTTTGACGCCTGCCTCCGCTTCCTGAAGGAAGATCCCTGGGACCGGCTGAGAAAACTGAGAGACGGATTTAAACACACGAAGCTGCAGATGCTGTTCCGCGGACAGAACATTCTGGGCTACAATCACTACGCGGACGACGTGGTGGAGTATTTCGTGCAGAAGTCTGTGGCCAACGGCATCGATATTATCCGTATTTTTGACTGTCTCAACGACATCCGCAACCTGCAGACGGCGGTGAAGGCAGCCAACAAGGAGAAGGCTCATGTACAGATTGCCCTGTGCTATACCCTGGGCGACGCCTACACTCTGGATTACTGGAAGCAGATCGCCAAAGAGATTGAGGAGATGGGAGCCGATTCCCTGTGCATCAAGGATATGGCCGGCCTTCTCACTCCCTACGCGGCCCAGGAGCTGGTGAGCGCCTTAAAGGAGTCCACCTCCCTTCCCATTGACCTGCACACCCATTACACCTCCGGTGTGGCGTCCATGACTTACTTAAAGGCAGTGGAGGCCGGCTGCGACATCATCGACTGCGCCATGAGCCCCTTTGCTCTGGGAACCAGCCAGCCGGCTACGGAAGTGATGGTGGAGACCTTCCGGGGAACTCCCTATGACACCGGCTATGATCAGAAGCTGCTGGGAGAGATCGCGGATTACTTCCGTCCCATCCGGGAAGACTGCTTAAAGAGCGGCCTGCTCAATCCCAAGGTGCTGGGCGTGGACATCAAGGCCCTTCAGTATCAGGTGCCCGGCGGCATGCTGTCCAACCTGGTTTCCCAGTTAAAGGAAGCTGGACAGGAGGACAAGTATCAGGCAGTTCTGGAGGAGATCCCGAGAGTGCGCAAGGACTTTGGAGATCCGCCTCTGGTTACCCCGTCCTCCCAGATTGTGGGAACCCAGGCGGTGATGAACGTGATCTCCGGCGAGCGGTATAAGATCGTTCCCAAGGAGTCCAAGAAGATTATGCTGGGCGAGTTCGGCAAGACGGTAGCGCCTTTCAACGAGGAAGTGCAGAAGAAGATCATCGGCGACGAGAAACCCATCACCTGCCGTCCCGCAGACCTGATTCCGCCTCAGCTGCCTCAGTTCGAGAAAGAGTGCGCCCAGTGGAAGCAGCAGGATGAGGACGTTCTGTCCTACGCCCTGTTCCCGAAGGTGGCGGAAGAGTTCTTCAAATACCGGGAAGCGCAGCAGAAGAAGGTGGATCCGGCAGCTGCTGATACAGAGAATAAGGCTTATCCCGTATAATTTCCAGAAACATACCGATGGAATGGAACCGGAAAGGTCCGGCGCGTGAAGCGCCGGACCTTTTTATGTCGGAAGCTTCGTCCCTATGAAATAGAAAACGCTCCGCGCCTTTTTTTCCGCACCGGAACCGGAATTTCCCGGAAAGGCGGGCAGAAGGCTCAAAAATAACAGAATTGTAAGAATAAAGTTGTGAAATTTTCAGAAATTTATGGTATACTATAAGAAACAAAAAGGGAAATTTTGGAGTTACTGCGTCATTTCATAAAAAGGAGGAGCGGATATGAAGAGAAAGCATAAGATACTTGCGGTTCTGGCCTGCGCGGCTGTGCTGACTGCGGGAGCGGCGGTTACTGCCTACGGCGGTACCTGGAGTCAGAACGGCGGAAGGTGGTACTATTACAACGACAGCGGCTCCATGGTTTACGGCCAGTGGGTGCTGGACAACGGGATCTACTATTATCTGGACTACGACGGGACGATGGCGGTGAACCGGCTCATTGACGATACCTATTACGTGAATGAGAGCGGAGCGATGATCACCAACAGCTGGAGACTTCTTCAGGACGACCCCTGGTCGGCGGAGAGTCACTGGTATTATTTTGGAAGCAACGGACAGGCCTATGAGGATGGCTGGAAAACCATCGACGGAGTCCGCTATCATTTTTCCGGAAAGCAGATGGATACGGGCTGGCTGGATGATGAGGGAAACACCTATTATCTCAACGCGTCAGGCGCCATGGTGACCGGATGGCAGTATATTTATTCCGACCGGGCGGACAGCTGGAGCGACCAGAACTGGTACTATTTCAGCAGCACGGGGCGGATGTCCAAGTCCAGGGAACAGACTATCGACGGCGTGGACTACGTATTTGACCAGTATGGGAGAATGCTCACGGGATGGGTGGATACGGATGAGTTCACCAGCTCCTACTATGACAATGTGACAGACGATGTAAACCGTCTGATGTACTGCGAGGCCAACGGAGGAGCGGCCAACGGCTGGAGATACCTTCTCACTCCCGATGAATCGGATGAGAACTGGTATTATTTCCGGAACGGACGGGCTTACACCTCCTCCTACCGGACCACTGCTTTAAACGACCGGTATGGAGTGGCCCGGATCGACAATAAGATTTACTGCTTCAACAGCCAGGGACGGATGGTCACGGGAGAACTGGAGCTCTCCAACGGCCGCAACTACTATTTTGACGAGAGCGGCGCCATGGTGACCGGCCGGGTGGAGATTGACGGGGAAACCTATTTCTTTGACAAGACGGGATCTCTCGGCAATATCGGCGCCGGATACACCGGTGTGAAGGACGGCTACCTCTACGACAACGGAGCTCTGGTCCGGGCCGAGGACGGGCTGCGCTATGAGGTAGTTACTGTGGACGGCAAGGACTATCTGGTCAATGAGAGCGGCAAGGTAAAGACCGGCGGAACGGCCACAGACGCTGACGGCAACAAGTACGAGGTGGACAAGAACGACGACGGCGGCTATACCATCAAACGGGTCAACTGAGACAGGAGGAATGAGAGAGGATGAAGGCGGAAATCGGAAGCCGGATCCGCATTATAAAGAAACAGGATGAGTACTCACTGGATTATCAGGTAGGCGATACGTTTACCGTGGAGGGAACCTGGTACGGGGGCGTTCATGTGACGACCCCCTCCGGGGTCCCTCTTTCCCTGGATGCGGAAGAGTACGAACCGGCGGATCAGGAGACAGAACGGGAGATTGATCCCTACTCCTATGAGCTGGGAGTGATGGATTGTTTTTGTGAGATGGTGGCTTCCGGGTTAAAAACCCTGGCCATGAGCCATCCCTGTGATACGGCAGAGGAGCGGGATTCCTACCGCCCGGAGGTGGAAAAGCTGTGCCGGAAATATGATATCCGTTTTTACCCTGAGGATGAGGCGTTTCTCACGGATCTGTTTCCGGAAGAGCTGAATCGGGATAAGTACAATTACCTGTTCTTCCGGGAAGAGGAGACTCTCCGCAGGTATCTGGCTCTGAAGGAGAAGCAGAAGGAGATGGTGAGAGAGGGGACCTACAGCGGGGAGAACCGGTATCTCATTGCGGCTGAATTTGGCCGGCTGCTCTCCTACCCGGAGGAGGGGATCCGCAGATACGTGGAAAAGACCACAGGGAAGAAACCGGGTATGAACCAATAGGGGTATCTGTTCACGAAAAATTCACGATTTTCCGTTCCCGCCGCACTTGCGGCAGAACGGGGCGGGGGAGTATAATAAATCTGCAATCCTGCGGAAATTCAGAGACAGAACGGAGATTCTCCGGAAAGAGGAGACGGCCGGTTCTGATTTGGAGGTAAAGAATATGAAAAAATGGATCCGAGCGGCGGTGGCGGCGGCCATGGCATTTTCCATGAGCGTGGGCGGCGTGTCCGGCGTTTACGCCTATGAATGGGATGAGGAGGAATATGAATCTGCCCGGCAGCTGGAGACCCCGGGGGTATGGTGGGACGGAACGAAGGCGGAGTGGGATGAGATCGACCACGCCTACCAGTATGAGATCCGGATCTACCGGGACGGATACCGGGTGGACACGGTGAAAACCAAAAGCAAGAGCTTTGAGTGCCGGGCCCGCATGGACCGGGAGGGAGAGTACACATTCCGCGTAAGGGCCAGAGCCAAGAGCGGAAGCAGCAGTTATTTTCACAGCGACTGGTCGGAGGAGTCGGAAGCCTACGTGGTGGACGCGGCTCAGGCGGAGAAAAATAAGCAGCTGAGTCAGACCTACGATCTCTACATTCCCGAAGGAGCCACCGGACCGGGGGATGCGGTGGGTGCGGAGCGGCCGACGGGAGAGGGGACAGCCCAGGTTCAGGCCGGCTGGCACCAGGACAACATAGGCTGGTGGTGGACCAACGAGGACGGAACCTACCCGGTGAGTCAGTGGCGATACATCAATGACCGGTGGTATTTCTTCAACGAATCCGGGTATATGAAGACCGGCTGGATCTCCTGGAATGGATCCTGGTACTACTGCGACAGCAGCGGCGCCATGCTCACGGCCACGACCACGCCGGATGGATATTATGTGGATGAAAATGGAATCTGTGCCAGCCGGTAAAGAAAGGGCAGCAGATGAAAAAACAGAGAAAGCGGCTTTCCGCTCTCCCGAAGGGAGAGGAAGGCCGCTTTCTCTTTGCCGGAATTTTTGTGATCCATTACAGATGCTCTTTGCAGCTCATGTCGCTGACGGTCAGCTTGAAGACAGTGACCGCATCCACCATCTCAGGCTCAAAGGTCCAGTCCTTCTTCCCGGTGTTGTGTTCCATGAGCAGGGAGAGGCCGTGGATTTTCTCCTCCGGATCCTCCACGATGGACGCGGTGCCGTTTCCGATGATGCTTAAGAACCGGGCGCCGTAGCCGCAGGCCGTATCGGCGGGGCTGAGGGCGTAGCCCGTATCCATCTCAAAGCCCACGCGGGGAGAGGCCTGCATCAGATCGATCTTTCTCCCTTCCCTCGCCCCGTGGAAATAGAAGGTGTAGACCCCGTCTTTCTTTTCATATCCGAAGTTCAGAGGAACGATGTACACTTCCCCCTGGTCGCAGAAACCGATTCTGCAGCAGACGCAGCGGCGCACCACGTCTTCCATTTTTGCCGGATCTGTGATTTCCCTGTCTTTTCTTCTCATAGAATCCTCCTTTGTCTGTGAAGCAGCCTTCCGGCAGGCAGAGCTGCCGGTGGGGCTATTGTACCATGGCCACCAGGCTCGTGAGAGATCTCGCCAAGTGCCCAGATGTAAGTTCGCACTAGATTCGTAAAATACCTCATTAAGTGCTCACATTATACCATAAAAGAGGAAATTTTGCCTGTCATAATCACCTTCCCGCCTCATATATTGAGATAAAGAGGTGAGGACATGGAGTCAGACAGAGAGTGGGTCCGAATGTTTGGGGTGAAGCTGCGGGAGACCTTTGAGCAGCTTCCGGTGGAGTTTGAAAAGCTGCAGGAAATCCGTCTGCGGGCCGGGCAGCCGGTTTATCTCTGGTACGGAAACCGGGAATATACGATGACGGCGGACGGGGGCCTGGCGGAGAGCGGAAAGCTGGGACAGGCCGGCGGCCGGAGCGTCTCCCCCAGAATCGTGGGGGAGAAGGAACTGCGGGAGACGGTGGAATGTATGGGAAATTATTCCCTTTATGCCTTTGAGGACGAGATCCGTCAGGGATTTTTTACGGTGCGGGGCGGACACCGCATCGGGCTGGCGGGAAAGGCGGTGATGGAGGACGGGAGACTGAAGACGATCCGGTATATTTCCGGGGTCAATGTCCGGTATGCCCATCAGGTGAAGGGCTGCGCTGTTCCCGTGCTGCCCCGGCTGTTTCAGGAGGGCCGGCTCTGCCACAGCCTGGTGATTTCGCCCCCCAGGGGAGGAAAAACCACCCTTCTGCGGGATCTGGTGCGGCTTTTGTCCACCGGCGGAGGCGGCCGTCCGGGGATGAATGTGGCGGTGGTGGATGAGCGGTCGGAGATCGGTGCCTGCTATCAGGGGGTGCCCCAGAACGATCTGGGGCCCAGGACGGATGTGCTGGACTGCTGCCCGAAGGCCCAGGGCATGATGCTGCTGATCCGCACCATGGCCCCCGCCGCGGTGGCGGCGGATGAGATCGGAAGCCGGGAGGACGGGGAGGCGGTGGAGTACGCGGCCAGCTGCGGCTGCAGCGTGTTGGCTACCGTCCACGGCAGCAGCCTGGAGGAGGTTGGCCGCAAGCCGGTGTTCCGGGAGCTGTTCCGGGAGGGGATTTTCCGGCGGTTTGTGGTGCTGAGGGATGGAAAGGTTCTGTCGGTTCTGGATGAGGACGGGAAAACGGCGCGGGAGGATATGCCTGCGGGAAAGGAGGACGGGACATGGTCAGGCTGATGATCCGGGCGGCGGGAGCTGTCCTGGTGGTTGCGGGGGCTGCCGGGCTGGGCACTTTTTTTTCTTCCCGCCTTCTCCTGCGTCTGCGTCTGCTGGAAGATCTGAGGAAGCTGGTGTTTCTGCTGAAGGGGGAGATCCTCTACGGCAATTCCTCCCTGGAGGAGGCTTTTGCCCGGGCGGGAGGACGGCTGGACGGCCGGATCGGCCGGTTTGCCGAAATGGTGGCGGAGGGAATCGGAGAACGGCAGGGAAGGGGATTTCAGGAGATCTGGAAGGCGGAGATGGAGAGCCTGGCGGATCTGCCCCTGGACCGGGAAGACCGGGAGCAGCTTGAGAGCTTCGGCGGCCAGCTGGGCTATCTGGACAGGCAGATGCAGGAGAGGACCATGCTCCTCTATCTGGAACAGCTGGAGCTGGCCATAGGCGGACTGCGGGAGAGAAAGAGAGAAGCGTGCCGTCTTTACACAGGGCTGTCTCTGGCCGGAGGCCTGTTTTTTGTGATCATCATGTGCTGAAGGAGGATGGCATGGACGTCAATTTGATTTTTCGCATAGCGGCGGTGGGAATTCTGGTCTCCGTGGTCTGCCAGGTGCTGAAGCACAGCGGGAGGGAGGAGCAGGCCTTTCTCACCAGCCTGGCGGGTCTTCTGGTGGTGCTGTTCTGGATGGTGCCCTACATCTACCAGCTGTTTGAGACTATGAAGGAACTGTTTGAACTGTAAGAAAAGGAGCGGAGAGGAGGAAGGAAACTTGACCATCGTGGCCATAGCGGCGGCGGGGATCGGGGCGGTGATCCTGGCCGTGGAGCTGAAGAGTGTAAAAAGTGAATACGGCGTCTATCTGGTGATGGCGGCGGGCGTGTTTATCTTTCTCTATGGGCTTGGGAAGATGCAGGTGATCCTGGATACCCTGGAGCTGATCCGGGACAGCATTCAGATCAATGAGATCTATCTGGACACCCTCTTGAAAATGATCGGCATCGCCTACGTGGCGGAGTTCGCCTCCGGAATCTGCAAGGACGCGGGATACAGCTCCGTGGGCAGCCAGATAGAAATGTTTGGAAAGCTCTCTATCCTGGCGGTGGGCATGCCGGTGTTCGGCGCCCTCATCGAGACCATGCAGTCTTTTCTGGTGTAGGAGGCGGAAGATGGGAGGCGTGTTGAAGTGGCTTGCGGGAGCGGTTCTGATCGCGGCGGTGGGATTTGCATCGCCGGCGGAGGTGCCGGCGGAGGTACGGGCAGAGATGCCGGCGGAGGTACAGGCAGAGGCACAGGCGGAAGAAGACGGGGAAGGAACGGGGGAAACGGAAGCGGAAGCGGGACTGGAAGAGTATGACCTGACGGAAGTGGAGGAGTTTCTCAGAGAGAATCTGTCCTCCTCCCGGGAGTCCTTCTCCTTCTCTGATCTGCTGGCCACTCTCATGGAAGGAGATATTTCAGAGGCGGCCGGGATGCTGGTCCGGTCGGCGGGAAGAAGCTTAAGTGCCGGACTGCAGGAGAGCGCGGGATTTCTGGGACATGTGGCGGCCCTGGGAATTGCCGGGGCTGTGTTCGGAGGAGTTTCCGGCATTTTCCGGACCGGGCAGATCTCGGAGACGGGATTTTTCATCACCTACCTTTTGATCTTTACGTTTCTGGCGGCGGGATTTGCGGAGGAGGCTCTGGAGAATATTCTGGAGTTTATGCGGGCTCTGATGCCGGCATACTTTCTGGCGGCGGCATTCTCCGGGGGAGCGGTGACGGCGGCCGGCCTCTACGAGGGAATGCTTTTTCTCATCGCCGGCGTCCAGTGGCTGTTTCTGTCCATATTTCTGCCGGGGATCCAGATCTGTTTTCTGCTGATGATGGCGGGACATATGGGAAAGGAGGACATGCTGTCTCGGCTGCGGGAGCTGGCCAAGACGGGGGTGAGCTGGGGAATCCGGACGCTCATGGGGCTGGTTCTGGGGATCAATCTCCTTCAGGGGATGGTGCTGCCCTACGCCGATGCGGTGAAAAACAGCGGCCTCACAAAGGCCATGGAGGCGATTCCTGGAATCGGAGGAGGGATCGGGGCGGCGGCGAAAATGGTGATGGGATCGGGCGTCCTGATCAAAAATACCATGGGAGCCGGGGCGGTGTTTGTGCTGGCCCTCCTCTCTCTGACGCCGGTGGTGAAGCTGGGGCTTCTGGCATTTCTCTATCAGCTGGTCTCCGCGGTTCTGGAGCCGGTGTGCGACAGGAGAATCACTTCCTGCGTCAGCGAGGCGGCGGAGGGCTACCGGCTTCTGTTAAAACTGGTAGTCTCCGCCCTGGCCCTGTTTGTGGTGGCGCTGGCCATGATCTGCGGGGCCACGAATGTAACCTACTACGCCGGTTGAGGAGGAGACAGATGGAGACGATTATTCTCTGGGTGAAAAATCTGGTGTTTTATCTGGTGTTTCTCACCCTGGTGTTTCACCTTCTTCCCTCGGGAAAATATGAGAAATATGTGCGGCTGTTTGCGGGGATGGTTTTCATCCTGGTGGCCGTCCGGCCCTTCACGACCAGCCTGCGGCTGGATGAGAGGATTGCCCTCTATTTTGAAGAATTTTCCTTTCGGGATGAGGCGGCGGATTTCAGAGGGGAGTTAAATGAGATGGAAAAGAGGCGGCTGGAAGAACTCACGGGGGAGTATGAGGCTGCGGTGGCCGGCCAGGTCCGGGAGATGGCGGCGGAATCCGGCGTGGAGGCTGTCAGCGTGGAGGTGGAGATTGACACCAACCGGGACAGCGGGGAATTTGGAAAGGTGACGGATATCCGCCTGTCAGGACAGGCCGGCGAGGGGGCTTCCTCCGGGGAAGAGACGCCCGGAAGAGATGGGACGCCGTCCGGGGAGGAAGATCCGGCAGCCGGGACAGAAGCCCCGCCATGGAAAAATCATCCTGAGGATTCGGAGAGGATCCGGCCGGTAAAACCGGTGGAGATCGGGGGAGGAACAGAAGGCGGGGAGACAGGATCCGGCGGGGAGACAGAAGCCTGCGGGGAGGCGGAGGCCTTTGGAACGGCGGCGGCCGCCGCGGCGGAGGATCCGCTGGCCGCCGGCCTGAGGAGCCGGATCGCCGATTATTATGGATTGGAGGAGAGCCATGTGGAAATTCAACTGGAACATGAGTAAGGAAAAATGGCTGCTGATTCTGGCAGCCGGAGTCTGCCTTATGATGCTGGCTCTCCCGGTCAAAAAAAGCGGGGAGGAGACGTCTGCCCAGACAAGCCGGGAGAGCGCCGGGGGGAACGTCCTTTCCTCCGGAAAGAGCTACGAGAAGGAGCTGGAAAAGCGGGTGGAGGAGCTTCTGGGCACGGTGGAGGGAGTGGGAGAGGTGGATGTGATGATCACGCTGAAATCCACAGAGGAGAAGGTGTTCCGGATTGACCGGGATCAGTCAGAGTCCTCCACGGAGGAGACGGACAGCTCCGGCGGCAGCCGGGTGGTGAAGACGGCGGACAGCGGGGAGACCACGGTGCTCACCGGGAGCGGCAGCGGGGAGTCCCCCGTCCTGGAGAAGGAGCTGATGCCGGAGATCGAAGGGGTGGTGGTCAGCGCCCAGGGGGGAGGGGATGTGAGGATCCAGGCGGAAATTTCCGCCGCCATGGAAGCATTATTTCACGTGCCCCAGCATAAGATAAGAGTATTAAAGCGGGTGGAATAAAGGAGTGCATGCAGACATGAGGAATATCAGAAATCATGTGAAGAACATGAAAAACCTGAAGGTGAAGAAGATCTTCCGCAGAAATCAGATCATCATCACCACTCTGGCGGTGATGATCGCCGCGGCTGGATATTTAAATTACGCCGGAAAAGGGCAGACGGCGGCCGGCGACGAGGTGTACGAGGCGGGAATGATGGAGATTTCCGACGAGGATATCCTGGCGGAAAACCAGGCGGCGGCAGACACCACCGGAATGGAAGAGATTGCCAGCCTGGACAACGACCCGTCCGACGAGGCAGCCGGAACAGAGGTGGAGGAGGCCACCATGGCGGCTTCCGGGGAGGAGGATTACGTCCTCTCGGAGGATACGTCAGATGCCGGCATCGACAATCCGGGGGAGGCGGTGCTCACCAGCGGTGGAAGAGTCTCTGAGTACATAGCCGGGGTGCAGCTGAACCGGGAACAGGTGCGGGCCAGAAATAAGGAGACCTTAAACGAGATCATCAACAACCAGAATCTGAATGAGGCGGCCAAGGAGGAAGCGGTCCAGAACATGGTGAAGATGACGGAGGCGGCGGAGAAGGAGAACGCGGCGGAGACCCTGCTCTCCGCGAAGGGATTTGCGGATCCGGTGGTGAGCATCACCGGGGAGAAGGTGGACGTGGTCATCAACGCTTCCAGCATCACCGATCCGGAACGGGCTCAGATCGAGGACATCGTAAAGCGGAAAACGGAGGTAGGGGCGGAAAATATCGTTATCACCCTGCTGAATACGGAAGAATAAGTTTTCCGCCGGGCGGCCGGCGGTCGTTGTCAAATCCCGGCTGTTGTGCTAAAATAAGCGTTAAGAGTACCGAAAAATCTCATGATCATATACAGGAGGGATTTGACATGGCAGATACAGAGAACAGAAGCACTCACCGGGTGTACGAGAAGGAAAAACTGGGAGAAGTCCAGATTGCGGATGAGGTGGTGGCCATCATCGCCGGCCTGGCGGCCACAGAGGTGGAAGGCGTGGATTCCATGGCGGGAAATATTACCAACGAGCTGGTTGGAAAGCTTGGCATGAAGAATCTTTCCAAGGGCGTGAAGGTGGATGTGACGGAAGATCACGTTTCCGTGGACATTTCCCTGAACATCAAATACGGCTACAAGATTCCCGAGGTCAGCGAGAAAGTGCAGGAGCGGGTGAAGAACGCCATTGAGAACATGACCGGCCTGATGGTGCTGGACGTAAATGTAAAGATCGCCGGAGTGAACATGGACGGCGGGAAATAGGGGCCGGAGACGGCGAAAGGAAAACAGCCGGGTCCTCCCGGGCGGCAGCGAGAGAAAGCTGCCCGGGGGATCCGGCTGTTTTTGCGCTGCCCGGTCTTATTTTCTCCAGTTCTTGCTGAAGGTGTTCTGCTCCGATTCATTGATGCCCCGGTGCCCGTAGACGGTACAGGCGTTCAAGGCGGTCTCCAGTTCATTAAACTCCTCATCGGTCAGCTCCACCCTGCAAGCTCCCAGATTTTCCAGAATCCTCTCCCTGTTTTTGGAGCCGGGGATGGGAACCACATTGGGGTATTTGTGCAGCATCCAGGCCAGGGAAATCTGGGCGTTTGTGGCGTTCTTCATGGCAGAAAAGCGGGACAGCACGTCCAGGATGGGCTGGTTGGCGGCGATATTTTCCTTTGAGAGCTGAGGTACGAATTTGCGCACGTCGTCTCCCTGGAAGGACGTCTGGGCAGTCACCTTTCCCGAAAGAAAGCCGCTGGCGATGGGGGAGAAGGGAACCACGCCGATGCCGTGGGACAGGCAGTAGGGGAAGATTTCCTTCTCGCAGTCCCTCTCCATCATGGAATAGAGGTTCTGGACTGCGGACACGGGGGTGACCTGATGGGCCCGGTCCAGCACATCCGCGGTGACCTGGGACATACCCCAGCCGCGGATTTTTCCCTCCCGGATCAGCCGTCCCATGACCTGGGCGATCTCCTCCACGGGGATCAGCTCATTGACCCGGTGAAGGTAGTAGAGGTCGATCCAGTCGGTCCGCAGATTGTTCATGGACGCCTGAAGATGGCTGAAAATCACGTCATAGAGGGAGTCCCCTCCCCTGTATTCCTCCGGGCTTAAGTGAAATTTGGTGGCCAGCACGATCTCCCCCCGGAAGGGTTCCAACGCTTTACCCACCAGCTGCTCGTTGTGGCCGGGGAAGAACATCTCCCGCCCGTAGGTTTCCGCCGTGTCAAAAAAGGTGCAGCCAAAGTCGCGGGCGGCACGAATGGCGTCTATGCTGTAAGCCTCATCGGGAACCTGGCCGTATCCGTGGGAAAATCCCATGCAGCCCATACCGATTTCCGAGACTTCCAAACTGCCGATCAATCGTTTTTTCATCATGAATTTACCTCCCAAAAGAAATCCGGTTCACTTGCTGGCTCTATTATACAAAAGGTCTGGTGAAATGTCTAATACCTGTTTCAAGTAGTCTGCAATTCAGAAAATGAATCGCAGATTTCCCTGGCAAACCGGCTGGCAGCCTGGGAAAACACATGATCTTTTTTCCAGACCACGTAGGCGCTGTCCTCCGAGCGGCAGGGCGACAGGGGGAGAAAGCACAGTCCCCTGGCCCCGTATTCTTTCCGGTAGAGGCAGAGGGCAGCTCCCATACCCGCCTCCACCAGGGTCATCACGTTGCTGATCAGATTGTAGGTGGCGGTGATCCGGTAATCCTGGAGATGGCCCAGGATTCTGGAGAACGCTCCGTTATCCAGGATGCGCTGGGGAACGATCAGGGGACAGGAGAGGAGATCCCCGGCAGAGGCCTGAGACTGGCCGGCCAGGGGATGGTCTCCCGGAATGAGCACGCCCCAGACTTCGGAGAGCTTTGCCGGAAAATAACGGAACTTTTCCTGATTTACCGGCCCCATGAGGAAGCCAAAATCCACTAGCCCCTGTTCCACCTGGCGGGCAATGGCCGTGGAATGGTTGCTCATGATGTGGAAGCACACGTTGGGATAGCGTCCGCTGAACTGGGATATAAGGTCCGCCAGGGGCAAAAAGGCCTCGCTCTCCATGGTTCCGATGTAAATGTCGCCGGCAATGTATTCTTTTTCATTTAAAAGCTCTTCCCTGGTTTTGTCCACCAGGGAGAGGATTTCCTCCGCTCTGCTTTTAAAGAGCAGGCCTTCCGGGGTCAGGCGGACGTTTTTATTGCCCCGGATAAACAGGGGAAGGCCCAGCTCCTCCTCCAGCTGCATGATCTGCCGGCTCAGAGAAGGCTGGGAGATCCGCAGAATTTCGGCGGCTCTGGTAATGTTTTCTTCCCGGGCCACCGTGAGAAAGTATGTGAGAACTCTGGTATCCATAAAGCACCTCCTTCTCCCATTATATCGGCTTCCTCCCGGAGGAACAACGGAGAAGGGGAATTTCTTAAGGAAATATGGAGAAAGCCTTACGATTTGTCTTTCTTTCCCGGAACCCTTGAACTGACATCCGGGGGGCGGCTATAATGGGGGCAGGAACGAGGGTGGGACGGTCCGGAAGGGGCGTCCGCCGGAGAAAGGAGAGGAGAAGAGTGAGGAAACAAAACCGTTGGAAATGGGTGGGAGCTGCCGCGGCTGTGGGACTGGCCCTGACGGCCTGCACGTCTTCCGCTTCCGGTACAGGAGGCGGGGAGCCGGCTTCCGGCGCGGAGTCATCCCAGGGAGGAGACCAGATGGGAGAAGACCAGACCGGAGGAGATCAGGCTGGTGGGAACCAGGCTGGAGCAGGACAAACTGGAGGAGAATCATTGGATAACGGGGAGGAGGCAGTGCCGGAGACTGCTGCCGGAAGCAGGGAGGAGCAGCTCCAGTGGTATGGCGAAAAGCTGGAGGAGAGCCAGGTTTCCGAGGACTTCCTGGACAGTCTGGATCAGTTTTCCTACCGAACAGCTTCCGCCCTGCTTGCGGAACCGGGAGAAGGGGAAAATGAAAATTACAGTCCCCTGAGCCTTTACTATGCTCTGGGCATGGCGGCTATGGGGGCGGACGGGGAAACCCTGACGGAGATGGAGGAGCTTCTCGGAGTGGAAAGTCCGGAGGAGCTGGCGGAGGGGTGCCGGACGCTCTATGAAAACCTTTTCTACACCCAGAAGCGCCAGGACGTCCTCATGGAAACGGAGGGGGAAGAGCCGGAAGAAAAGCAGCCCAGCGTATCCCTGGCCAATTCTCTCTGGGCAGATGAGAGCCTTTCCATGAAGGAAGATTACCGGTCCCTGCTGGGAGAGGATTTTTACGCGTCCTCCTTCTCTGTGGATTTTAAACAGGATGAAACCTGGGGACAGATGGAAAACTGGATCGCGGAGCACACCGGCGGCGTGCTCCAGCCGCAGCTTCCCCGGGACAAGGCCACGCTGCTGGCCCTGATTAACACTCTTTACTATTACGGGGCCTGGGAGAAAGAATTTCCCGCGGAGCAGACGGCGGAGGACGTTTTCCACCGGGCGGACGGGACCGAAAGCCGGGGAGATTTCATGCACGTTTCACTGTCGGATTCCAGATATGAGGAAGGGGACGGCTGGAAGGCGGCCTCTCTGGGCCTCCGGGGAGACGGACGGGGAGATGAGATGGTGTTTGTCCTGCCTGATGAGGGAGTGAGTGTGGAAGATCTGCTGTCCTCCCCGGAGAAGCTGGGGCAGGCCCTGGACCTGGGGGAGGAATACCGGCCCGTGGACTGGACCGTTCCCCGCTTTGCCTTTGGCAGCAGCATCGACGGAAATCATCTGCTGGAATCCCTGGGAGTGACCAGAATGTTTACTGATCTGGCGGAATTTCCCGGAATTTCCGACCGCCGTCTGCAGGTGTCGAAGGTGATTCAGGAGACCCATATCGGCCTGGATGAAAAGGGCGTGGAGGGCGCGGCCTACACCGCACTGATGATGATGGAGACGGCTGCTCCCATGAATCCGGAAACGCCGGTGGAAATGCGGCTGGACCGTCCCTTTGTCTACGGCATCCGGTCTGGCACAGGGGGATGGCTGTTCCTGGGAGTAGTCCGGGATCCGTTCGCAGCAGAATAGGGGAAAATATGATATTAGCACTCATTTTAAATGAGTGCTAATTTTTCGTTGACATTTGTATACAATGGTATTATAATACCAGTTGTGATAGTAAAACTAGAACAGCAGCCAGGCTGCTGTCCGGATAAAGCGGGCGCGCAGGAGATTTTCCCGGCGTCTGTAAATATGAAAATGAGGAGTGATTTCAAATGTCAGAGAAAAAGGGCAGTCTGTCCATCAACAGTGAAAACATTTTCCCGATCATCAAAAAATGGCTGTATTCCGACCATGACATTTTTTATCGGGAGCTGATCTCCAACGGCTGCGACGCCATCACCAAACTGAAAAAACTGGCTCTCATGGGCGAATATGAGGAGCCGGAGGATCCGGACTACAAGATCACGGTGACGGTGAACCAGAAGGAGCGGACCATTGTCGTGGAGGACAACGGTATGGGCATGACCGCGGAGGAAGTGGACGAGTACATCAACCAGATCGCCTTCTCCGGCGCTCAGGATTTCCTGAACAAATATAAAGATAAAGCCAACGAAGACCAGATTATCGGCCATTTCGGCCTGGGATTTTATTCCGCCTTCATGGTGGCGGATAAGGTGACCATCGACACCCAGTCCTATCAGGCGGACGCGGCCCCCGTTCACTGGGAGTCTGAGGGCGGCACGGAATTTGAGATGAGAGACGGGGACAAGGAGGGCATCGGCACCCGGATCACCCTGTATTTAAACGAGGACAGCGCGGAATTTTCCAATGAGTACCGGGCAAGAGAAGTCATTGAGAAATACTGCGGTTTTATGCCCTTCCCCATTTACCTGGTCAACGCGGACGCCGAGCCTCAGTATGAGACCATCGAGAAGGATGAGCTGACAGACAAGGACACCGTTGTGGAGACGGTTGTGGAGGAAGAGAAGACTGAGGAGAAGGAGAAAGAGGACGGCACGAAGGAAACCGTGGTAGTTTCCCCGAGAAAAGAGAAATATAAGATCTTAAAGCGTCCGGTTCCCTTAAATGACACCAATCCTCTGTGGAACAAGCACCCCAACGAGTGCACGGAGGAGGAGTACAAGGCATTTTACCGGAAGGTATTTATGGATTACCGGGAGCCCCTGTTCTGGATCCACCTGAACATGGATTATCCCTTCAACCTGAAGGGCATTCTGTACTTCCCGAAGATCAACACGGAGTACGACAGCCTGGAAGGCACCATCAAGCTGTACAACAATCAGGTGTTTATCGCGGACAACATCAAAGAGGTGATTCCCGAGTATCTGCTGCTGTTAAAGGGCGTCATCGACTGCCCGGATCTGCCGCTGAACGTGTCCAGAAGCGCCCTGCAGAACGATGGATTTGTAAAGAAGATTTCCGATTACATCAGCAAGAAGGTGGCGGACAAGCTGTCCGGCATGTGCAAGACCGAGCGGGAGACTTATGAGAAATACTGGGATGACATCGCTCCCTTCATCAAATTCGGCTGCATCAAGGACGAGAAGTTTGCGGAGAAGATGAACGACTACATCCTGTTTAAGAATCTGGACGGAAAATACCTGACTTTGAAGGACTGCCTGGAGGAGAACAAGGAGAAGCACGAGAACACCATCTTCTATGTGACAGACGAGAAGGAACAGAGCCAGTACATCAACATGTTTAAGAAAGAGGGACTGGATGCGGTGATCCTTCCCCACAACATTGACAATCC
>NBJMR02800__coassemble_1319_pt1 | contig 79596 bp, 75 predicted proteins | sample NBJMR02800__metabat2_low_PE_040 | metagenome-assembled genome bin NBJMR02800 | reverse complement strand
CAGCGTAATTACAACATGACCAAGGACAAAAAGGCTCATCCGGACCGGATGGAGACCAAGAAGTATTGTAGATTCTGTAAGAGACATACTTTACACAAGGAAACCAGATAACCTGTTTTAGTAAAGGACGTGAATTATGGGAGATACAACGAAAAACGAGCAGGCTGGGAAGAAGAAAAGCTTTGTCAAGGGCATGAAGGCCGAGTACAGAAAGATCGTATGGCCGTCTAAGGAGACTGTGACGAAGCAGACCATCGCGGTTCTGATATCCACAATTGCTTTAGGCGTAGTGATCACGGTTCTTGATCTGGTTATCAGACTGGGACTTGACGTTATATTAGGATAAGGCGAGGGTGAGAGATATGGCAGAAGCGCATTGGTACGTGGTCCATACTTATTCAGGCTACGAGAACAAGGTGAAGGTCGATATTGAAAAGACGATTGAGAACCGTGGTCTTCAGGATCAGATCCTGGAGGTGTCCGTTCCCATGCTTCCTGTGGTGGAGCTGAAGAACGGCGTGGAGAAGAAGGCGGACAAAAAAATGTTCCCCGGATACGTTCTCATCAATATGGTTATGAATGACGACACCTGGTACGTTGTACGAAATACACGTGGAGTGACAGGTTTTGTTGGTCCGGGATCCAAACCGGTGCCGTTGTCCGATGAGGAGATCGCCAGTTTAGGATTTCGGGGTGAAGATGTCCAGATGGACTACGAGGTGGGAGACATGGTCGTGGTCATTTCCGGAGCGTGGAAGGACACGGTCGGAGCCATCAAGTCCATCAATGAGGCGAAGAAGACCATTACGATCAATGTTGAGATGTTTGGCCGTGAGACCCCGGTCGAGCTGAACTTTACGGAAGTAAAGAAGATGTAACAGGAATCGGCGCTTTGGTTTCCTGAAGCGCTGGTGGGAGGGAAATCCCCGACAATACCACAAAATTTAGGAGGTGCCTAATTATGGCAAAGAAAGTAACAGGTTATATTAAACTGCAGATCCCGGCTGGAAAGGCTACGCCGGCTCCGCCTGTTGGTCCTGCTCTTGGACAGCACGGCGTAAATATCGTACAGTTTACGAAGGAATTCAACGCGAGAACCGCTGACCAGGGCGACCTGATCATCCCGGTTGTCATCACTGTATACGCTGACAGAAGTTTCAGCTTTATCACAAAGACTCCGCCGGCTGCCGTTCTGTTAAAGAAGGCCTGCAAGCTGAAATCCGGCTCTGCAACCCCCAACAAGACGAAGGTAGCCACCATTTCCAGGGAAGAGGTTCAGAAGATCGCTGAGTTAAAGATGCCCGACTTAAACGCTGCAAGTATCGAGGCTGCCATCAGCATGATCTCCGGTACCGCAAGAAGCATGGGTATCGTTGTAGAGGACTAATGACCCGTTTGGGAAATGGAGCATGAAATACGTGGGAGGGAGAACTCCCGACAATACCACTAGGAGGTTTATTTAGAATGAAAAGAGGAAAAAGATATATTGAGGCTGCGAAATCCGTAGACCGCGCTAATCTTTATGATGTGCCGGAGGCGATCGCTCTTGTAAAGAAGAACGCCTGCGCAAAATTTGACGAGACTATCGAAGCTCACTTAAGAACCGGCTGTGACGGCCGTCACGCAGATCAGCAGATCCGCGGCGCCGTTGTTCTGCCCCACGGAACCGGCAAGACCGTTCGTATCCTGGTATTTGCAAAGGGACCGAAGGCTGATGAGGCTCAGGCAGCAGGCGCTGATTATGTGGGAGCTGAGGAGCTGATCCCGAGAATCCAGAACGAGGGATGGCTGGACTTCGATGTTGTAGTTGCTACTCCGGACATGATGGGCGTGGTTGGCCGTCTTGGCCGTGTTCTTGGACCGAAGGGCCTGATGCCCAACCCCAAGGCAGGCACCGTTACCATGGACGTTACCAAGGCTATCCACGAGATCAAGGCTGGTAAGATTGAGTACAGACTCGATAAGACCAATATCATCCACGTGCCAGTAGGAAAGGCTTCTTTCACAGAGGAGCAGTTAGCGGACAACTTCCAGACGCTTATTGATGCGATCATGAAGGCTAGACCCAGCACCCTTAAGGGCGCGTTCTTAAAGAGCGTAACCCTGACATCCACCATGGGCCCGGGCGTGAAGTTAAATGTTGCTAAGCTGAGCAACTAATTTCAGATTGGAAAATTTCATATCACATCAGTGAATAGAAAAAAGGCCGGGCGGAGACGCCCGGCCTTTTGCGGCAGACGGGGAATACAGCCGGGGGAATATTTGCAGCCGGCCCCGTCATTTTAAACTTGCCACTGCATACGGGTTTGCCGTATAATAGAGTCAGCCGGCAGATTCGGCGCAGTGCGCCGGAATGCGGCCGGTATTTCGCAAAAGGAGAGGTGTGGCATGAACAGAGAAGAACTGAGAGATAAGCTGATTGAGGAGGCGTGGGAAGGACTGAAGAATTCCTACAGCCCCTATTCAAAATTTCCGGTGGGAGCCGCAGTGATGGGAGCTGACGGAACCGTATACCGGGGATGCAACATTGAGAATGTGTCCTATGGACTGACAGTCTGCGGAGAGCGGACAGCCATTTTCAACATGGTGGCCCATGGATGCAAGACCTTTACCGCTCTGGCAGTGGTGAGCAAGGGAAATGGAGATGCCGCTCCCTGCGGAGCCTGCCGTCAGGTGCTGGGAGAATTCTGTGAGAATCTGGATACGCCCGTGTATATTGTGGGCGGAGACGGAAAGGTTCTCTCCACAACGGTGGGAGAGATCATGCCCTATCCGTTCCTGAAGTTTGAAGCCCAGGAGTAAAGGAATTTTTGTGAAGCGGAAAAGCTCTCCCTGGCCGTCTGACGGCGGGGAGAGCTTTTTATCTCATAGGAAACTCCGTTCCTGCGAGGCAGGATTGTTTTTCACTGGAAATGCAGGTCAGCTTAACATTCCGCCGATGGTTCCGCTGGCGGCGCACATGATGAAAGTCCGCAGCAGCTGCCCCGTATCCATGGGAAGACCTTTTCCCAGAAGGAAGGAGGCGGCAAACAGAACCGCGAAGTACAGAGCTCCCAGGAGGAATCCCCAGAAAAAGCGGCGCTGACGGATGCCTTTTCCCATGAGAAGGCCGCCGATGAAGCAGGTGACGACGTAGATGGCGCTTACGGCCAGTCCCACGTGGCTTTCCTTCAGATGAAATTTATACAGGAGAAAGGCCAGGACCACCAGAAAGACGGCTGCCAGAAGGTAGGAGGCAAAGAGTGAGCGGATCGTGGTTTTCACTTTTGAACTGCCCATAAAAGATCCCCTTTTCCGTTTGATCATGGTCAATTATATTCCCGGAAGGGACAGAATATGAGCGTGACCGAAAAACCTTGCGAAGGCCTTCAACATATGGTATAATCGCTAGGAAATTCAATAAAATATCTCAGGAGGATGATGAACTATGACGCGTGTAAAGACCTTAAATTCCAATACGTTAAAAGACACCATGAAGAAGGGCGGATGCGGCGAGTGCCAGACTTCCTGCCAGTCTGCCTGCAAGACTTCCTGCACGGTAGGAAATCAGAGCTGCGAGAACAGCAACCGTTAGTTTTCGCCGCCCATGAGGGTTAGAAAGCAGAACACAGCCAAATGAGAGAGACCCCTACGGCTTTTACAGCCGTAGGGGCGCTTAGTTTGTCCATTTTATTCATGAAGAGAAGGAGAATGTGAGTGATTCATCAGTATAAAAATAACGGATATGACATCGTTATGGATGTAAACAGCGGATCGGTCCATGTGGTGGACGATCTGATCTACGATATGGTGGAAGTTCTGAATGGGGAGATTCCGGAGCTGGACGAGCCCCAGAAACTTCCGAAGGAGGCAGTGGAGAAGACGGTGGCGGCCCTGAAGGACCGCTATCCTGAGGCGGAGATCCGGGAGGCTATGGAAGACATTCAGGAGCTCATCGACCGGGAAGAGTTATTTACCAAAGACACCTACTCCCAATATGTGACGGACTTTAAGCAGAGAAAGACGGTGGTGAAGGCTCTCTGTCTTCACATTGCCCACGACTGCAACCTGGCCTGCCGCTACTGCTTTGCGGAAGAGGGAGAGTACCATGGACGCCGGGCGCTTATGAGCTATGAGGTGGGAAAGAAGGCTCTGGATTTCCTCATCGCCAATTCCGGAAACCGGCGGAACCTGGAAGTGGATTTCTTCGGCGGGGAGCCGTTAATGAACTGGGACGTGGTCAAACGCCTGGTGGAGTACGGCCGTTCCCAGGAGGAAGCCCACAATAAGAAGTTCCGCTTCACCATCACCACCAACGGAGTGCTGTTAAATGATGAGATCATGGATTTCTGCAATAAGGAGATGAGCAACGTGGTGCTCAGTCTGGACGGCAGGCCGGAAGTCAATGATTACATGCGTCCTTTCCGGAACGGAAAGGGAAGCTACGACCTGATCGTTCCAAAATTCCAGAAATTTGCGGAGCTGAGAGGGGATAAGGACTATTATGTCCGCGGCACCTTTACCAGAAGAAATCTGGATTTTTCCAAGGATGTGCTCCACTTTGCGGATCTGGGCTTTAAGAAGATGTCTATTGAGCCGGTGGTATCTCTGCCGGATGAACCCTTTGCCATTCGCGAGGAAGATCTGCCTCAGATCATGGAGGAGTATGACACTCTGGCGAAGGAGTACGTCAGACGGTGGAAAGAGGGGAGAGGCTTTACCTTCTTCCACTTTATGATCGATTTAAAGCAGGGCCCCTGTGTGGCGAAGCGGCTTTCCGGCTGCGGATCCGGCACAGAGTACCTGGCGGTGACGCCCTGGGGAGATCTCTATCCCTGTCACCAGTTTGTAGGCGAGGAAGGCTTCCTGCTGGGCAATGTGGATGAGGGAATCACCAATACGGCAGTGCGGGACGAGTTTAAGCTGTGCAATGTGTATGCCAAAGAAAAATGCCGGAACTGCTTTGCCCGCTTCTACTGCAGCGGCGGATGCGCGGCCAACTCTTATAAATTCCATGGTTCCATTACGGATGCCTATGATATCGGCTGCGAGATGCAGAAAAAGAGAATTGAATGTGCGATTATGATCAAGGCGGCGCTGGAAGACGAGGAATAAAAAGAAGGTGACATAAGATGAAAAACAGCAGGGGAAAAGGCTTTTTCTGTCTTCTGGCAGCTGTGGTGATCATTGTCCTGTGCGGGTACTTTGGCTATCGGACGGCGGGAGACGTGAAGCTGGGACTGGATCTGGCCGGCGGCGTATCCATCACTTATCAGGCGGTGGGAGAAGCTACTGACGAGCAGATGGATGACACGGTCTACAAACTACGCAGAAGGGTGGATACTTACAGCCCGGAGGCGGATGTATACCGGGAAGGCAAAGACCGGATCAACATTGATATTCCGGGAGTTTCTGATGCCAACGCGATCCTGGAGACCCTGGGGCAGCCGGGATCTCTGCGGTTTACGGATATGGACGGCAATACCATTCTCACCGGCGATCAGGTGAGCAGTGCCCGGGCGGCGGTGGCGGACAATAATGGTTCAAATGAGTATGTGGTTTCCCTGACCTTCAACGAAGAGGGAACGGCAGCTTTCGCCGAGGCCACGTCCCGCCTGGTGGGACAGCAGATCGCCATCGTCTATGACGGGGAGGTGGTATCGGCTCCTGTGGTGCGGGAGGCCATCACCCAGGGCCAGTGTTCCATCGACGGCATCGGCTCCTATGAGGAGGCGGAAAACCTGGCTTCCACCATTCGTATCGGCGCTCTGTCTGTGGAGCTGACGGAACTCCGTTCCAATGTGGTAGGCGCCAGACTGGGCCAGGAAGCAGTCACCACCAGTCTGCAGGCGGGAGCTGTGGGCTTTGCTGTGGTGGCAGTGTTTATGATCGCGGTGTACCTGGTGCCCGGTGCGGCGTCAGCTCTGGCCCTGGCTCTGTATGTGGGGCTTATGGTGATTCTGCTGGCGGCCTTTGAGGTGACTCTGACTCTTCCCGGCATCGCCGGAATCATCCTGTCCATCGGCATGGCGGTGGACGCCAACGTGATCATTTTCACCAGGATTAAAGAGGAGATCGGCGGCGGAAGATCGGTGGAGGCGGCCATCAAGGCCGGCTTTGAGAAAGCGCTCTCCGCTATCATAGACGGAAATGTGACTACCCTGATTGCGGCTCTGGTGCTGTTCTGGAGAGGCTCCGGCACGGTGAAGGGATTTGCCACCACCCTGGCCATGGGTATTGTCCTTTCCATGTTTACCGCTCTGTTCGTCACCCGGTTCATACTTCGGGCTCTGTACAATCTGGGCCTGAAAAATCCGAAGCTGTATGGAGTCAAGCGGGACAGGAAGCCTTTCAACTTTGTGGGAATCAGGAAATTTACCTTTGCCATTCCTGTGGTTATTTTTGCCATTGGCATCGGAGCCATGGTGATGGGAGTGTCCTCCGGCCGGGGGGCATTTAACTACAGCATGGAGTTTATGGGCGGAACGTCCACCAATGTGACCTTCAACGAGGATATGTCTCTGGATCAGATTTCAGAACAGGTGGTGCCTCTGGTGGAGGAAGTGACAGGGGATGGAGATGTCCAGACCCAGAAAGTGGAGGGCGGCAACGAGGTGATCATCCGCACCAGAACTCTGTCCGCCGAAGAGAGAGAGCAGCTGAACCAGCTGCTGGCAGACCATTTCGGCGTGGATGAGAATCAAATTACAGCGGAGAGTATTTCCGGTGTGATCAGCTCGGAGATGAGAGCGGACGCGATTCTGGCTGTGGCCATCGCCACGGTCTGCATGCTGGTCTACATCTGGTTCCGCTTTAAGAATATCCGGTTTGCCGCCAGCGCGGTGCTGGCGCTGGTTCATGATGTGGCGGTTGTGACCGTCTGCTACGCGGTATTCCGCTGGTCAGTGGGTTCCAACTTTATCGCCTGTATGCTCACCATTGTGGGATATTCCATCAACGCCACCATCGTGATTTTCGACCGGATCCGGGAGCATTTGAAGACGGCGGGACAGAAAAAAGACCTGGCGAAGCTGGTCAACGAGAGCATTACCCAGACCTTTACCAGGAGCATCAATACGTCCCTGACCACTTTTATCATGGTATTTGTGCTCTATCTGATGGGAGTTTCTTCCATCCGGGAGTTTGCCCTGCCTCTGATGGTGGGAATTGTGTGCGGGGCGTTTTCCTCTGTCTGCATCACAGGGCCTCTCTGGTACATGATGACAGCCGGGGGCAGAAAAAGACAGGCGGAGGGCGGCCGGTGATTCCGGCTGCTGTCTGATTATGAAAACAGGAGGAGAGAATGGCAGAATATAAGATCATTGCAAAGGACGGCCGGGCAAAGCGGGCGGAGATGACCACGGTCCACGGGACGATCCAGACACCGGTGTTTATGAATGTGGGAACTGTGGGCGCCATCAAGGGAGCCGTCTCCACCGATGACCTGAGAGCCATCGGCACTCAGGTGGAGCTGTCCAATACCTACCATCTCCATGTGAGGACGGGAGACAAGCTGATCAAACAGTTCGGCGGTCTTCACAAATTTATGAACTGGGACCGGCCCATTCTCACAGATTCCGGCGGTTTCCAGGTGTTTTCCCTGACGGGACTGCGCAAGATCAAGGAAGAGGGCGTGTGGTTCAACTCCCATATTGACGGCCGCAAGATCTTTATGGGACCGGAGGAGAGCATGCAGATCCAGTCCAACCTGGGCTCTACCATCGCCATGGCTTTCGACGAGTGCATTCCGGCCCTGGCGGACCGGGATTATGTGGAGAATTCCGTAAACCGCACCACCAGATGGCTGGCCCGGTGCAAGGAGGAAATGGCCCGGTTAAACAGCCTGGAGGATACGGTCAATCCCCATCAGCTTCTCTTCGGCATCAATCAGGGAGCTATTTTCCCGGATATCCGCATCGCCCATGCGGAGCAGATCTCAGAGATGGATCTGGACGGCTACGCCGTGGGCGGCCTGGCGGTGGGAGAGACCCACGAGGAAATGTACCACATTCTGGATGAGGTGGTTCCCCACCTGCCGGAGAATAAGCCCACCTATCTGATGGGAGTGGGAACGCCGGCCAATATTCTGGAGGCGGTGGACCGGGGAGTGGACTTTTTTGACTGTGTGTATCCGTCCAGAAATGGGCGTCACGGCCACGTGTACACCAATCACGGAAAGCTGAATCTGTTTAACGCCAAATATGAACTGGATCCCCGGCCCATTGAAGAGGGATGCCAGTGCCCGGCATGCCGCTCCTACAGCAGGGCTTATATCCGCCATCTGCTGAAGGCAAAAGAAATGCTGGGGATGCGATTATGTGTATTGCATAATTTGTATTTTTATAATAAAATGATGGAAGAGATTCGCGATGCAATCGAGAACCACCGTTATGCCGAGTATAAAAAGGAAAAGCTGGAAGGTATGACGAGAGGACAGAAAGAAAACGCATAGCGGTCCGGGCAAGGCGCAGGACGCGAACAAGGAGGATTTTTTAATGAATGGTGTTGTGTTAGTCGGGTACATTATATTCTTTGCCGCTTTGATGTACTTCATGGTCATCAGACCTCAGAACAAGGAAAAGAAGAAAAGAGACGAGCTTCTCGCCAGCGTGGCTGTGGGAGACAGCGTGCTGACCAGCAGCGGCTTTTATGGAGTAATCATTGATATGACGGATGACACGGTTATCGTTGAGTTCGGCAGCAACAAGAACTGCCGGATCCCCATGCAGAAGGCAGCTATCGTTGAGATAGAGAAGCCGGAGGCATAAATCACGAAAGGAAAAGAGCGGCTTCCCTGCGGCGGGGGAGCCGCTCTTTTTTTGGAATATTATTCTCCTTTCACTTTTACCCGGCAGATCATCTGCGTCATGGTGCCCATGGGACAGTACACACACCAGGAACGGGGTTTAAAGAGAACCATGGTGATGAGGCCCAGGACTGTGGAGGTGAGCATCACACTGTAAAAACCGAAGGCAAACTGAACGACGCCCGGGTGGACCGGCGTGCCGTGGCAGGCCCAGTGCCAGGGCAGGCGGAAGGTCCAGAGGAGGGTGACGGCCTGCCTGAGAGTGGAGACGCCGGCGAGCACCAGCCAGGTGTTCCAGAGCATCTGAAGGAACATGACCAGAAAAAAGATCAGAAATCCGTAGCGGAAGGCCCTGCCCTTCATCCACTTCGGCACATCCCTGCGGCGGGAGAGGCCGAACTGGCCGCCCAGAAGGGAAAACAGCTGTCCCCGGCCGCAGTAGCGGTTGCAGTAGGCCTTTGTGCCGGACAGGACGGAGATGATCAGGGGAATAAAAAAGCACAGGAGTCCCAGCCAGGCAAACAGGATGTTGAAAAACCCCAGGATCAGATAGGTGAGGGACAGAACCCACAGATAGTCATACCACTTCTTTTTTTCACGTTTCATAGATTCTCCACCTCCCGGATGGTGATGACCGACGCCGGACACTCGGCGGCGCATCTTCCGCAGCCCACACACCGGTCGGATACTCTGGCGGTGATTCCCTTCCAGATCTCAATGGCGCCTAAGGGGCAGACCTTTGCGCAGCAGCCGCAGGCGACGCAGAGGGACTGGTCCACCAGCGCCCGTTTCTTTTTCTCATTATTTTTGTTTCGTTCATGACAGTTCTCCCTTTTTTATTTCCCCGGGCCGCTGATGGCAGAGCCGGAAGCGGAGTCCCGTTTACCGGACTGCGGACTTTTGTCCGCCTGACCGCTGCCGGGGGATTTGACGCTGGTTACAGGATACCAGAGATGGAGGAGCGGTTTCTGTGATAAAATCACCAAAGAAAGACGGTGAAAACGGCATTGCAAAATCTTCCCGGCCTGTTATATAATAATGAGCAGTCAAGGAGGATGAGAACGGTGGAAAGTGAACGAAGATATGGAGTGCAGATCCATCACATGATGGCGCTGTGCGGAGGTTTTTTGGGAGTGTATGCTATCGTTAACCGTATGGGGGTCTTTGCGTCGGCCCAGACGTCAAACCTGATTGAGCTGGTGTGCGACCTGCTGGGAAGGGATCCCCTGGAGATTTCCCTTCGGGTGCTGGCCCTGGGGGTTTATGTGGCGGCTATGGCAGTGTTTGTGATTCTGGAAAAAAAGACCAGATGGAATCTGGAGTATGGAGCGATTCTGGTGGATCTGGCCGCGGTGGCAGTGGTGGGAGCTCTCCCGGAGACCATGAATTCTTTTGTGGCTCTGTATCCCGTCTTTTTTGCCTCATCCTTTCAGTGGTGTGTGTTTAAGGGCGCAAAAGGATATGTGAGCGCGACAGTTTTTTCCACTAATAATCTGAAGATGACGGTCACCGCCTTTGTGGAATATCTGATCAGCGGAAAAGAGGAGGCCGGGCGGGCCAAGGCCCTGGATAAGGCCCTGTTTTACGGCGGCACCCTTCTGTATTTCCATGTGGGCGTAGCAGCAGGCTACGGCGCCGGGCTGCTGTGGGGGACGAGAAGCGCCTGGCTGTGCGCCGTTCCCCTGGCGCTGACTGCAGGATTGATCGCCGTGTCGGGGGTTCAGGCTGCAGAGGAAAAGCTTATGGCATCATAAGACAGGACGGAGGATAAAAGTTTGGAAGATAAAGAGAGAGATGAATTGAAAAAGGAAGAGCAGACTGCTCCATCCCAGGACAGCAAAGAGGATGAGTATGAGAAAATCTGCTATGTATGCCGGAGGCCGGAGAGCAAGGCCGGTCCCATGATCTCCATGCCGGGGAATATGTATCTGTGTCATAACTGCATGCAGAAGGCCTTCGATTCTGTGACCAGCGGCAATCTGGACTGGTCCAAGATCCAGAACATGCCGTACATGAATATGAATTTCAGCGATCTGAAGAATCTGAATATGCCGGAGAACGGCATTCCCCAGCGGCAGAAGATCAAAAAGCCATCGGACAAAAAGAAGGTGGACTTTGAACTGAAAGACATTCCGGCTCCCCATGTGATCAAGCAGAAGCTGGACGAATACGTCATCGGCCAGGATCAGGCGAAGAAAGTGATTTCTGTGGCTGTCTACAACCATTATAAGCGGGTGTACATGGCCGCGAAGGGAGAGGCGGACGACGGCGTGCGGATTGAGAAATCCAACATTCTCATGATCGGCCCCACGGGAAGCGGAAAAACCTACCTGGTGCGGACCCTGGCCCGCCTGTTGAATGTGCCTCTGGCTATTGCCGACGCCACCTCCCTGACGGAGGCGGGCTATATCGGAGACGATATCGAGAGCGTGATCTCAAAGCTGCTGGCCGCTGCCGGAAATGACGTGACAAAGGCGGAGCGGGGGATCGTCTTCATCGACGAGATCGACAAGATTGCCAAGAAGAAAAACATGAATACCCGGGATGTGAGCGGGGAGTCAGTGCAGCAGGAGCTGTTAAAACTGCTGGAGGGAGCTAAGGTGGAGGTACCCGTGGGATCAAACCAGAAAAATGCCCTGTCTCCCATGGAGACGGTGAACACGGACAATATTTTGTTCATCTGCGGCGGCGCTTTTCCGGATCTGGAGGAGATCATCAAAGAACGGCTGACCAGAAAGTCCTCCATCGGCTTTGACTCTGATTTAAAGGACAAATACGACAGTGATCCCGACATCCTTTCCAAGGTGACCAATGCAGATCTGCGGGCTTTCGGAATGATTCCGGAGTTCCTGGGCCGCCTTCCCGTGACGGTCACACTCCAGAAGCTGACGAAGGATCTGCTGGTGAGGATTCTCCGGGAACCGAAGAATGCCATCATCCGCCAGTATGAAAAACTGCTGGCCCTGGATGAGGTGAAGCTGGTGTTTGAGGACGATGCCCTGGAGTGGATCGCTGAGGAGGCCATAAAGCGGGATACAGGCGCAAGAGCTCTGCGTGCCATCATGGAAGAATTTATGCTGGATATTATGTATGAGATCCCGAAGGATCCGAATATCGGCTCGGTGATCATCACCAGGGCATATCTGGAAAAGCGGGGCGGCCCCATGATTGAGATGCGGGCGGACTGAGGCGGGGCGGCGTTTGGAAGGCCGGAATCCCGGGGATGATCCGGGATGTGCCTTCGTCCCTGTCCGACGCCTACTCCCTCATGCGGAGGAAGGTTCCGTAGAGATCCAGTTCCCCGTATCCCCACTCTTTGGAGGGGTAGGAGTAGGCGGGGCTGCGCCTGGCGCCCCGGACAAGATAAGATTTCACAGCAGCGGAAGCGGCCATCTCCGGATGGCCGTTTTTTAGTCCCCAGGACATGAGGGAGGCCACAGCTCCGGCGGTGACTGAAGCCGCTGCGCAGGTACCGGTGCGGGCGGAAGCCGGGGTGTCGCAGGGGATGGGGGAGCGGCCGGGACCTGCCACATTTACGCCGGGAGCCGCCAGTTCCGGCTTGATTTTTCCGCTGCGGGAGAAGCCGCGGCCGGAATTTAAATAGATGCCCCCGGAGATGTGGTCGTAGGCTCCGGCGGTGATGGGAAGGGGAGCGTTGGCGGGATCGGTGACGGTGGTGTCCGGATTGGAGCGGAGAAACAGGGTGTTTTCGGAGATAAAGGTGTCCGGGGGAAGCCACATGTGGTATTCTCCGGTGATAAACAGACTGCTGTACACCCGGATCTGCCAGATACCGGCGGTGGGAGCCTGAAACCGCATAAAGATCAGCTGGCTGCCGGAGCCGGCCTCTGCGTTGATATAGTTTACAGTGATCTCCGTCTGTTCCAGAAGAAAGCGGACCTGATTGTCTCCGGAGAAGGTGAGGGGAATCCGGGAGATCCTCTCTCCTGTGGGGGAGAGAAATCCCACGGTGTAAAGTTCCGGATCTCTGGCCCAGAGTTCCAGCACAAAGCCTTTTTCCCCGTCGGCCACCCGCAGCTCCACATCCTCGTACTCCTCGTTCCTGGCCACGGATCCGAGAAAATGCCGGCTCTTGGCCGCCTCATTTCCCGCGGCCAGGACGGGAATGACGCCGGAAAATCCCGCCAGCTGGTTTAACATTTTTCCTAGGGGTGAGGTGCCTTCGTGGCTGCCCTGGGAGGTGCCCAGGCCCAGGACGGCCACCAGAGGCAGTCCCCGGCTGGCCGCCAGCAGGAGAAGATACTTTAAACCCATCATAATGTCGTTTTCCTGGTATGCGGCAGCCTCATCCGCCAGGAGATAGAAGTCCCGGAGATAGGATTTCGCCGGCCGGCATTTGACTACGCCGATGCGGCAGCGGGGGGCTGCCCCAAAAAAGGATCCGTCCTCCGTCTCGCTTCCGGCGGCGACTCCTGCCATAAAAGTGCCGTGGCCCAGTTCGTCCCTGGTGGGCACCAGGTCCAGGGGATTGGGGGAATTCAGGGCAGCGTTGATCTCTTCTTCCGAGAACTGCCTGCCGTAGAGAAAGCTGGTGTCGGAGAAACCGGAAAATGGAGAGAGATCGGAGAAAAAGCTCCGGTCCCCCTCCGCGGGAAGGGTCTGATCCCAGATGCCCAGAATTCTGGTGCGGCCGCCCCGGTCCAGAAACAGGGGGCTGCAGTAGCTGATGCCGGTGTCCACAAAACCGATCATCACGTCCTCCCCGCCGGTGCTTAAGGCAGGTTGGGCGAGGACGGCGGAGATTCCCGAAGCTTCCAGGGCGGAGGTGTCCAGAAGGGTGTATAATTTGGGGATGGATGTATAAGAATATTTGGTGAGTGACAGAGGAAGAGCCTGGTCTGCAGGGACATAGACGGCGGCGTACTGCCGGCTGATGAGATCAATGCAGTCGGTACCGGTCAGCTCCTCCAGAAGCTCTCTGGAATAATTGTTGTGTTCCACGATAAAGTCCGCGTACTCTTCCGAGGCGGCGGCGAGGGAGCATAGTTCCATGAAAACTCCGTTTTTTACAAGTGTATGCAGAAGAACCGGCTTTTATTTTTCACTGGACGGCGGGGCGGAAGAATAGTACAATGAAGAAAAGACAGGCAGGAGGCGGGGCTTATGATATTTTTGGGACTGATAGGATTTCTTGTGCTGACGGATCTGGCGCTGAAGGCGGAGATTGAGAGCCGGGACGGGACGGAATTTCCGAGAAATCTGGACGAAAAGGGGCGGATCGTAATTCACAAAAGCCACAACGCGGGGCTGCCCTTCGGATTTTTAAAGCGCTGTCAGGAGACGGTGCGGATGGTGCCCGTGGTCACAGCTTCCGCTGTGGGCGGGATTTTGCTGTGGCTCCTTCAGAAGAAAGGCCATACGGTGGAAAAACTGGGGTTTTCCCTGACCCTGGCGGGGGCGCTCAGCAATATTTATGACCGGCTGACCAGGCACTACGTGGTGGATTATTTCTCCATCAACTGGGGAAAATTAAAGAAAGTGATTTTTAACCTGGGGGATATGTTTATCTTTCTGGGCGGTATGATTCTTCTGCTTCATGAGATCTGGGAGAGCATCCGGGAGTCCGGGGGAACAAAAGCGGAGAAGGCAAAAAAGAAGAAATAACGGGAAATGGAACCGGCGCGGAAATACAGCTTCCGCGCCGTGTTTTGTGCAATACGCCCGGCAGGCGGCCGCCATGCCTGCATGGGCGGACATTTGCCGGGCAGCGGACAGCGAACAGCGCTGCTGTGAGCTGCCGTGGTATCACGAATCGGATAGAGGAAGGGACTTTCCCTCTCCGATTATAGAGAGCTTCCATCATCTGTCCGCCGTTTCCCTGGGCGGGGCGCAGCTCTCCCGCTGGGAGAGATAGAAGGGAAGGAAAATTTTCATGGGCAGGGTGTGTCCGCCGGTGATCCGGTCGATGAGGATCTTGGCAGTCATCTGGCCCATTTCTTCAATAGGAACATGGATGGTGGTGAGCATGGGGGACAGATACTGGGCGGTGTCGATGTCGTCGATGCTGATGACAGAAATGTCGTTGGGAATTTTCAGGCCTTTGTCCCGGACGGCCCGCATGGCGCCGATGGCGGTGACATCGTTGCTGCAGAAAAATGCGGTGACGAGGGGCTGCTGCTCTAAGATTTTCAGGGCTCCTTTTAAGCCGCCGCCGGAGGTCTGCTGCACGGAGGCCACGTAGGAGGAATTGGAGGGAAGGCGGTGTTTTTCCAGAGTGTCTCGGTAGCCGTTATAGCGGGTTTCGTTGTTGGTCTCGCCGATGTAGGCAATGTGGCGGTGGCCCAGGCTGATGAGGTGTTCCACTGCGGTGACACTGGCCTGGTAGCCGTTGCAGAGAATCTGGTCATACTTGGCGTCAATCTCATTCAAACCGGTGTAGGCCACGAAACGGCAGTGCTGTTTCAGAAATTTCAGGCCGGCTTTATCGATCCGGCCGAGGACGGCGACGCCGTTGATGGAGGGATCCATAAACATGCGGATGTTGGATGAGGTTTCGGTCAGGTCAAAAGCAGTGAAAGAGGATTTGACCAGGTAGTTCTGCTGATAGGCGGCTGTTTCCACACTTCTGGCCAGAGAAGAGAAAAAGGGATCGTTGGGAGAATCGGGAGTCCGGGCAAACACACAGGCGAGAGAGCGGGTGTTAATGGGAGCCTGGACTCCTTTTTGCAGGCTTTTTGCGGAAATATTTGGGGTGTAGCCTGTTTCCCGCACGATCTGCCAGATCCTGTCCTGTACTTCCTTGCTGGCAGCTTTGGAATTCTGGCTGTTGATGACCCTTGACACGGTGGAGATGGAAACACCGGCTTTTTGTGCAATTTCCTTCAGTGTCATAGGCGCACTCCTTTCATTGTTTATTATTTAACGACAAAAAATAAAGGTTAATTTTCTTGATTATAGCACAAACAGCACAATAAGGCAAACGTTTGCGTAAAAAACATTTGCTTTTTGCTTATTTATTTTTTATAATGAACCTATCTTGAGGGCAGCACGAAAACATTCATTTTACTAAAAAAGAAGACAGAAGAAACCGTATTATTTTATTTTTTCAAGGAGGAGGAACATTTATGAAATTAAAGGCTTTGACAGCGATGGGGCTGACGGTGGCGATGTGCGCGGGGGCACTGGCCGGCTGCGGCGGAGGATCTGCTGCAACTTCCGGCGGTGAAACCCAGTATGAGCTGACCGTATCCGGCATCGGCGGCAGCTTAAACTGGCTTCCCATTTACGTGGCTCAGCAGGAGGGGTATTTTGACGAGGCCGGCTTAAGCATCAGCGAGCAGCTGTTCACCAACGGTCCGGTGCAGATGGAATCCCTTTCCGCAGATGGCTGGGATATTGGATGTACGGGAATCGGCGGTGTGTTTGCCGGCGTGCTGGGATATGACGCGGTGGTGCTGGGAGCCAGCAATACGGACGACGGAACCCAGGTGGTGTTTACGAGAAACGACTCTGACATCGTGGCAGCCGGAACCGGAAACAACAGTTACAGCGATGAGATCTACGGCTCTGCGGACACCTGGAAAGGAAAATCTGTGCTGTGCAATACGGGAAGCGTAACCCAGTATGTATTTGTAAAAACCCTTGAGGGCTTTGGACTGACCCAGTCCGATGTGGAGTTTATCGCCATGGATCCGGCGACAGCCTACAGTGCGTTTGTGGCTGGCGAGGGAGACGCCTGTGTGCTGACAGGAGCCGGCGGAACCTTCCGCATGATGACAGAGCCGGACAAGTACACGGCAGTTTCCAGCGGTCCCCTGGTGGATTCCGGTCTGATGTGTCATTTCGTGGCTAACAAGAACAGCTATGCAGATCCGGAAAAATATGAGGCGATGAAGGTATTTATGAAAGAGTACTTCCGTGCCATGGACTGGATCAAAGAGAATCCGGACCAGGCAGTAGAGTACTGCATGGCCATGAACGATGAGAACGGAAGCTCCATGGATGAGGAGACCACGAAGATGTATGTGGAAGCCGACACCTACTTCACGCTGGACGAGGCGGTTGCCATGATGGAGAATAAGGCTGAGGGCAGTGATGTGTCCGAGATGGAGAAGAATATGGAAGATGTTCTGGAATTCTTCATCCAGTGCGGAAACTATGAGGAGGGAGACCTGGAGAAGTTCCAGGGCCATACGGATTCCAAACTTCTGACGGAGGTGCTGGCGGAGTCCGAGAGCGCCGCTCAGTAACCCTTTTTCTCAAAGTGATGAAAACTTCCGCAAAATAAAGAGATAAGCCGGCGGGGTTTCCCGCAAAAGCAAATATCCGGCCGCCGCTTCCGGGAGCGCAGCCCTGCGAGAGGGCAGCGTGTCAGACGGAGGCGGCGGCTTTGACATTCTGAAACAAATAAAGGAGAAGAAATATGGCAGCAGACAAAAAGAAGCTGGAAGCCAAATGGTCCGAATATCTGGAGCAGCAGAAAAAAGACAGCGTCAAATATATGCTGCTCAGCGCCGCTGGTATTCTTACGGTGCTGATCATCTGGCAGGGAGTGGTAATGCTGGGCCTGGTAAATTCCCGGCTGCTTCCGCCGCCCACAACGGTGCTTTCCACTCTCATAGATAAATTTACCAACACGGTTCCCGACGGCAATGTGCTGGGAACCAATATCCTGGCCAGCCTTCAGGTGGCATTGTCAGGATTCTGTGTGGCAATCATCATTGGCGTTCCTCTGGGACTGTTTATGGGATGGTGGACCTACGCGGATCGTTTTATCCGCCCCATCTTCGAACTGGTTCGTCCCGTTCCTCCCATCGCCTGGATTCCCCTGGTGGTTGTGTGGATGGGCGTTGGCTTAAAGGCAAAAGCCCTGATTATCTTTTTCACGGCATTTGTGCCATGTGTGATTAACTCCTACACAGGCATTAAGCTGACCAGCCAGGTTTTGATTGATGTGTCCAGAACCTTCGGCGCTCCCAACTGGCTGATCTTCTGGAAGATTGGAATTCCATCCTCTCTTCCCATGGTATTTGCAGGTATCCGTGTGGCTCTGGGCAACTCCTGGTCCACCCTGGTGGCGGCGGAGATGCTGGCGGCCAGTGCCGGACTGGGTTATATGATTCAGATCGGCCGGACGGTGGCCAGACCGGATATCGTGATCGTAGGCATGGTGGTGATCGGCGCCATCGGAGCAATCCTTTCGGCGATCCTGTCCCGCTGTGAGAGCTACTTCCTTCGCTGGAAGGTAAATCGTTAGGAGGGCAAGTATGGATAGAATGAGCAGCAAAGAAAAAATGATCAGAACCGTGCTGTACTGGGGCCTTCCTGTACTGGCCATCGCTCTGGTTATTGTGGGCTGGGTCGTGTTCTCAGCCGGTCATCCGGACCTGATGCCGGCGCCCCTGGACGTGTGGGACCGGTTTATCCGGACATTCACCAGACCTATTGCAAAGACAACCTTAATCGGCCACGCCTGGGCCAGTCTCCGCCGGGTGCTGATCGCTCTCCTGATCTCCTGGGCGTTCGGTATTGCCTTCGGTATTCTCATCGGATGGAGCCGGTGGGCGAGAGCATTTTTCGGCAGTATATTTGAGGTGATCCGCCCCATCCCGCCCATCGCCTGGATTCCCATTGTAATCATGTGGTTCGGACTGGGAGAATTTCCGAAGGTACTGCTGGTATTTATCGGAACCTTTGTTCCGCTGGTAATCAACACATCAGCCGGAATTGAGATGGTGGATAAGATCAATATCCACGTAGGCCGTATTTTTGGCGGCAGCAATGCGCAGATCTTAAAGGAGATCGTCATTCCCACGGCTCTCCCGTCCATTTTCGCAGGGATCCGCACCTCTGTCAGCTCCGGCTGGACAACGGTGCTGGCTGCGGAGATGATGGGCGCTCAGCAGGGCTTAGGCTCTCTGGTCACCAGAGGATGGCAGGGCAGTGATTTGTCCCTGGTGCTGGTGTCCGTGATCACCATCGCCATTATCGGAGCGATCCTGGCAGTGATCTTACAAAAACTGGAAAAGGTGGTGTGTCCATGGAACAACAAGTAAAACGAATGGAAATCCGTCATCTGTCCAAAACCTTTTTCTCCAAAAAGGGATATTTTACGGCGATTGACGATGTGAGTTTTGATGTGTACGACGGAGAGTTTCTGGTCATCCTGGGCCCCGGCCGCTGCGGAAAGACGGTGATGTTAAATATTATCGCCGGAGTGGAGGACGCCACAGAAGGACAGATCATCTACAACGGCAAAGAGTGGAAGGGGCTGAACCCGGAGATTGGAATGGTATTTCAGAAACTTGCCCTCATGTCCTTTAAGACGGTTATTGAAAATGTGGAACTGGCTTTAAAGTTCCGGGGCATGAAAAAAGAAGAGCGCCGGGAGATTGCCAGACATTACATCAAGCTGGTAGGCCTGGAGGGATTTGAAGATTATTATCCCAGACAGCTTTCCGGCGGCATGCAGCAGCGGGTGGGAATCGCCAGAGCCTATGCGGCGGACCCGAAGCTGCTGATTATGGACGAACCTTTCGGTAAGCTGGACGCCCAGACCAGGTACAAAATGCAGGAAGACCTGTTAAAGATGTGGGAGCAGGAGAAGCGGACGGTTATTTTCGTTACCAACAACATTGAGGAAGCCTGCTATCTGGGAGACCGGATCATCCTGCTCAGCGACTGTCCGGCCAGGGTGAAAGAGGTTTATCCCATTGATATTCCGAGGCCGAGAGACATGGTCAGCAGGGAGTTCCTTGAACTGCGGACGGTGATCTCCGACAACACGGATCTGTCCATTTAATCTCAGGAGGAGAAGCGTATGCCTGAAAAAGATAACAGACCAGTAAAAGTGGAAGTGAAGAACCTGACCAAGCGGTTCGGAGATCTGCTGGTGCTGGACGATATGTCATTTAATATTCGAAAGGGAGAGTTTGTGTGCGTGGTGGGCCCCACGGGCTGCGGAAAGTCCACGTTTTTAAACTGCCTGACCAGGATTCATCAGCCCAGTTCCGGAGACATCTACATCGACGGCGTGCCGGCGGACCCCAGAAAACACAACATCTCCTTTGTATTCCAGGAGCCCAGCGCCCTGCCCTGGCAGACGGTGGAGCAGAACATCGCCTACGGCCTGAAGATCAAAAAGGTGCCGAAGGATGAGATCGACCGCCGGGTCAATCAGATTCTGGATCTGATGGGACTGCAGGAGAGCCGGAAGGCTTACCCTGGGGAGCTGTCCGTTTCCGCGGAGCAGCGGATTATCATTGGCCGGTCCTTTGCCATGCAGCCGGATCTGCTGCTCATGGATGAACCCTACGGCCAGATGGATGTGAAAATGAGATTCTACCTGGAGGATGAGGTGGTCCGCCTGTGGAAGGAACTGGGGAGCACGGTTATTTTCATCACCCACAACATTGAGGAAGCGGTGTATCTGGCGGAGAAGGTGCTGATCCTGACCAATAAGCCGGCCAAGATCAAGGAGGAGGTTTACATTGACCTGCCGAGACCCAGGGATATCACCTCCCCCAAATTCATTGAATACAGGAATTATATCACAGACAAAATCAAATGGTGGTAAAAGGAGGAAGGAACATGAAAGTATTGTGTATTGAAAAACCTGGAAAATTGGAACTGAAGGAGTTTCCGAAGCCCCAGCTGCAGCCGGGACAGGCAGTGATCAAGATGGAGATGTGCGGCATCTGCGGGTCTGACGTGACGGCCTACCGGGGCGTCAACCCCACCATGAAATATCCCATCAACGGCCTGGGCCATGAGGGCGTGGGTGTGGTTGTGGAAGTGGGGGAGAATCCTGAAGGCTTAAAGGTGGGCGACCGCGTGGCTTTGGAGCCCTACGTGCCCTGCTTAAAATGTCATATGTGCGCGGAGGAGAGGTGGAACAACTGCGTGGACCTGCACGTGTGCGGAGTCCACAAGGATGGAATGATGGCGGAGTATTTCCTCCATCCCACCAGACAGTGCTTTAAGATTCCTGACGATATGTCGTTCATCCACGCAGCTTTGGTGGAGCCCTTCACCATCGGACTTCACGGAGCCACCAGAGCCAGAGTGAAAAAAGGCGAGCACGTGGTGGTGTTCGGCGCCGGCGTGATTGGACTGATGGCGTCCTTTGCCTGCATCAACTACGGAGCAACCCCCATTCTGGTGGACTTAATCCAGGAGAGGCTGGACGAGGCAAAGGCCATGGGCGTGCCCTACACCTTCAACTCCGGAAAGGGAGATGTGGAGGAGTATCTGAAAGAGGTGACTGGCGGCAAGCTGCCGGAGGCCATGATCGACTGCACCGGAGCTCCCGCTATTCTGGGCAAGATGCACGACTACGTATGCCACGGCGGACGGATCGCCCTTATCGGCTGGCCCCATGACCCGGTGATGATCAATACGGTGCGCCTCATGCAGAAGGAAATTGACGTTCTGCCCAGCAGAAACTCCAATAAGAAGTTCCCGGAAGCCATCAGACTGATCCACGAGGGCAAACTGCCGGTGGACGCTCTGACCACGAAAACCTGCAAACTGGAGGAAGTGGAGACGGTGATTCAGGATATGATCAAGAATCCTGCGGATTATCTCAAGGTAGTCGTAGAAATCTGACACTCAGGGAGGTAGGACTGTGCTGACGACAAGTTTTGAAATGCTTCAGAAAGCCTATGAAGGACATTATGCGGTTCCAGCCATCAACACTCAGGGCGGAACCTACGATATTATCCGTGCCATCTGTATGGCGGCTGAGGAGCTGAAATCCCCCATCATTCTTGCCCACTATGTGAGCACGGGGGAGTACTCCGGACACGACTGGTTTTTTGAGACGGCCAGATGGATGGCGGAAAAAGTGTCCGTTCCCGTGGCGGTTCACTTAGACCATGGGGACAGCTTTGAGCGGTGCATGGAAATGCTGAAGATCGGATTTACCTCCATTATGTACGACGGTTCCGCTTATCCAGTGGAGGAAAATGCCAGGCGGACGGAAGAAGTGGGAAAGGTGTGCCGGGCTTTCGGCGTGCCTCTGGAAGCGGAAATCGGAGAGCTGGCCAGGCTGGATGACCAGGGGCGTGCCATGGGATGTTCCAATATCGCGGATCCGGAGGTGGTGCGGCAGTATCTGACCCTGTGCCGTCCCGATTCCCTGGCCATCGGCATCGGAAATGCCCACGGCTTTTACAAGGGACCGGTGGATATCCGGGTGGAAGTGCTGGAGGAGTGCCGGAAATTTACAGACATTCCCTTTGTCCTCCACGGATGCACTGGAATGGACGAAGGGCTGATCCGCCGGGCCATTAACGCGGGAGTGGCAAAGATCAATTTCGGAACGCAGATCCGCTGCCAGTATGTGGAGTATTTGAAGGAAGGACTGGCAGAAGGAAAGGACGAAGGCCATGCCTGGAAGCTGTCCCGGTTTGCGGAGGAAAAGCTCCGGGGAGATATCCGGGACATTATCCGGCTGGCCGGCTCAGAGGGAAAGGCTTAGGCCGGGAGGAAGCGCAGCATGATTGTGAGACTGAAAAAGGGAGAGCTGACGGCGGCGGTAGACACCATGGGCGCCCAGCTGATCTCCCTGATGGACGGGGGAAAGACGGAGTACATCTGGCAGAGAAATCCGAAGGTTTGGAAAAACTGTTCTCCCATCCTCTTTCCTATTGTGGGAAACCTGAGAAATGACAGAACCTGGATTGACGGGAAGGAGTATTCCATTGTAAAGCACGGTCCCTGCAAATCTCTGGAGTTTCGCCTCCTCTATCAGACCGGCTGGGAGGCGGTATTCGGCCTGGACCAGGACAGCTTTCCTGCCGGTACCTACCCCTGGAAATTTGAACTGCGGGTGAGATACCGCCTGGAGGAGACTGGCCTGACGGCAGTGCTGGAGGTGAATAACCGGGATGAGGAAGATATCTGGTACTGTCTGGGATTTCATACCGGCTTTAACTGCCCGCTAAAAGCGGGAGAGAGATTTGAGGATTATTATCTGGAGTTTCCGGAGCATCAGGAAAAAGGCTACCGGGGATATGACACGAAGAAACTGGAATTCGACCGTTCAGAGGAACATCCATTTCCGGGAGCGGACGGGAAAACCATTTCCCTTACCAGGGAGCTGTTTGCGAACGACGCCATCTGGTTTGACCAGACTCCATCCAGAAAGGTGGCCTTAAAGAGCAGAGCGGGAGAGAAGGGCGTGGAAGTAGAATTTTCCGATTTTGACACGGTGGCCTTCTGGACCACTCCCGGCGGAGAAGGCACCTTCCTCTGCGTGGAACCCTGGAACGGCTCGGCGGTCTGCTCCGACGAGGACGATGAGTTTCTACACAAGAACCACCTGCAGAAACTGGAGAAGGGAAGGTCCAAAACCTATTCCATGACCATTACCCTGCTGTGACGGCGGCAGAGAGAAAAGAGGGAAGACAATGGCATTAGTATCATTAAAACCGATTATCGACGCGGCTCTGGATTACGGCTACGGCCAGGGCGCGTTTAATGTAAATGCGGTGGCCCAGGCAAAGGCTGTAATTGAGGTTCATGAGATGTTCCGGGCCCCGGCGGTGCTTCAGGGTGCCGACCTTGCCAACGGCTTTATGGGCGGCTGCGTGGATTTTAAAAACGCCACTCTGGAGGACAAAAAGAGGGGAGCCAGATTAATTGCGGATGCGGTAAAAAAATACGGGGAGAACGCCAGCATTCCGGTGGTCCTCCATCTGGACCACGGACGGGATTTTGACTCCTGCAAGGCGGCCATCGACGGGGGCTACACCTCGGTGATGATCGACGGCTCCTCCCTGGAGTTTGACCAGAATGTGGAGCTGACCAGAGAGGTGGTAAAATACGCCCACGCGAGAGGCGTCAGCGTGGAAGGCGAGCTGGGAGTGCTGGCCGGAGTGGAAGACCACGTGTTTGCCAGCAATTCCACCTACACCAACCCTTTAAAGGCAGTGGAATTTTTCAAGAAGACCGGGGTGGACGCCCTGGCTATCTCTTACGGTACCATGCACGGGGCATCCAAGGGAAAGGATGTAAAGCTGAGAAAACAGATTCCCATCGCCATTCGGGAGTGCCTAAATCATGAGGGCATCCGGGGCGGCCTGGTGTCCCATGGCTCATCCACCGTTCCCAGATACATTGTGGATGAGATCAACGCCCTGGGAGGAAATATTCAGAACGCCCACGGCATTTCTCTGGAGGAACTGAAAGAAGCCATCAAATGCGGCATCAACAAGATCAACGTGGATACGGATATCCGCCTGGCAGTGACCAGAAATATGAAGGAGCTGTTTGCCGGCAGTCCAAAGCTCCAGGAGAGCCCGTCCATCGGCGGCGTTTACCGTCTGCTGGAGGAAAACAGGGACCAGTTCGATCCCCGGGTATTCCTGCCGCCGGTGATGGATACGGTGATGTACGGAAACGTGCCGGATGAGGATGTGGCCCGGCTGATGGAATGTGTGGAAAAGGGTGTGAAGGAGGCTGTGGGCACCCTGATTGTGCAGTTCGGCGCTTACGGCAAAGCACCCCTGGTGAAGCAGCCTACGCTGGAGGAAATGAAGGAATTTTATAAGAACGCCGGATGCTGACGTTCTATGGAGGGAACATGACAGGAAATGTGCTGGTTGTCCACGGGGGAGGACCGACCCCCGTGATGAACGCCTCTTTATACGGGGTGATCATGGAGAGCAGAAAGCATCCGGAGATCGGGTGCGTGTACGGGGCCCTCGGCGGGATGGAAGGAATTTTTAAAGAGAGATTTGTCAATCTTTCCCAGGTGGATGACACGGTTCTTCAAAAGCTCCTGGAAACTCCCGGAACGGCCATCGGCTCCTCCCGTTATCCGGTGACGGAAGAAGATTACGAAAAAACACCGGAAATCATGAAAAAGTACAACATCCGGTATATTCTGCCCAACGGCGGAAACGGAACCATGGATACCTGCGGCAGAATCTATCAGGCGTGTGTAAAGGAAGGATACAGGGATCTGCGGGTGGTGGGAATTCCCAAAACCATTGACAACGATCTGGCAGTGACCGACCACACTCCCGGCTATGGAAGTGCCGCCCGGTACATGGCGGCCTCTGTGCAGGAGGTGGGAGCAGACGTACGTTCCCTTCCCATCCATGTGTGCGTGATGGAGGCCCTGGGCCGGAACGCCGGCTGGATCACCGCCGCTTCCGCCCTGGCCCGGAAGAAAAAGGACGACGCTCCTCATCTGATTTATCTGCCGGAGCGGCCCTTTGACGAGGAGCAGTTTTTAAAGGATGTAAAAGAACTCTATGACCGCCTGGGCGGCGTAGTCGTAGTGGTCAGTGAGGGGTTGAAGAAGGCGGACGGAACGCCTATTGTGGATCCCATCTTTAAGACGGAGCGGGCCGTTTACTATGGGGATGTGAGCGCCCATCTGGCCAATCTGGTGATCCGCCGGCTGGGGATCAAGGCAAGAAGCGAAAAGCCTGGCCTCTGCGGGCGGGCGTCCATCGCCTGGCAGTCCCCGGTGGATCGGGAGGAGGCAGTCCTGGCGGGAGCCGAGGCGCTAAAAGCCGCTCTGGAAGGCCATACGGGAGTGATGGTGGGATTTAAGCGGAGAGAAGGTCAGGAATACGGAATCGACACTTTCCTGATTCCCATTGAGCAGGTGATGATGGTGGAGAAGACCATGCCGGACGAATTCATCAGCCCGGAAGGCAATGATGTGACGGCGGCGTTCACCGACTGGTGCCGGCCGCTCATCGGTCCGGAACTGAGAGATTTCGTGGATTTTCAGGCTGGAAATGAGGGAGAAAAATGAAGCATATTTTTTTGAATCTGAAGCGCTTTGACATTCCCAGAGACTGGGGCGGCGTCAACAGCATCGCGGAACCGGCAGACTGGGGCGGATATATTGTGAATCATACCCAGGACGGCGTGAAAGAGCTGCTGGAGGCAGCGAAGGAAGAGACGGAATTCGTCATGTACGTTCCAGAGGCTCATGTGATTCCTGCGGTGCAGGCCAAAACAGCGGACAGCCCGGTGGTCATCGGCTGTCAGAGCGTGTTCCGGGATGATGTGGCGGAAGGCCGCAATTTTGGAGCATTTACTTCAAACCGCACGGCAAAGGCCATGAAAGCCCTGGGCTGCGGCAGCGTGCTCATCGGCCACTGTGAGGAGAGAAACGACAAGGCCGGTATTCTGGCGGAGGCCGGAGTGACGGATACGGCGGCGGTAAACCGCCTGTTAAACCAGGAGGTATGCCGGGCAGTGGAAGCCGGTCTTTCCGTCCTCTACTGCATCGGGGAGAAGGCGGAAGAGCAGGACCGTTGGAAGGAAGTGCTGCGGGAGCAGATTGAGACGGGTCTGGCGGAAGTGCCGGAAGAGGCGCCGGTGGTGATCGCTTATGAGCCGGTCTGGGCCATCGGGCCGGGAAAGATTCCGCCGGATCAGGCATATATCACAAAAATTGCAGATTACGTAAAGGAAGTATCCGGAGGCCGGGATGTGGTCTACGGCGGCGGCTTAAAGCAGGACAATGCGAAGATGCTGTCGGAGATCCCGTCCATTGACGGAGGGCTCATCGCCCTGACACGATTTTCCGGTGAGATCGGCTTCTATCCGGAGGAATATCTGGAAATTGCGGGAATTTATCTGGGCCTAAGGTAAACGCTGGCCCTGCAGAAAGTCAAATGCCCCGTGCGAAGGCGCCGGGGCGGAAATAGAATGAGGTATTGACAATGAAAAATTTACAGTTTGAATACGGCTACGGCCTGATGAACGCGTCCCTTCCGGATAATACGGATGTATTTATTCCGGGAGTGACGGTACCGGATCCGCCCTATATTCCGGAGGACCAGCTGGAGGAAGCATATTTAAAATCCATCCGCAACCCCATCGGAATGCCGCCTCTTTCGGAGCTGGCCCACAAGGGCACCAAAGTGACCATCGTATTTCCGGACATTGTAAAGGGAGGGCTTCAGCCCACCTCGCACCGGAAAATGTCTATCCGGATCATTTTAAACGAGCTCTATCACGCAGGTGTGGAGAAGAAGGATATTATGCTTATCTGCTCCAACGGACTTCATCCGAAGAACAAGATTCCTCAGCTGCGGGCCATTCTGGGAGATGAGCTGTTCAATGAGTTCTGGTACACAGGACAGATTATCAACCATGACAGCGAGGACCATGAGCACATGGTCAACTGCGGGTTCACAGACCGGGGAGATCCGGTGTACCTAAATAAATATGTTCACGACTGTGACCTTCCTATCCTTATTGGCCACACTCAGGGCAATCCTTACGGCGGCTATTCCGGCGGCTACAAACACTGTGCCACCGGCTTGAATCACTGGACGTCCATCGCGTCCCACCATGTGCCCCAGGTAATGCACCGGGCGGATTTCACTCCGGTGAGCGGCCATTCCCTCATGAGAACGAAATTTGACGAGATCGGAATGAAGCAGGAAGAACATATGGGCAAGAAATACTTCTGCTGTGATGCCGTTTTGGACACCCAGTCCAGGCAGATTGAGATTAACTCCGGCTATGCGGCGGAAATGCAGCCCATTTCCTGGAAGATGGCGGACAAGAGGACTTACGTTCCCTTCGCGGAGGAGAAATACGATATTATGGTATTCGGCATGCCCCAGGATTTCCATTACGGAAACGGTATGGGCACCAACCCCATCATGATGATGCAGGCCCTGTCCGCCCAGGTGATCCGACACAAACGGGTGATGAAGGAAAACTGCGTGATCATCTGCTCCTCCATCTGCAACGGTTACTTCCACGACGAGCTGTGGCCCTATCTGAGGGAATGCTATGATATGTTCCAGCACGACTACATGAACGTGCTCACGGACATGAACCGGTACGGAGAGTATTTTGCCACCAATGAGGAGTATATCCGGAAATACCGGTACTGCAACGCCTTCCATCCCTTCCACGGCTTTTCCATGATGAGCTGCGGCCAGATCGCGGAGATGAACACGGCGGCCATTTACATTGTGGGAGCTCAGGAGCCGGGCTACGCCAGAAGCATGGGCTTGAAGACCAGAGCGACGTTCGAGGAGGCGCTGGCAGATGCCATGAAGAAGTATACCGGCCCCAATCCCAGAATTCTGGCCCTTCCCCAGACCTACAAGCTGGCGGCGGTTCATCTGATGCTGAAAGATCAGGTGTATGACGGAACCAACGGCTGCGCCCACCCGGATGCGTACATAAAATAATAAGGAAACAGATGCCCCGCCGCGAGGATGTCCCCGCAGGCGGGGCATCTGTTTCTGCAAATTTGTCTGGAGTATCCTGGACCTGTGGAGTATAATGAAGTTACCAAAATAACCCCCAGGGAAATGTGGATAAGGAGAACGAATCATGAAACAGCTGTGGAAAAAATTTGATAAATTAAGCGACGACGCCTACATGAGTATAGCAAGACAGGAGAACCGGATGGACCTCTGGGATCAGGGCTTTGAGACTCTGCTGGAGATCATCCGCACCGGCCGGGCCCAGGATCCGGGTTTTGCCAGGGAGTTGATCCAGCTGGACGACGACACGGATTTTGCGCACAATGTGTGCGACTGGCTGGCGGATTATCTGGATGAGCTGGACGAGCAGAAACAGTATGAAAAGCTGGAGGATACCTGCCGGGGAATTCTGGAACTGTTTGACTGGAAAGCGGATTCTCCCTCGGACATCCGTTTTCAGATCAGCCTGGCTCTGCGGGCCCAGGGCAAGAAGGAGGAGGCTCTGGATTTCTGCCGTGACTGGTACGGGGAGGAGCCGGACAATACTCTGGCGGGAGCCGCGCTCATTTACTGCCTGATTGAGGCCGGAAATATGGACGAAGCGGAGGAGATTGTGGGCCGCTACATCGGGGAGAATACAGCCTGTGATGACAACAACGATGTCATCTTTATGGCGGCCATTGCTCTCTGCCGGGCAAAAGGCGACAAGGAGAGAGAGGAGAGCCTTGCCGGACGGCTGAAAGTTTATGAGAAAGAGGTGGAAGCTCTGCTCACCGGCGGGCTGGATTTTAATGGGGATGAAGAGTGGTTTTGACGCACCTTCGGCGGCGGAAATGGAAAATAAACGAAAAAGGAGAATCAGCATGGATGCTGCGAATTTTAAATGGACCAGGGAACCGAAAAGCTTTCAGATAAAGGGGGACGTGATCCAGATTGTGACCAGGCCCCACACGGATCTGTGGCAGAGAACCTATTACCATTTTCAGAATGATAATGCCCCTGTTTTTCAGATGGAAACGGAGGAGCCATATTTCAGCTTTGTGGTCAAAACAGATTTTTCTGACAGCCACCACCGGTTTGACCAATGCGGGATCGTCATGTACCTGGACAGCGAGAACTGGCTGAAAGCGTCTGTGGAATATGAGAATGGTGAATACCAGCATCTCGGCAGTGTGGTTACCAATCATGGATATTCCGACTGGGCAACCACGGAGATCGACGCTTCCGTCAAAAGCATGTGGTACCGGTTCAGCCGCAGGGAGGATGACTACCGGGTGGAATGTTCGGAAGATGGGATTGTTTTCCGGCAGATGCGGATCTGCCATATGTGCAAAGGCGGGGGAAAGATCCGGTTTGGAATTTATGCCTGTTCGCCGGAGGATTCCTCCTTCCGGGCAGAGTTTTCCCATATGGAGCTGACGGAGTGCTGCTGGATGCCCCATGACGGCCAGCAGCCGGATGAAGGAGGTACGAAAATTGCAGGTATTTGAGGGGGAGGAAAAGCTGTTAAAACACGCGGAGAGCTTTTCCAGGAGAGTGGAGAAAATCAATGACCGGGTGTATTTTTTCGCAGGATTCGGCGGCTCTAATATGATCGCCGTGATCGGTGGGGACAGCTGCGTGCTCATCGATACCCTGAACGGAAAAGAAGTGGCGGAAGCGGCTTTGACGGAGCTTAGAAAGATCACGGACAAGCCGGTGAAGACCATTATTTACACCCACACCCATTTTGACCATACGGCCGGGGCGGGAGTATTTGCGGAGAAGGATACGGAAATTATCGCCCACACCTACAAAACTCAGGTGTATGGCAGCAGTCAGCTCATCGGCCGCATCAGTCAGAAACGGGGAATGCGGCAGTTTGGTCCCACCCTTACCAGGGAGGAGAGCATCTGCATTGGAATCGGCATCTGGAACAACCCGTTCAGCACCCGGGCCATGCTCCCGCCCAACCAGCTGGTGGACGGAGAAAAGAACGTGATTTCCCGGGCGGGGGTGGAGTTCCAGCTGGTGGCGGCTCCCGGGGAGACGGACGATCAGATGTTTGTGTGGATGCCGGAGTTTGGCATTCTCTGCTGCGGGGACAATTACTATGAGTCCTGGCCCAACCTCTATGCCATCCGGGGAAGCCAGTACCGGGACATCAGCTCCTGGATCGATTCCCTGGGGAAAATGCTGGAGTACCCGGCGGAGATTCTCATTCCCGGTCATACGGCGGTGATCCGGGGAAAGGATCAGATCCGGGAGACTCTGACCAATTACCGGGACGCCATCCAGTATGTGCTGACGGAAACCTTAAAGGGGATGGATCGGGGGCTGACTCCCGACGAGCTGGCGGAGACGGTGGTGCTGCCGGAACCTTTCGCGTTCCTTCCCTATCTCCAGGAATATTACGGAACGGTCCAATGGACGGTTCGGGCTATTTTCACCGGTTATCTGGGCTGGTTTGACGGAAATCCCACCAATCTGGGAAGTCTTCCGAAGAAGGAAAAAGCGGACAATCAGATCCGCATGATGGGCGGAGCGGACCGGATCAGAGAGGAAATCACCGCCAGTCTGGCGGACGGCCGGTACCAGTGGGCGGCGGAGCTGTGCGACATTCTGCTGAACTCCGATCCCCGCTGCCCGGATGTGAAGAAGATGAAGGCAGAAGCTCTGGTGGGTCTGGGGCGGATGCAGACCAGTGCCAACGGCAGACATTACTATCTGGTATGCGCGAAAGAACTGGAAAAAGAGGCGGAAGAAGAAAAATAAATGACAGAAACGAGCGGGGGGCTGCCGGCGGGGCGGCCTCCCGTTTTTAGGTATGTAGGTATGAAGGCCCGGTAGGCCGGATTGCGAATGCAGGTCGGATCGCACGAGTGCGCAGCACGGAGCGATCCAGGGGCTTTCATGGCCCGTGGTGTCCTCGTTAGCAGACACGGAGGCTGCGCGATACGCCCGGCAAGCGGCAGCCCTCTGCCGGGCAGTTTTGTCTGTTCGCCGGAGAAAAATGAAGATATTTTACAAGCCACCGGAAAAGGTGAGGTGATATAATGGGGCACATATGACAGCCCGGCGGGGCGAGAGGAGGCGGCAGATGGACAGGGCAGTAAAAAAGGCGGTCTATGATCCGGATCTCCATCTGGAGGCGTACCGTTTTAAGGGAGTGGTCCAGCCTTTTCCCAGCCATTTTCATGATTACTATGTGATCGGCCTGGTGGAGAGAGGAGAGCGGAATATGATCTGCCGGGGAAAGGAATATCTCATCGGGGCGGGGGACATCCTGGTCTTCCACCCGGGAGACAGTCACTCCTGCGTTCAGTCGGGCGGGGAGACTATGGACTACCGGGGAATGAACCTTTCCAAACCGGTGATGGCGGAGCTGGCCGGGGAGATCACCGGCAGAGAGGGGCCGCCCCTGTTTGGCGCCGCGGTGATCCGGGATGAGGAGGTCCGCTGCTGTTTCCGGAGCCTTCACGGACAGGTGATGGCCGGAGAGACAGGGTTTTGCAAGGAAGAGAATCTGATTCTGCTGCTCTCTCTGCTGATGGAGCGGTGGGGGCAGGCAGGCGGGGAGACGGTCCCGGACTGGGAGGAGAAAATCAGAAGCGCCTGCCGCTTTATGGAAGATCACTGCGGGGAACGGATCCGCCTGGACGAGATCTGCCGCCACGCCGGTTTAAGCAAATCCACCCTGCTGCGGGCCTTTACCCGGGCGAAGGGAGTCACCCCCTACTGTTAGCTGGAAAATATCCGGGTGGAAGCGGCGAGGAAGCTGCTGGAGCAGGGCGCGGCGCCGGCGGAGGCCGCCCTGAGCGCCGGATTTTCCGATCAGAGTCATTTTACCAATTATTTCAGCCGTTTTATCGGCCTGTCTCCCGGTGCCTACCGGGATATATTTTGGAAAAGAGGAGAGAACAGTCATGGATCCGAAAAATGAGAAATGTGTCATGGTAATTGATGAGAACCTGCCTGCCGGGCTGATTGCCAACACGGCGGCGATCATGGGAATCACTTTGGGAAAACAGCTTCCGGAGGTAGTGGGAGCCGACGTGACGGACCAGAGCGGCAACTGCCATCTGGGGATCATAGAATTCCCCGTCCCCATACTGAAAGGCTCCCCGGAGATCATCCGTAATATCCGGGAAAAACTGTACGAGCCGGAATTTCAGGAGGTGGCCACTGTGGATTTTTCCGATCTGGCCCAGAGCTGCAAGACCTATCTGGAATTTACGGAAAAAATGGCCGGGACACCGGAAAACCAGCTGAATTATTTCGGCCTGGCTCTCTGCGGGCCGAAAAAGAAGGTGAACCGGCTGACGGGGAGCATGCCGCTGCTGCGATGAGGAAGGGGCTAGCAGTAGAAGAAATATAAATTAATATTGATTTTGTTATTGGGGATGAAAAGTGTATACTATTAGCAGGAAAAAACTCTGGAGCTACGGAAGTAATTTGTGCTAGGAAAGAGGTGTGATGGTATGCTGTTGGTTTCTTTAACAGAAGACCAGATAAAGACAGTGTCAAATCGTATCAGCGATCTAGCTTTTGATTATATGCTGATATATGGAATTGACATTTCCCCTGTGATAACTAACACGGATCATTTCAATTACTGGGTAGACAATCTGCCCTATTACCGCAGTGTCAGAGATAAAGGGGTAAAGATTAGTGCATAATAAAATATAGATTTTCTCCTGCGGAGGCAACTTACAGGAATGCAAAAATGTGCTATGATAATGGCTTTTACAGAGACTGCATTAATCGATCCTATTAAGCAGTGTTTTACGGGGTACGTGCCGTTCTTGCTTTAAAAAGCATAGATTTTAAACGGCATAAAGATGTGGTAGCATTTTTTAATAAAGAATATGTCGCAACTGGAAAATTTCCTGGAGAAATGGGTAGACGTCTGGCTAGATTAAAAATGAAAAGGGAAGAGAGTGATTATAATGATTTTTTCATTGCATCTGCAGGTGAGGCAAAAGCCCAGCTAGAATCTGTAGAATATATTCTGCCGCTCATAAAGGAATATCTGGAAAAACATAATGTGAATTTTGATATATAAGTCCCCGGCCGGAGCCCATTTCTCTGCTCCAGCCGGGGACCTTTCCTATTTCTCGTCCTTGCTGCAGATCTGCAGCCGGTGCTGGTATTTTTCCTTTGTCGCCATTCCACCGCGGATGTGTCTCTCAGACTTGTTAATATCCAGTACCACCCGGGCACGGGCGGCCAGTGACGGGTTGATGTGTTCCAGACGGTCGGTGACGTCCTTGTGAACCGTACTCTTACTGATTCCAAACTTCTTCGCCGTCTGCCGGACTGTGGCATTGCAGTCTATGATGTAATTGGCAATAGCTACCGCCCGCTCTTCGATATATTCTTTCACGGAAATCCCCCGGAAATCTTGTTTTTACATCCTATTCATTCCCGGGGAATTTTATACATACGCCGTCGATTTATGATTCTTTGTCGGAACTGCGGCGGGGGAGCTTTGAGGAGATCCAGCCAGGCATCTCCTTCGGCACATGGACCGATATTCCAAATAACAGATGGGCCAGCCAGATCATAAATACCAGCACCAGTATGGGAATCACACATGAGGTGACGATCATGACGGCAACGGTCTCAATGTAGTAGTTCAGCAGGTTTTCTCCCTTCTCCAGCACCCCGGTCACTCCGTCCTTGATTTTGGACAGGGCTTTATCCAGAAAATTGCCTTCGGAGTCGGAGGTTTCGTCAATCTCTTCGGTGATATCCGTGGCTTCTTCCACTGCGCTTTCCACGCTGACATTGTAGATCTCTTCCACCATGGCGGAGACCTTCATGCTCACTGGGATGATCAGAAACAGGATCAGCCCGAAGGCTGCCACTTTTCCCGCCAGTATTTTTAATGACGACCGGTTCAGACAGATCCCGATCATAAGCAGAATGCAGGCCGCCGGGATCAGTATGGAGAAGGCGGCGTAGCCTGTGAGCGAAACCAGGATCTTCTCCAGAAAGATAACGATCAGAATTACAAGAAAATAGGAGGTCAGATCCACCAGCTTGTTGGCCACCGGCGTTGTAGAGTCCCCCGGAACTGCCGCAAGGGCAGCCGAAGCGGCTGTGGAGGCCGCTGTCAGCTTCAGGACGTCCGCTTTCTTGTCGTCCAGCGCCTGTATGGTTTTTGCGTGGGTTTCAGGGTCGCCGGCCTTCTTTGAAATCACGTTCACCGAAAGCAGCAGTACAGTCAACAGCAGCAATACTGATATCACCTTTTTCACATTCATCTTTTGCATAATTTGTTCCATTTCCCTGTTCTCCTCTCACTGAGTCATTTTTCCTGTACAGTATACAACAAAACCTGAGTTGGGAATACGGTTTCGCAGTTTCATTTTCCGTTCGCCTCCTTCATGAGCTCTCTCCGTATGCCTTCCCGGATCTCCCGGATCCGCTCCACATACGTTTTCCCGCTGCCTTCTCCCGGCCTGGGCGGCATTCCGCAAATCTGAATCCAGGAGATAAATTTCATCTGCACGTTCAGAGAGATCATCTGTTTTTTGATTGCCTCTATCTTCCGGTTCAAGCAGACATTCTTCTGGGTCTCGTCCAGCTTCAGCAGCTGCCGGATGTCTTTCAGTTCAAAATCCATCTCCTTGTAAATCAGGATCTGCCATATCTGTTCCAGGACCGGCGGATCGTAAATGCGGTGATTGCCCGCATCTCTGCCGGTGACAAGAATTCCCTCCTCATCATAGTACTGCAGGGTTCGTTTGCTCACTCCCGCAAGCTGGCTTGCCTCTTTGATCTTCTTCATCACGGTCTTTCCTTTCTCCGTGTACCAGAGTATATGTCATTACGTCAGCGTGATGGCAATACTCATTTACGGAATTATTTATGATTGGCTGCGCAAAAGACCGTGCAGATTTCGCGAAGCGCCGGATTCCGTTTTCAATTCCCCATTGACATTCTCCCCAATCCGCCTTAATATATTTAGGAACCGAAGTAATTGCGGAGAGGAGATATGATCATGGAAACAGGAAAAATGATCAACCAGATTTCCAACCGGCTGCGCCGCCGTTCCAGGCAGGTGCAGGAGGCCATCGGCATCAGCGGGGCCCAGGGAAATATTCTGGACTATATTCTGGTGGAGAGCAGGCAGAGAAGCGTCTATCAGAAGGAGATTGAAAAGGAGTTCGGCCTGCGGCCGTCCACGGCCACGGAGGCCTTAAAGCTGCTGGAGGAAAAGGGACTGATCTGCCGGATCCCGGAAGAGAAAGACGGGCGGTACAAGCGGATCGTATTTACGCCGAAGGCGGAGGCAGTGCAGGATGCTCTGCGGCGGGAAATCGAGGAATCGGAGGCGATTCTTCTTCAGGGAGTTGCGCCGGAAGAGAAAGAGCTTTTTCTGGAAATAGCAGGAAGGATGTTAAGAAACCTGGACGAGAGGGAGGACAGACATGGAAAAACAGGGATATGAGCATGAGCTGATGAGCTCTATGAAGGTGTCAAAGGCGGTGGCCGTCATGGCCGTCCCCAGTGTGATCAGCAGCCTGGTGACGGTTCTCTACAACATGGCGGACACTTTTTTTGTGGGGCAGACAGGGGATCCCCTTCAGGTGGCGGCGGTGAGTCTGACCAACCCCATATTTATTCTGATGATGGCTTTTGCCAATATGTTCGGCATGGGCGGAAGCACTGTGCTGTCCATGGCCATGGGGGAGAAAAATGAGAAGCGGGTGCGGGCGGCATCCTCTTTTGTGACCTACGCTTCTGTATTTGTGGGCCTGGTTTTTGCCGCCCTGCTGATCTTGTTTATGGATCCCATTCTCGCGGTGTTCGGGGCGGACGCGGAGACTTATGAGTTTGCCAGGGGATACACCCTGCACATCGCCTGGGGTGCGCCTTTTATCATCTGGTCGGCGGCAGCCAGCTTCATTGTACGGGCGGAGGGCGCCAGCCGGGAGGCCATGGTGGGAAGCATGATCGGTACCATCGCCAACATTGTGCTGGATCCCATTTTCATCAGCGTGCTGGGACAGGGAACGGCCGGGGCGGCCATCGCCACTTCCCTGGGAAATATTATGGCCAGCCTTTACTATCTGTGGTATTTTCTGAAAAAGAGCCGGGTTCTCTCCATCTCATGGAAGGATTTTACCTGGAAAAACGGCATTCTCACCAGAATCTGCTCCACCGGTCTGCCCACGGCCATCTTTTCGGCCCTGATGAGCGTTTCCACCATCGTGCTGAATCAGATGCTGGTGGTTTATGGAAACGCGCCGGTGGCGGCCATCGGGATTGTGTTCAAGGCAAATATGTTTATCACCTTCCTCCAGATGGGGCTAGCCAACGGAGTTCAGCCTCTGCTGGGCTATAATTACGGCTCCGGGGACGGAAAGCGGTTCCGGGCGGTGGAGAGTTTTACGAAAAGAAGCTGCCTGGTGGTGGGAATTCTGGCCACCCTGCTGTACTTTGCTCTCCGGGAACCCATCATCCGCCTGTTTATCAACGACGACGAGGTGGTGGCCTACGGCGTGGAAATGCTCACAGCCTATATGCTGTCCGGGCCTGTGATCGGTTTCCTCTTTGTGAACATGAACAGTCTTCAGTCGGTGGGGCACGCCCTTGAGGCCACGGTGCTGTCTGTGCTCCGCCAGGGAGTGCTGCTCATTCCCCTGCTGTATCTGCTCCAGGCCATGTTCGGCCTGACTGGAGTGATCTTCGGACAGTCAGTGACGGACTACGCGGCGGTGATCCTCTCCGCGGTTTTGTGGAGGCGGGTGCGGGCAGGACTGCCCGGGGCAAAGGCTGTCGGCTCCGGGACTGTGTCCGCCTGATGGAAAAATGAAATTGACTGCTTTACCTTTTGGGTCTTCGGCTGTATCATAGTTTTAAGGTCAATTCTATGGAAGAGACGGGAGGGAAGGGATGGAGCGGGACATTGATTATGTAATTGCGGTGGCGGAGTGCGGGAGCATTTCCCAGGCGGCGGAGGTGCTGTACATCAGCCAGCCGTCCCTAAGCCGCTATCTGTCCAGCCTGGAAAACGAGCTGGGGGTGGCTCTGTTTATCCGGACGATCAACGGGACAGAGCTGACGGAGGCAGGGAAACTCTACGTGGAGTACGCCAAAGAGATCCGACGTCTCCGGGGCACTCTGAAGGTGAAGCTGCGGGAGATGCAGAAATCAGAGGCCAGAAGAATACGGATCGGGATGACCTTAAACGCCGTCTCCCTCTCTGCCTTCAATGTGGCGGAGAAAGTGAGAGCGAAATATTCCGACTGTGACGTGGAATTATTCAACCTGATGTCAAAGGATATTCCTGCCACGCTGAAGGAGGGAAAATACGATTTTGCCATCGGGCCGGGTCTGGGATGGCCCCCGGAACTGGTCTTTGACAAATTTTATCAGGATGCGCTGATCCTGGTAGTGCCGGAACGGTATAACATAGAATCATATGCGGAATATCGAGAGGGTTTTCCTTTGCCGCTGGTTGATCTGCGCACGCTTCCGGAGATGGATTACATTCTGCAGGATGACACGACAGCGGTGCGCAAGGTATTTGATCGGTTTTGCCAGGAGCTGGGATGCCGGATTGAGCCGAAGCTTCAGGTCACCAGCAGTACCATTGCCATACAGGCAGCGGAGAACCAGATGGGATGTTGTGTTGCCGCGCTGGGTCATCTGGCTTTTCTGAATCATCGGGAAAGGCTGAGGTTTTACCAGATAGGAGACAAAAATTGTTCTTCGGCGGGAGTGATCCGGCTGAGGGGGAAAAAACTTCTGGAGGAAGAAAAATACTGCATTTCCTGCATAAAAAAAGCCATGATGGAAGGTGAACAGGAGATCCTGAAACGGATTCGGGGGGTATAGCATTCTGCTATACCCCCATTTTTTTCCGGCATTGGCAAAAAACAGAAAATTCCCTTATACTGAAATCAACAGATGAAAGCTGCCCGGCCGGACAGAAGGTTTCAAGATACGTATAAGGAGGATTTTTTATGAGTATGACACTACTGTGGGCGCTTGTATGTCTGGTGATTTTTGTGGTAATTTTAGCCCATCCCAAGCTGCCCAACTGGATGACATTTGTCTGTCTGGCACCGGTGGCTTTATTTACGGGAATTATGGGCAGCAGCGATATTTACGCGGTGCTGAACAGCTCCAGCCTGCATCTGATGATCATTATCTGTATGTTTTCCGGTATGATCGCCGCCACAGGGCTGGATGTGGTGATCGGAGATTTTGTGGACCGGGTGACCAGTTCCCAGACGGGAGCCAAAAAGGAAATGATGATCTTTGCCATCGTCTACCTCACATCCGGACTGATTTCCACTGTGCTTCAGAACAGCTATGTGGCCCTGGCCTTCCTGCCGGTGCTGCGGAGCATCGCAAAGAAGAACCGGATCAGCCTCTCCAAGCTGGTGCTGTTTGTAATCTACTCCACCACTCTGGGCGGCGCCGTGACCCTGATCGGAACGCCCACCAACGTGTACGCCAACACGGCTCTGGAGGAAGCGGGACTGCCCCTGTTCGGCCTGCTGGATTTTGCCTGGGTGGCCGTTCCCATTTTCATCATCGGCGGAATCTACATGGTGGTCATGAACCGCTGGTGCGCCTTCTACGATGACTACGGCGAGGAGATGGTGGAAAAGCAGCTGACAAAAGAACAGAAGAACAAGCAGAAGGTTGTGGGAATTGCGTTCCTGGTGTTTATCATCGCCCTGGTGCTGGGTTCTCTGGGAGTAATCTCCATTGATCCCAACTTTGTGGGCTACGCCATGATCGCCATTGCCGTTCTCTCCACCATCGTGACGCCGAAGGAAGTGCTGAGCTCCCTGGACGTGAACATGGTAATCTTCTGTGCCGGCATCAACCTGATGATCGCCATCATGAACCAGAGTGGTCTGGGAAATCTGTTCGGTGACATTATTGTAAATCTCATCGGAGAGTCCAGGAACCTGTACGTGATTACCGCCATTGTCTGCATCGGAGCGTCGGTGGCCACTCAGTTTATGAACAACATGGCCTGCGCCGGAATGCTGGCCCCGGTGGGTATCTCCATCGCGGAATCTCTGGGAGCTAATCCCCAGGCCATTGTGCTGGCCATCGCCATCGGCGCCGGATGTTCCTATTTGACGCCTATCGCATCCGGAACTAACCAGACCATGATGCTGTTCACCAAGCTGAAATTCCAGGATTTCACCAAATTCGGCTGGCCGCTGCTGATAATTTCCTGGATCTGCTGCGTGCTGATTCTGCCCCAGGTATTCCCCTTCTTCTGATCTGACGGGGAACCAGTTATCAAAAGAGAACGGAGGAGACAACTAATATGAAAAATGAACTGAGACGATCCGCTCCGGCCGCCCAGGGGGTGGCGGCGGAGCACATCATTGATTTTCTCAATGCCTGTGAAAAGGTGGATTCTGAGATCCACGGGATCATGATTGCGAGAAACGGCCAGGTGATTTTTGAGGCTTACAATGCCCCCTACGCCGCGGATATTCCCCATATCATGCACTCGTTTACAAAGATTCTCACCAATACGGCGGTGGCCCTGGCCTATTCCGACGGGCTGCTGAAGCTGGACGATCCTTTGTTAAAATATTTTCCCGAGTATGAGGCCACGGCCAACCAGTATCTGAGAAAATGCACCATCCGGAATCTGATTACCATGAGAAACGGACAGGAGAGAGGGATCGGCGGAAATGAGTGGCGGCCCTTAAAGACCAGCTGGAAGGAAGCCTATTTTAAAGTTCCCTTTGACAAGGAGCCGGGAGAAACCTATATGTACTCCAGCGGAAACAGCTATATCCTCTCCTATATTGTCCAGCAGCTGGAGGGAAAGACCTGCCGGGAGCTGGTGCAGGAGAGAGTTGGAAAAAAGATCGGCCTGACAGATTTTCCCTGGATGTTAAGTCCGGAAGGTGTCTGCTCCGGAGGAAACGGAGTTTCCCTGACCACAGAAGATATGCTTCGCATCGGCCTGCTTTATCTCAACAGAGGAAACTGGAACGGGGAGCAGCTGATCTCTGAGGAGTGGGTGGAATACGCCATGGGCTACCGGGATCCCCTGCCGCCGGTGGACGGAATGCAGTACAATTTCCACTGGGATCACTGGGAGGACATCTGGGCTGCCAGGGGAATGTTCGGACAGACCTGCGGCCTGGTTCCATCATTAAATATGGTGTTTGCCATTACCGCTGCGGACAATGGCTACAAGGCCATGAGAATCTTCCAGCGGGAAGTGATCGACCGGGTGAAGGAAGATGAGAAGAAAGCAGACGGCGGGCAGGCGGAAGGGACCGGAGCGGATCCCTGTGAGGATATCCTCCGCCAGAAGGGCCTGCGGATGACTCTGAAGGGAAAAAATGTATCAGTAAAAGGCCACTGGGAGCCGGAAGAACGGGATATGCTTTTTGTCCCGGAAGAAAACGGGGATGGAGTGACGGCGGCGGAACTGCATTTTACCCCCCGGGGAGAGGTGGTCTATGTGATGGAGGATGGCCGCGGAAGACATGAAGTCACCGTCGGACTGGACCGCTGGGTGGACGGGGTCACCACCATGACCGGCGCCTATCTCCACCACCAGTATGAGCCGGACCAGTCCAGGATCTCCGCCATCGCCTACTGGAGCGGGGAGAAGACTCTGATGATGGAGTGGCGGTTCCCGGAGATGGCGTTTTTCGACCACGTCTCCATCACCTGGGACAAAGATGAGGTGAAGGTGGACCGGTGGGTGAATATGAACTCCCAGGATCTGAGCCGGCCGACTCTTCATCTGAGAAAAAAGTCCTGAAGTAAGAGTCAGATAAAAAAGTCTGACAAAAAGAATATCTGAGCCATAAAAATCCCTGCCGGGACGCAATCCAAACCGGCAGGGATCTTTTATTGTCAGCAAAAATTTTCTTATAGCTCAGTGAAACAGTACCAGCCCCATGGTCGCGCTTAAAAGAATCACCTTCGGAACGCTCAGCTTCCATTTGAACAGCAGAGCCAGATCCACGGCGCCGATGGCGATGGCAGGAAGGCTGACGGCGGAGTTTATCACGTAGTTGGTCTGGCAGAAGGAGGCGATTACCCCTGCCAGCAGGCCGATGCAGACCGGACGAACTCCGGTGAGCAGCTGTTCCATCCGATGGCTTTTCTGGAATTTCCGGAAAAATACGGCCACCAGGGCGGTCACAGTGAAGGTGGGCATGAGAACTCCCAGGTTGGCGGTGACGGCGCCGGGAATGTCGGCGGCATGGATGCCGGCGAAGGTGGCGCAGTTTAAGCCCAGGGGGCCGGGAGTCATCTCCGCGATGGCCACAATGTCCGATACCTCGCTTAAATTCATCCAGCCGTGGGAGACCACTTCATTGGAGATGAGAGGAATCATGGAGAGGCCGCCAAAGCTGGTAAAACCGATTTTCACAAAGCTCCAGAACAGGTTAAGCAGCGTGAGTATCATGGTTTCCGGCCTCCTTTCTCTCATAAAATTCACAGATCAGGAATCCGCCGATGATTCCCATGATTACCAGCTCCACGCACCCCACGTTGAAGAACAGGTACAGCACAAAGGCGGCGGCGGCCAGCACGAAGCAGGGCGGAAAACGGAATGCTCCCTTTACCATGTTGACGGCGGCGCTGGCGATAATGGGCACAATGGCGGCCCGGACGCCGGTCATGGCGCTCACCACCCATGTGTTTTCCTTAAATATGGTGTAGAAATAGGTGATCAGGGACAGGATGATCATGGGCGGCAGGATCATGGCGATGACGCAGATCATGCCGCAGGCAAATCCTCCCACCCGGCAGCCGTAGAGCATGGCCACGTTGCCGATCATGGTTCCCGGCAGGCTGCGGCCCACGCTGGTGATGTCTAACAGCTCCTGGCTGGTGAGGGTTTTTTCTTTTTCCACATACAGCTTCTGCATCTGGGCAATGATGCTCCAGCCGCCGCCGAAGGTAAAGCAGCCGAACTGAAAGAACTGCCAGAAAAGCACAAGCATTTTTTTCCAGTTTTTCACAAGTTACTCCTCCCTTATGTCTGATTTTTCTGTTGAAAGCCAGATAAAATTATAATCCCTACACCATGTGTAAAGTCAAGGGAGCTGCAGAGGAGCAGACTGGGGAGCGGGTTCGATGGGCAGCCATACCTGGCGGAATCTCCGATAGTTTTCCTTCTTGTTCATGGACAGGAAGGTGCGGCAGATGGGGTCTCCCGCCACGGCGATGCGGTGCTCCCGGACGTATTCCGCCAGATGGGCCAGATAGCGGACGCAGGAGGCGTTCTCACCGGAAAAATCCACCACGGTGTAGAGGCACTCCCTGGGGGGAACCCGGACGCCGCAGGCGAGGGGAGAGGAGCCGGAGGAATCCGGATCCAGAAGTCCCAGAGCTCTGGCGTCTTCCTCCAGAATGCCCAGGGCGGAGTAGCTTTCGTCCCGGCCGTTTAACAGGGCGTCCCAGCCGTTCCTCTGGGACGGAAACACGAATGGCGCCAGGCTGACCCAGCGGGGAAACATTTTCTGCTGTTCCGGTTCCAGGATCAGCTCGTCCCCCTTCATGAATTCCAGGCGGAACAGGGCGGGGCTGATTTCCCGGCGGATGGTCCACAGCTCCTCTGGAAGCTTTTCCAGGATGGCGCAGACCTGGTTCAGAAAGCGGAGGGTCTGCTGCTTCAGAAAGATTTCCTGTTCCAGGGTGCGGGCCCGGGCGCGGTATTCCTCCAGCACAAAGTCCACGTCGTCGGTGTTGATGAGGGATTCCGTTTCCTTCATGGAAAACCCGTACTGGTGGTAAGTCCTTGCCCGCAAAAGGGCGGTGATGTCCAGCCGGCTGTAATACCGGTAGCCGTTCTCCCCGTCCTTCCGCTCTGAGGTGAGAATACCGCTGCGCTCGTAGAGCCTGAGGGTCTCCGGGGAGACGCCTAAAAGCTTCGCGACCGTTCCGATTTTATATTTCATGGTGAGAGTTCCTCCTGTCCGTCCGGTGGTGTCCGTTGATTTATCTTCAGTATAGCAGAAAAATCCATGGGGGAGGAATGATTTTTGCCCGGGATAGGACGGTATATCCCGGCTTCTCCCGTCATAAAATGGCAGTAATCGGAAATGGGAGGTTGAAATGGGACGGATATCAAGGGGAAAGAAGGCTCTGGCCGCGGTCCTTTTTCTGTGGGTGGTTCTGGCAAACTGCCTGGCAGGATGCACCAGAAACGATGCGCTGGAGAAACTGCGGGATCTGGAGTTTACAGTGGTGGGAGACGGGGAGGTGCCGGAGGAGCTTAAGAATATTATCGGGGAAAAGCAGGCCGCTCCCTTTAAGCTGACCTACAGCGACGGCCAGGGGCTTTACATCGTCCAGGGTTACGGGGAGCAGGAGACGGGAGGCTACAGCATAGCCGTCCGGCAGCTCTATCTGACGGAGGACTCCATCGTGTTTGACGCGGAGCTCATCGGTCCGGAGAAGGGAGAAGACGGCGGTACGGAAAAGTCCTATCCCTATATTGTGGTGAAGACGGAACTGCTGGAGAACCCGGTGGTGTTTCAGTAAATGGAAAATGGCGGGGCATGGGAGCTCCGCCATTTCGCAGTGCAGTAATTTCTGTTATTCCTTCGGACCTTCCGCTTCTTCTTTCAGATACTGGCTGTCCAGGGCTGTGATAAAGGGATAGTAGATCAGGCCGCCCACGAGGAGGATAACCAGCTGCAGGATGCCGCCCCGGATGTCGCCGCACATCATCCAGCCGCCGAAGGGGGCGGGCATGGTCCAGGGAACGGTGATTCCCGTGGGATAGGGTACAAGGCCGAAGTACATGGCGCAGAAGGAGATCAGCACGGACGCCGCGGGCACCAGGAAAAAGGGAATGGCCATCATGGGATTTAACACCAGGGGGAGCCCGAAAATCACCGGCTCATTGACGTTGAACAGGCCGGGAAGGAAGCTGAGTCTGCCCAGGGACCGGATCCGTTTGGAACGGCATTTAAAGGCCATGATCAGGGCCAGGGACAGAGTGTTGCCGGTGCCGCCCAGGAAGATAATGTGGTTGGCGAAATCCTGGGTCACGATAAACTGGCGGGCCGCATCAGCCGCCTGCTGGAACACTTCCAGGTTGGCAAATCGGGCCGCGTACCACAGAGGGCCCATGAAGGAGTCGATCACCGCCGTTCCGTGGATGCCGAAAAACCACAGGATGGAATTGAGGATGGTGATGAACATGGTGCCCACCAGAGTGGTGCCGATGTGGGTCAGAGGCATCTGGATCACGGTGACAATGAAGTTGGTCACGGTGCCGTAGGGCGTGGCGGCGAACACCAGCCGGATGGCCAGAAACAGGATCACCACGAACAGAGCCGGAATCAGGGCCTCAAACTGGCCGGACACAAAGCTGGGAACGGACTCCGGCATTTTGATCTTTATATTTTTCTTCAGCAGGACTGCGTAGAGTTTGGTGGCCAGCAGGGCGGTAAGCATGGCGGTGAAAAGGCCGCCGGACTCAAAGCTGGAAGCTGCGTAGCCGCCCCCGTCCATCTGCTGCAGGAGCAGGAAATAGGCGGACAGGGAGATGGCCACTGCCGGGAGGGGCGTCACGTGTTCCTCCGTGGCCAGGCTGTAGGATACGCCGACCACGGCAAACAGGGCCACCAGTCCCATGGTGGCAGGATTCACCATGTCCCAGCACCAGGCCCCCCAGACGTCACCCACCAGGGACGTCATGAAATCGTGGAAGGCCTGTATGGGGAAATCGCCGATGACTATGGCGATGGAGCCGATGATCAGTAATGGCATGGAGATCATAAGGCCGTCCCGCAGGGCGATGAGATACTTGTTGCCGGAGAGCTTTTCAGAGATCGGCATCAGATACTTTTCCATAAAATCTGTCATTTTGTTCATTTCTATACCCCCTTATCGTTTTGTGTCAGCGCAGCTTCGGAAAATATTCCCCGTTGACGGAAATATATTCGTTGAGCAGCCGGCGGGCCAGGTCCGTGTCCACCACGGTGCGGTTTACCACCAAAGCCTCCAGGGCCTTCTGGTAGGATCCCTCCAGGGCGGCGTCCACCGTCAGTTTTTCATAGGCGTACTGGCTCTCCAGCAGGCCTTTCTCAAAAGTCCCCGCCGGTTTCAGACGGAAAGGCTCCGCTCCCCGGCTGCCCACCCGGCAGGCCACTTCCAGCATCATGCCGTCGGAGAGGTTGGGCACGATGCCGTTGTTCTCCGTCATGAGAAGGAACACATCCCCCTGGTTGTAGGCGATGCTCATGGCCAGCTCTACGATGTAGGTGGCGTGGGCGTCGTTGTGGGCGACGGTGGCGGATTCAAATTCTCCGTCTGCGTTTTTGTGGGATCCGGCGCTGTATTTTTTGTCCAGATCGTACCGGGTTCCCCGGATCTTTCCCAGAGCGTAAATGGAGTCGCAGTATTCCTTCACCCGTTTCTCACGGCCGTCCATGACGGAGTTGGCCCTGGTGTAATTCGGATCGCTGTGGTCCACCATGGTCTGGGGATAGAGGTAGTACTGCATGTAGGTGTTGGGCAGGGAGTGGGGATAGTCCTGCACCATTTTTTCCAGATGGCGGAAGGTGAAGGTCCAGTACTCGTCGTTCTTGCCGGAAAATCCCAGCTCCTCGTCGCAGCCGCCTTTTTTCAGCTTTTCCAGAATCTGGGGAAGTACGTCCTCCCCTGTTTTCTTGTCGTACATGGCGGTAAACCAGCCGAAGTGGTTTAAGCCGTAGTAGCGGGGCTCCACGTCCGTGCGCTTTCTGCCGCCTGCCAGGGGGCAGAAGACGTCCATGATGGAGATGGGCATATCGCAGATGTTGATCAGGCGGAAATCGTCGGGGAAGATCCGCTTGGTGGCTTCCGCCACAATGGCGGCGGGGTTGGAATAGTTGAGAATCCAGGCCTCCGGGGAATATCTGCGGATGTCCTTAACCAGCTGGATCATGGCGGGGACGGAGCGCATACCGTAGGCGAAGCCGCCGGGGCCGCAGGTCTCCTGGCCGATGACCCCGTACTTTAACGGGATCTTCTCATCCAGCTCCCGCATCTTTAAGCCGCCGGCGCGGATCTGTACCAGAACGAAGTCCACGTCCGTGAAGGCGGTTTCCGGATCGGTGGTGTAGGAAAACTCTGCCTCCGGATAGTACTCCCGGAACAGGATCTCCCCGAAGCGGCCCACATGTCCCTGACGCTCTTCGTCAATGTCGTAGAGCACCACCCGCCGCAGGGGAAAATGACTGCGGACCAGGCAGAGCATCTCCAGCATATCCGGAGTGTAGGTGCTGCCGCCTCCTGCGATTGCAATGGAAAATGATTTCATAGTGATACCTCCTGTGAAATAGAAAAAGAAAAACCGTATTCTTCTTACAGTTATCATAAAAAGAATACGGTTGATTTTTCAATATTTTTGAATGAATAAAAAATTTGTAAACTGCATAAAAAACATGTTTTTATTCATCTTTTTCCAGGCGGTCTGCAAGACGGGAGAGAATATATTCAAACAGAATGATGGTGCGGCCGATGAAAAAGTCGGGGACGTTGTAGGCCACCGGGCTGCCGGAGCGGACGGTGAGCACGCAGTCGCTCATGTTTGCCAGGGTGGAGTCCTTGTGGGCGGTGATGGTGTAGAGCCGGTGCCCCATGGCCCGGGCGTGGGCGGCCACATCCACCAGATCCTTCGTCTCCCCGCTCTTTGACAGGATAATGGTCAGGCTGGGACGGCTGCCGCCGCGCATCATGTCTACAGGTGCCCCGTCGTAGGCCAGGATGCCCAGGGTGGCCAGTCTCCGCATGAAATAGGAAGAGGCGATGGTGGAAAAACCCAGTCCCACGATGAACAGGCAGCGGTCTCGGCAGCGGAGGATTTCCCCGGCGAAATCGTCAATGGCCGAAAGGTCCACCGTCTCCAGAATACTGGTCAGGTCGATGCCTGCGGCGGCGCTGTGCTCTTCCTCTGCCCGGCGGCGGAGGGAGTAAATCATGTCGCTGTAGCCCTGGTATCCCAGCTTTTTCGCCAGGTTCACCACCACGGTGGTGGAGACAAAGGATTCCTTTGCCACCGTGCGGATATTGATTTTCGGCTCCCCCTGTTCCACGGCCTTTAAAATATATTCCAGCACCCGCAGCTCTGTGGCGTTGAGCAGATAGCGCTGGGAAAGATCCAGAATATTCACATCAGCACCTCCTGCAGCAGTCCTTTTTTTCTCTGGCGCAGATCCGCCAGCACAGCCTCCTCTGCCTGAATCTGCCGTTCCAGAAGGCGGGCGGTTTCGGCGATTTCCCGCTGGAGCTCTGGCTCCGGCACGGCCACAGTCAGGGAGAGGAGGACTTCCGGACGGACAGACATCCGCTCATAGACCGTTCCCTCCTGGTAGCGGAGAGCCCGGGCCAGAAAAGAAGGCCTGGTGACCAGAAGCTCCGCGAAGGCCGGATCAAAGCCGTCATTTACGGAGAAAGTGGCGTATATGGGGGAGAAGATGCCGTCCCCCAGCTGGTTGCGGCAGATGACCCCGAACTTCAGATTGGCGGGATTGCAGCAGATATCGTTCAGACGGGTGACCTTGTAGGCTTTTTCCGCCGTTTTCACCAGGAAATCCCGGTCGTAGCGGGCGGTTTTGGGGATAACTCCGTCCTTTGTCAGGGAGACATGTGGATAGGTTCCGTCCTTTTTTGCGTATTCCCGCCGCTCTGTGAGGATGGCGGACAGGGGAAGAAGGCGCCAGGAACCGCGGGAGGGAACCGGAGCCTGTCCCGGCTCCGGGCGGCCGTCCTCCAGCTCCCGGGCCGGACGGAACAGCTGTTCCAGAATCCCGTTTCGCCGCCTCTTCAGGTCCTCCACCACCTGCCTCTGGGCGGCAGTTTCCTCATCGGCGGCGGAGAGAAAACGGGCCAGATACTGCTGTTCTTCAGGGGCGGGAAGGAAAAAGACGGATTTTTCCACAGTTTTCCAGTCGGCTCTTGGCATCCGGGTGCCGGTGGTCTCCATGGCAGCCTGGAAAAAACGGTCTGTCTGAACCAGCTGATACAGAAAGCCGTTGTCCGCCAGGAGGCCGGAGAGCACCCAGATCTCCTGGGAACAGACACCGTCAAAGTCCGGCCTGGCGTATTTGCGCAGGTTGGGACGCAGCTTTCCAAAGAGCACGTCCCCCGCCTCAAACCGGTTTTTCACCGCCATGGAGGGCGTCACCTCCGTGCTGCCCAGAATCCGTCCCGTGTCCGATTCCAGATGCTCCAGCTCGATGCAGGGAAGGGAAGTGGGAGCGGTGCGGGGAGATATTTTATCATTTTTTAACAGAGCCAGCTCCCCGAAGGGGAGAGGCTTCCAGGGGCCGGAACGGGAAAATTCCGGAAAGCGCAGGGAAGGTGCGTCCATAACATTCTCCTATAGTCCCAGACGGGACAGATATTCGTCTACCTGCTGTTCCAGCCGGCGGCAGAGGGCACGGTGCTCCTCCAGATCCTTCTGCACCCGGCCCAGATCCACCGGCGGAGCCGTCTCCCTCACGTCCACGTACCGGGAGATGGTCAGGTTGTAGTCGTTGTCTTCAATCTCTTTCCGGGATACATTCCGGCAGAAACGGTCTTCGTCCTCCCGGGCCGTGCAGGCGGCCACGATGTGTTCCAGGTCCCGGTCGGAGATGGTGTTCATCCTTTTTCCCGGCACAAAGCTTCTGGAAGCGTCCATAAACAGAATGCTGTCCTGACAGGATCTGCCGCGGGCAAATACCAGACAGCAGACGGGGATGGGAGTGCTGTGAAAACAGCCGGCGGGGAGTCCGATGACGGCGTCCAGCACATTGAGATCTCGGATGAAGTAAGAACGGATGGCAGCTTCCGCCCCGCCCCGAAACAGTACACCGTGGGGCAGCAGCACCACTGCCCGGCCTTCCTCGTCCATATGCCAGATCATGTGGAGGACGAAAGCCAGATCTTCATAGGATCTGGGAGCCAGACGCCCGGGGCCGGCAAAGCGGGGATCTTTCAGATATTCCCCGGGGGCGTCCCACTTCTGGGAGTAGGGTGGATTGGCCACCTGTACCCGGAACCTGCGGCTGCCGAACTGGTCGGAGGCGATGGTGTCGTCGTTGTAGAAAGAGAATTTTCCGCAGGAAATGCCGTGGACCAGCATGTTCATCCGGGCCAGGTTGTAGGTGGTGCGGTTTTTTTCCTGGCCGTAAAAATGGCCTACGGGAATCTCTCCCGCCGCCCGGCTGACCTCCAGGAGCATGGTGGCTGAGCCCATGGCCGGGTCGCAGGCGGAAGGGATCTCCTCAAGTCCCAGACAGGCCAGGCGGGCGCAGAGCCTGGAAAACTGGACGGGGGTGAAAAACTCCCCGCCTTTTTTCCCCGCGTCCGACGCGAACAGGCCGATGAGAATCATGTAGGCGGTTCCCAGCACATCCATGGCGGCGTCCCCGGCCCCAAAGGAGATCTCGCTGATGGTTAAGAGGACCCGGGAGATCAGGCGGGAGCGCTGCTCCTCATTTTTCCCCAGCTCCATGGCGTTTAGATCCAGGGAGTCGAAGATGCCGTCGAAGGCGGCCTTCGCCTCCGGCGTCCGGGGGGAAGCGGTCACCGACTCCACCGCCTCTTTTAAGAGGGAGACGGAGAAGGTGCCGGCTTCAATCCGGCGGATGAGGGAGGAAAACAGGTATCGGGGTTCCAGCACATATCCCAGGCTGTCCAGAGACCAGCTGCGGAAGGCAGATGGATCTCTGGAAAACAGTTCCTCATAGGAGCCTTTTTCTCCCGGCCACATATTTTCCGCCCACTGGGCGGCGTGCTCTGACAGATACCGGTAAAAGATAATGCTGAGGATATAGTCTTTAAATTTGGAGGCGTCCATATTCCCCCGCAGGTCATTGGCGATGGACCAGAGGTGGGAGGACAGCTCCGCCGCCTGCCGGTTTTCCGTATCAGAATTTTGTCGTTTAATTGGACTTCACTTCCTTCCACAGCTCGTTGTACAGGCTGTCCGCCTCCTCTCCCAGATACTGGTACACTTCCGCGTTTTCCAGGGAATCCCAGTCGGGGAATACGGCCTTGTTCTGCTGAAGATCTTCGTCCAGAAGCTCGAAGGCGCCCCGGTTGGGGGTGGCGTAGGTGATGTATTCAAAGTTGCGCTTGGCGATATCGGGACGGCAGAGGAAGTCGATCCATTTCTCCGCGTTCTCCTTGTTTTTCGCGTTTTTGGGGATCACCCAGGAGTCGATCCACAAGTTGGTTCCCTCTTTCGGGATCACGTACTCCAGGTTGAAATCCTTCCCTTCCGCCAGCTCCTGGAGGTAGAGCATTTCGCCGGAGTAGATGACGCCCACGGCGGCCTCCTCCCCCAGCATCTTGTCCCGCACCTGGTCGATGACGTAGGCCTGGACCAGGGGCTTCTGGGCGATGAGCATGTCCTTGGCCTGCTCCAGCTCATTGGGATCTGTGGAGTTTAAGGAGTAGCCCAGGGGCTTCAGGGCGCACATGAAGGCGTCTCTCACGCTGTCCTGCATGAGAATTTCCCCGGCCAGGCGCTCGTCCCACAGATCCAGCCAGCTGTCCGGCGGCTCCACGCCCAGCTCCTCCAGGCGCTTGTCGTTGTAGAGGATGCCCACCGTTCCCCAGGTGTAGGGCACAGAGTATTTGTTTTCCGGGTCAAAGGCTTTGGAACGCTCCATGTACTCCGGGTCGATCTGGTCGATGTTGGGGATGTTGTCAAAGTCGATTTCTGCCAGCAGGTCGTTTTCGATCATCTTCTGGATCATGTAGTCCGACGGGCAGACCACGTCGTAAGCCACGCCTCCGGCCTCGATTACCGGATACATTTCCTCGTTGGTCTCGAACAGGTCGTAGACCACATGAATGCCGGTCTCCTTCTCGAAATCCTCGATGACGCTCTCGTCAATGTACTCGCCCCAGTTGTAGACGTAAAGCTCGTTGGAGACCGGGACGGCAAAGTGGCAGTAGGTGGTGAAGGACACCGCCGCGATGACGAAGAAGGAGGCGGCCACCAGCAGGCCCTTGCGCACATGTTCCACATGGCGTCTCCTGGCCTTCTCTTTTTCCGTGAGGGGCAGTCCGTTTTTCTTCTCCTGCTTTTCCGGCGCGAAATTGGTGATTAAGAGCAGGGCCAGCACGGTCACGAAAATCACTGTGGACAGGGCGTACATGGACGGCTTAATTCCCCGGCGCACCTCGCTGTAGATCAGGGTGGACAGGGTGTTGACGCCGGCGCCCCTGGTAAAATGGGTCACGATGAAATCGTCCAGGGACATGGTGAAGGCCAGGAGGAAGCCGGAGAGGACGCCGGGCATGATGTCCGGCAGCACCACTTTGAAGAATGCCTCCACCGGACCGGCTCCCAGGTCCATGGCCGCCTCGTAGGTATAGCGGCTGGTCTGCTTTAATTTGGGCATGACGCTTAGGATCACATAGGGCACGCAGAATGTGATGTGGGAGAGCAGGATGGTCTTGAATCCCAGGGAGATGCCGAAAGCCAGGAAGCCCAGCATCAGGGAGATACCTGTCACAATATCCGAATTGAGCATGGGGATGTTGTTGATTCCCATGACAATATTCCGCGGCGTCTTTTTCATGCTGCTGATGCCGATGGCCGCCGCGGTCCCTAAAATGGTGGCCGCCAGGGCGGAGATAAAGGCGATGAGCAGGGTGTTGTAGAGGGCGTCCATAATGGAAGAGCTCTCAAACATCTGGACGTACCAGTCCAGGGTGAAGCCGCCCCAGTCCGTTCTCGATTTGGAGGTGTTGAAGGACAGCACCATCATGGTGAGAATGGGGGCGTACAGAAATATGAGAACGAACACCAGGTAAAAATCCTGGAAAAATCGTTTCAGCCGTGAAGTTTTCATCAGAATGCAGCTCCTTCCCCTTCTTTGTCATATTTGGCCATGAAGGCCATGCTCACCAGAATAAAGACCATGAGCACCAGGGACAGGCCGGAGCCCAGATGCCAGTTGCTTCCCCTGGTAAATTCCTGCTCGATGACATTTCCGATGAGCAGGATCTTGCTGCCGCCCAGAAGGTTGGAGATCACGAAGGTGGTCAGGGCGGGGACAAACACCATGTTGATTCCGCTGATGATGCCTGGAACGCTTAAAGGGATCAGGATTCTGGTGATGGTCTGGAAATTGCTGGCTCCCAGGTCCTTGGCGGCGTTGATCACATCGTCGTCGATTTTTGCCAGCACGTTATAAATAGGAAGGACCATAAAGGGCAGGAAGTTGTACACCATGCCCAGGATGATGGCCCATGGGGTGTTGATGATGGAGAGGGAGGGCAGGTGAAGGAAATTTAAGATTCCGTTGATCACCCCGTTTCTCTCCAGCAGGGTCTGCCAGGCCATGGTGCGCAGCAGGAAATTCATCCACATGGGAAGAATAAATATAAATACGATAAAGCTCCCCTTTCCCACGTTGCGGTTTCGCAGGATCAGAGCCAGGGGATAGGCCATGACCAGGCAGATCACCGTGCTTGCCAGGGCCAGAACCAGGGCCAGGAGCAGGGATTTTAAGTGCTCCGGCGAGGAGATGGCCGCCACGTTTGCCAGGGTGAAGTGGCCGTTTGCGTCAGTCAGTCCGTAGATGATGATCAGAATCAGGGGGATGACGGTGAAACCGACCATCCACACAATATAGGGCCCCGCCAGTAATCTGGATGCTTTGCTATTCATTGACTCCCACGGCCTCCTCGTCCTCAGATGCAGGTTTGTTCATGATCTGGATGTTGAACGGATCCACCCGGATGCCCACCTTTTTCCCCACCGGACACATGGTGGTGGAGTGGACCAGCCATTCAAAGCCGTCGGGGGTGGTCACCTCCATCTCATAGTGAACGCCCTTGAAAATCAGGTGGGTGCACACGCCGGCCAGAGTTCCCTCCTCCGGCTCCACCAGCTCAATATCCTCCGGCCGGATCACCACGTCCACCGGCCGGTTGTTGCCGAATCCCTTGTCCACACAGGCAAATTTTGCCCCGAAGATCTCCACCAGCTCGTCCCGGATCATGGTGCCGGGCACAATGTTGCTCTCCCCGATGAAATCCGCCACGAAGGCGTTTTCCGGTTCGTTGTAGATCTGCTCCGGCGTGCCCATCTGCTGGATGTATCCCTGGTTCATGACCACGATGGTGTCGGACATGGTCAGGGCCTCTTCCTGGTCGTGGGTTACGTAGATGAACGTGATTCCCAGCTCGTTTTTCAGCCGGATCAGCTCATACTGCATATCCTGGCGCAGCTTTAAGTCCAGAGCACCCAGAGGCTCGTCCAGCAGAAGCACCCGGGGCTCGTTTACAATGGCCCTGGCGATGGCGATCCGCTGCTGCTGGCCGCCGGAGAGGGAGGAGACGCTGCGGTTTTCAAATCCGTCCAGGTTCACCAGCTTTAAGGCATATTTGATCTTGTCGTCGATATAGGCCTTCGGCTTGTTTTTGATTTTCAGGCCGAAAGCGATGTTTTCCGCGATGGTCATGTGGGTGAACAGGGCGTATTTCTGAAAAACGGTGTTCAGCTGCCGCTTGTTGGGGGGCAGGCTGGTGATATCCTGTCCGTCGAAAATCACTTTTCCCTTGTCCGGGGTCTCAAATCCGCCGATGATCCTTAAGGTGGTGGTTTTGCCGCAGCCAGACGGTCCCAGAAGAGTGACGAAGGTATTTTCCTTTACGGCCAGATTCAGATCGTCCAGCACCAGGGTGTCGTCGAATGTTTTTGAAATTTTTACCAAATCAATGAGTGGGTGTTCCATGTTCCTTCTCCTTTTGCGTGTGTTTTAAAAGCTGGGCGGGGAGCTGACCCAGATCAGCACTGCTCCTCCCCGGCTGGTGAGATAGTGGTTCTTGTCTGCGGTGAAATAAAAGGATTCCCCCTTTTTCGCCCGCTGGATCCGGTTTCCCAGGTGGATGGTCACAGATCCCTGAAGTACATAGCCGAATTCCTCTCCCTCATGGGGATTGTCCGGGCAGGTGGATCCCCCCGCCTCCAGGGTGAGGAGAATGGGCTCCATCCTGTTTTTCTGGGCGTTGGGGATGATCCACTGGATTTCATTTTTCAATTCTGCGTCGTATTTGACGAAATAGTCCTGCCGGCCGAATACGATCTGTTCCTCCGGCGTTTCGCTGAAGAACTCACTGACGGAGGTTCCCAGACACTGGAGAATGTCCATGAGAGTGGCGATGGAAGGGGAAGTCAGATTCCGCTCTACCTGAGAGATAAAGCCCTTGGACAGCTCCGCCCGATCAGCCAGCTCCTCCTGAGTGAGTCCCTTTAAGATGCGCAGCTCTTTCAATCTGCTGCCGATATCCATGTCACTCCTCCTTAACTTTATATTATTAATCAAAAAGTTTAGTAATAATAAACAACAGCACCATTCATTATACAGAAAAACAGAGCGGTGTCAATACGCTTCCTGTCGAATTTTGTAAAGATCCCGTAAAGTGGAGAGGAGCCTGGGGGGAAACACGTTTTTTCCAGTAGTAAACATTGACAACGGAATGAAAAATGTGGATAATGAAAGACAAAGAAGACTCGGTGTTTCCGAAGGAAAAATCAGGAGGATTGACATGATGAAAGGCAAATACATGGCTTATGTCGGTTCCTATACATTTATGGGAAAGGCAAAGGGCATTACGGTTTTTGATGTGGATCTGGAGAAGGGGCTGTTTATCCCCAGATGCGAGGAGGAAGTGAATAACGCCTCCTATCTGGTGGCGTCCAGCAGCGGGAAAACCCTTTACTCCATAGCGGATGAGGGAGTCGTGTCTTTCCGCATTCTGGAAAACGGTAGCCTGGCCCGGCTGAACACGGCGTCCATCCGGGGAATGAGAGGCTGTCATCTGTCTACGGACGCCAACGACCGGTATCTGTTTGTGTCCGGTTTCCACGACGGAAAATCCACAGTGCTCCGCCTGAACAAGGACGGTTCTGTGGGCGAGATCGTGGACAGCGTCTTCCACAAGGGACTGGGAACAGTGGCCGAGAGGACATTCCGTCCCCATATTACCTGTACTAGGAGAACACCGGACGGCAAGTTTGTGATGATGGCGGATTCCGGTATCGACCAGGTGAAGATCTACCGGTTCAGCGAGCAGAACGAAAAGCTCTCTCTGGTGGACGCCATCCGCTGCGATCTCCAGTCTGCGCCCAAGTGCTTCCGGTTCAGCTCCGACGGCAAGTTTATCTATCTGGTGTATGAGCTGAAAAATGTGATCGACGTATTTACATATGAGACGGGGGACCGGGTTCCGAAGATTGAGCGGATCCAGACCATCCCCACCACCGGCCCGAAGAACATGAGCCAGCTGACCGCCGCCTGCGCCATGCGGTTCTCCAACGACGAGAACCACCTGTTCTGCAGCAACGCCGGGGACAACTCCATCAGCGTCTACAAGCGGGACAAGGAGACGGGACTTCTGGAGTTTATCTGCTGCCTGCCGGTGAGCGGAGATTACCCCAAGGACATTGCGGTATTCCCGGATGACGAGCACATCGCGTCCATCAACCACGGCGGAAATATCTCCTTCTTCCGGGTGAATTATGAGAAGGGTCTGCTGGTGATGTGCGGCCGTTCCATTAACATTGACGAGCCCAACAGCTGTGTGTTTGTGCGGGTGAAATAAAAAGGAGGACTCATGGCAGGTTCAGGATTTGGAACAATATTTCGTGTAACCACCTGGGGAGAATCTCACGGAAAGGCAATCGGGGCAGTCGTGGACGGCTGCCCCGCCGGTCTTTCTCTCTGCGAGGAGGATATTCAGGTTTATCTGGACCGGAGAAAGCCGGGACAGAGCCGGTATACCACCGCCAGGGCGGAGGGGGACCGGGTGGAGATCCTCTCCGGCGTGTTTGAGGGGAAAACTACGGGAACGCCCATTTCCATGATAATATGGAACAAGGATCAGAGATCCAAAGACTACGGCAATCTCATGGAGGTGTACCGGCCGGGCCACGCGGACTACACTTTTGATTTGAAGTACGGCTTCCGGGACTACCGGGGCGGCGGCCGTTCCTCCGGCCGGGAAACTGCCGGCCGTGTGGCGGCGGGAGCGGTGGCGTCGAAATTCCTGGAGAGCCTGGGAATCCGGGTGCGGGCTTACACCAGCGCCATCGGAGACGTGTCCATCGACAGGAGCCGCTTTTCCTGGGAGGAAATGGAAAAGAACCGCCTTTACATGCCGGACAAAGAGGCGGCGGAGCGGGCGGAAAAGCTGCTGGATAAGCGGATGTCGGAGACGGACTCCGCCGGCGGCATTGTGGAGTGCGTGATCATGGGCATGCCTGTGGGCGTGGGCGAGCCGGTGTTTGAGAAGCTGGACGCCTGCCTGGCAAAGGCCGTCATGTCCATCGGAGCCGTCAAAGGTGTGGAGATCGGGGACGGTTTCCTGGCGGCGGCGAGCCGGGGATCGAAGAACAATGACGGTTTTTACATGGATCATGGAGAGGTAAAAAAACGTACCAACCACAGCGGCGGCATTCTGGGCGGCATGAGCGACGGAAGCGAGATTCGGATTCGGGCGGCGTTTAAGCCCACCCCGTCCATCGCCAGTCCCCAGCAGACGGTGACCCGTTCCGGGGAGGACACTCAGATTGCCATCACCGGCCGTCACGATCCGGTGATCGTGCCCAGGGCTGTGGTGGTGGTGGAGTCCATGGCGGCCCTGACGGCGGCGGATCTGCTTCTTCAGTCCATGACGTCCCGGCTGGACAGAATTCAGAAATTTTTCTCATGATAAAGAACAGATAGAAAAGGAGACAAGTTTGATGAAAATTGCAATCGGAAATGACCATACGGCGGTGGATTTAAAAAACACCATCAGCGATTATCTGAAAGAACTGGGCTATGAGGTGATCAATCTGGGCACGGACAGCAGAGAGAGCTGCGACTACCCCATCTACGGCGAGAAGGTGGGACGGGCCGTGGCGGACGGCGAGGCAGATCTGGGCATCGCCATCTGCGGTACCGGCGTGGGCATCTCCCTGGCTGCCAACAAGGTAAAGGGCATCCGGGCCTGCGTCTGCAGCGAGCCCTACACTGCCAAGCTCTCCAGAATGCACAACAATTCCAACGTCCTGGCCTTCGGCGCCAGAGTGGTGGGCGACGAGCTGGCCAAGATGATCGTCAAGGAGTGGCTGGACGCTGAATTTGAGGGCGGCCGCCACCAGAGACGGGTGGATATGATTATGGAGATTGAGAATAAGTAAAAATGAGAGAATCCGGCCTGCCGCAGGTGATGCGGCAGGCCGGATTTGTTTAGTGAAACTGGCTGATTATTGCGGGTTTAATACAGCATTTCGGATATAAATGGTATTTGGACCATGAAGGGTAATACTAAAGCCTCCGCTATAGTCATCATGGGCAGTGAATGTAATTTTGTTGGTTCCAGGCTGAATTTCTTGAGTGATGCGCTGATTTCCATATTCAATTTCAATGGTATCAGAACCTTTACTTCCTGAATCTCCCTTTGTTCGCCCAATACAGGCTTTCCGTTAATGACATCCCGAACCTGTCCCATGGAAAGGGAATTCGCTTCAATTTCCAGGGACGAATGGATGGATTTAATACGGTTATTCTCCCATAAACATACCTCCTTAACTTCCGCATTATCTTGCGTATTTTCTTCCACTATTATACTGCGGGATGGCAGGAAGTGTAAATGCAAAACCAGACGAAGACCACGGAGGGACGGGGCGTCCGCCGGTAAAAAACCATTTACAAATATATCCCCACAGGTTATAATACCACCCGGGAATGAAGTTCTCCCGTGGGAAACCTAAACCGCTTATGATAAGCTGATGACTTCTGTGATTGGAAAATTGCAGGAAAGCCATCGGCTTTTTTGCGTCTGAAGGAGGAAAATGTATGCTGACGTCACTTGGATTTATTTTGCTTGCCGGCCCGGCCATGGCGGCCCTCTGCGGAAAAATCGGGCTGCCGCGGATTATCGGAATGCTTATAACAGGCATTCTTCTGGGGCCATATGTTCTTGATCTTCTGGATCCGTCCATTCTGTCCATTTCCGCTGATCTGCGGCAGATGGCCCTGATCATTATTCTGCTGAAGGCCGGTCTGTCCCTGGATCTGGCAGATCTGAAGAAAGTGGGGCGACCTGCTCTCATGATGTCCTGCGTGCCGGCCAGCTTCGAGATTCTGGCCTTTTTTCTGTTTGCTCCCCGGATTATGGGGATCAGACCGGTGGAGGCCGCCGTCATGGGAGCTGTCCTGGGAGCGGTGTCCCCGGCGGTGGTGATTCCGCGGATGGTTCAGCTCATGGAATCCGGATACGGCACGGACAAACGGATTCCCCAGCTGATCATGGCGGGAGCGTCCTGCGACGATATCTTTGTCATCGTGCTGTTTTCCACCTTTGTGGGAATGGCCCAGGGAGGAATGGCGGATGCGGCGGATTTTGCAGCGATTCCCATATCCATCGTTCTGGGAATTGTGCTGGGAGCGGCTGTGGGATACGGGGTCAGCCTGTTTTTTGAAAAGGCGTACAGACAGGGAGATTATGTGAGAAACAGCATGAAGGTGATATTAGTTCTGGGCGTGTCCTTTCTTCTCATGGCGGCAGAAGACCGGCTGGAGGGAAAGGTGCCTGTCTCCGGCCTGCTGGCAGTGGTGAGCATGGCCTGCGCCATCCGAATCAAGAGCATTCCGGCTGTGACCAGGCGTCTCTCGGAAAAATTCGGCAAGCTGTGGCTGGCGGCGGAGATTCTGCTGTTTGTGCTGGTGGGAGCCGCCGTGGATATCCGCTATACGCTGGCAGCCGGAGGAGCTGCCGTTCTGATGATCGCCCTGGCTCTTCTGTTCCGGTCCGCGGGCGTTGCCCTCTGCCTTATGAGAACGGAACTGACGGGAAAGGAACGGCTTTTCTGCGTGATTGCCTATCTGCCCAAAGCCACGGTGCAGGCGGCTATCGGTTCAGTTCCCCTGGCGATGGGCCTGCCCTGCGGGCAGATGGTTCTGTCCGTGGCGGTGCTGGCTATTTTGATCACTGCGCCTCTCGGGGCGGCGGGGATGGATTTGAGTTACCGAAGGCTGCTGAAAAACTGCAGGGAAATATAAAGACACCGCCTGATCAGTCCTTACATCAGATCAGGCGGTGTCTTTTACGTTCTCTGTTTTCTTTTATTCATCCAGCCAGGAAATCTTGGAGAAGGGGTAGTACCGGAACAGCACCTTTGCGATGATCTGGTCCTCTGCCACGTAATGGTTGTGCCAGTATCTGGCGTCAGAGGAATAGTTTCGGTTGTCCCCCATCATGAAGTAGCAGCCCTCCGGCACTTCAAAGTGCATGGGTTCCTCCGGGTCCATGGGCTCCCGGATGTAGGGCTCATCCAGCGGCTCGCCGTTGATGTAGACCTGGCTGTCCACAATGTCCACGGTCTCCCCGGGCAGGCCGATGATCCGCTTTACGTACAGGGTCTTTCCCGTGGGATCGTCGGGAAAATGGAAGATGGCGATGTCACCCCGCTCCGGTTCATGGAATTTGTAGGAGAGCCTGGAGCCGATGACCCGGTCTCCGGTCATGATGGTATTTTCCATGGAGCCGCTGGGCACGCGGCTGTTGGCGATGATGAATGTATTTAAAAAGAAGGCGATGGCCGCGGCCACCACAATAATCCAGATCCAGCTGAGGATTTCTTTCTTCAGGGAAAACGGTTCCTTCTCCTGAGCATCTTTCTCTTTTTCCATATATATACACGTTCCTTTCTCGCATCAGATTCACACACCCACTAAGTTTATATGAGAAATTCTGGAAGTGCAAGGGGTTTTCGGAAATGGACATAAAATTTTCATACTTTTGCCAGAAATCCCCATGGAAACCCCAGGAAGAAATCGGTATAATACCTGTAACAGGCCAGGACGGCGGCTGGGGGAGGCAGGGCCCCGCGTCAAGCTCGCTTGTAAGCGGGGTTCTGTCTCCATACGGCCATCGGATGGCCCCAGTCTGTTTTCAGCGAAAAGGAGGTGACATCATGGAGAAAAAGAGAGATTTCCGGTGCTTGGTTTCCGGAGCGGTCTTCCTGGCGGCGGCGCTGGCCCTGCTGGCGGCCGCCAGGAAGATTCCGGGATTTGCGGACTGGTACACTGTGCACGTTTATCCCCTGTGGGTGAATCTGCTGGGAAGATTGTTTGGAATTCTGCCTTTTTCCGCGGCGGAGATCGGCATCTATCTGCTGCTTCTGGCGGCGGCGGTATATGGGGTGAGGAGGCGGAGTCTGTCCGGAATTTTCAGCAGGGCTGTGCTTCTCGCAGGGGCCCTGCTGCTGTCCTACAGCTTAAACTGCGGGATCAATTACTACTGCGTCCCCTTTTCCGCTTACCTGCCCTATGAGACGGAAGGACATACGGAAGAGGAGCTGGAGCGGCTCTGCCGATATCTGGCCCGGCAGGCCAATGCGTATGCCGACTGCGCGGGACAGAGCATGAGCGGCAAAGAGTACGGAGAAGCGGGAGTGGCGGCTATGACGGCCCTGGGGGAGGAGTATTCCCGGCTGTCCGGCTATTATCCCCGGCCAAAATACCTGACGGTGCCCTGGATTTTGTCGGTGCAGCAGCTGGCGGGAATCTATTCTCCCTTTACGGTTGAGGCCAACTACAATAACGCCATGGTCAGCTATAATATTCCCCACACCATCTGCCATGAACTCTCCCATCTGAAAGGGTTCATGCGGGAGGACGAGGCCAATTTCATCGGCTTTCTGGCCTGCCTGAAGTCGGACGAGAGACAGTTCCTCTACAGCGCTTACGTGATGGGGTGGGTCTACGCGGGAAATGCCCTGGCAGCGGCGGATCCGGAGAGCTACGTGGAGATCCGCAGCCTGTTAAAAGAAGAAATTCTGGCGGATCTGGAGGCAAACAACCAGTTCTGGGATCAGTATGAGGGAAAGGTGGCGGACGCGGCGGAAGCCGTCAACGATACATATTTAAAAGCCAACAGCCAGGAGCACGGAGTGGAGAGCTACGGCATGGTGGTGGATCTGATGCTCGGCTGGTTTGAGGAAGCGGTTCCCTGTGAGGGGGCCGTCCCATCCGATTGACAACTATTTTTCCCTCCCTTATACTGGACGTATAGCGGGCCGCCGGCCCATATTCCGAATGCGGAGCATAGATATGAGACAGAGAAACTTCGGAAAGGATCAATTCATATGGAAATGGAACATCTGTACGACAATATTCCGGGACCGCCGGACACGGTGCTGATCATCGACGATGACGAGATCAACCGGGCGATCCTGGACAATTTATTTTCAGAAACCTACGTTATCCAGGAGGCGGAAAACGGCCGGATCGGCCTGGAAAAGATTCTGGCCCAGAGGGACAGAATCTGCGCGGTGCTGCTGGATGTGGTGATGCCGGAGATGGACGGGATCCAGGTGATGCGGGCGCTGAATGAGCGGAACATTCAGGAGCAGATCCCGGTTTTTCTCATCACGGCGGAAGCCAGCGACACGGTGATGCGGGAGGCTTATGAGCTGGGTGTGATGGATGTGATCAGCAAGCCGGTGGTTCCCTATGTGGTCCGCCGCCGGGTCAATTCTGTGGTAGAACTGTTTCAGGCCAGAAAGCGCCTGGGCAATGTGGTGGATCAGCAGCAGACGGAGCTGCTGCGCCAGGCCAGGCTGATTATCGACCTGAACATGGGCATGATCGAATCCCTGTCCACCGCTATCGAGTTTCGGAGCGGGGAATCGGGAGAGCACGTCAGACGGATCCACGACATTACCAAATATATGCTCACCCACACCCCTCTGGGAAGGGGGCTGTCCGAGCAGGATATAGACTGGATTTCCATGGCGGCTATTATGCATGACGTGGGAAAAATCGCCATTCCGGACGCCATTTTAAATAAGCCTGGCAGGCTGACGGCGGAGGAATATGAGATTATGAAGACCCACACGGTGCAGGGCGCCATGCTTTTGGAGAAAATTCCCCAGATGCGGGAGCACGGAGCTTACGAGTATGCCTACGACATTGCCAGACACCACCATGAGCGGTGGGACGGCAGGGGCTATCCCGACGGCCTGAAGGGGGATGAGATCTCTATCTGGGCGCAGATCGTCTCCCTGGCGGACGTCTATGACGCCCTGGTGAGCAGCCGTGTCTACAAGGGGGCCTTTGACCGGAGCGAGGCTCTGCGGATGATCCGGGACGGGGAGTGCGGGGTGTTCAATCCGGAGCTCATTGAGAATTTTATGACGGTGGAGCCGGAAATATGGAAAATGTACGATCACAGACAGGGGGTAAAATAATGGATGAGATGAGAAAAGCGAAGCTGGAGGCGGCGGGAATCCGAGTGGAGGACGCCCTGGGCCGGTTTATGGGAAATGAAATGCTGCTGGAGCGGTTTTTAAAGAAGTTTCTGGACGACGTGAATTTCAGCCTGCTGAAGGAGGCGGTGGGCCGGCAGGACCATGAGGAAGAGCTGAAAGTCTCCCACACCTTAAAGGGAGTCTGCGGCAATCTCTCCATCAGCGGCCTCTATGATCTGGTCACCCGCCAGGTGGCCCTGATGCGGGAAGACCGGTGGGAGGAAGCGGAGGCCTTGATGCCTGAGATCGAAAAGGCTTACGAGACGGCTGCGGCGGCAATCCGGGGGTGATCAGGTATGAGCGGCCCGAAACAGAAGGAGAAGAGGGCCGGCTTCCTCCATAACTGGTATCTGTACGGGGCTACCCTGGCCGCCCTGGTGGTGCTGGGGATCTTCAGCTTTTTTCTGCTGCGGACAGAGCTCCTGAAAAATACCCAGGATCTGGGGGAGGCCCTGGCCAGAAGCTATTCCTCTGAGGAGAGAAATAACCTGACTGTTTACTCCACCCTGCTGAACTTCGGCACGGAAATGGTGGACAGCCAGGTGCGGGAGGGAAAGCCGGAGGAGGAGACCAAAGCCATGGTGCTGTCTTTCTTCCAGAGGGTGGAAGATACCCTGGGGAAGGGAAAGGTGGACCCTTACATCGTTTTAAACGGACGGATTGTGGCGGCCAACCCCTGGGAGGGGGACGCTTCCTACGACGTGACCGGGACGGGGTGGTACCGTCAGGCCCTGGAGGCGGACGGCGGAGTGATATTTACAGACGTATACACCGATGTGATCTACGACCGCCCGGTGATCACAGTGGCGGGGAAATGCCGGACGTCGGACGCGGTCATGGCTTTTGACATATTTCCGGAAAATTTTCAGTTTGAGCTGGACCTGTCGGAGCTGCCGGACAACGCCTCCTTTTATCTGTGCGACCGGGAGGGAACCCTGATCTACAGCCGTTCCTTTCTGAATGCGAGCGAGGAGAGAGTCCAGTATTATGTGAGAAAGCTGCTGGAGAGCATTGAGCGGGGAGAGCAGGATTCCTATGACGCTTACATCACGGACACCTCCGGCAACAAGCGGGGGGTTTACTACAGCTACCTGCCCAACGGCTGGATTTCCATCATCACTGTTCCATTCGCCACCATTCTCCAGAAACTGAATTACACGGCGGCGGTGTTCGGCTGCATACTGGCGGCGGGAGCTGTTATTATCGGCGTGCTGATCTGGCGGGAGCTGCATTTAAACGCGAAGGTCAAGCGGACCAACGAGACGGTGCGGGTGCTGGGAAATTCCTACTTTGCCCTGTACCGGGTGGATTTTGCCAGAGGCACTTATGAGATGATCAAGGGCTCCGACTATATGCGGGGCCGCATTGCCCAGACGGGGGATTATCAGACTCTTCTGGACGCCATGAAAGAAGTGATTGAGCCGGAGGCCTACGAGGAGTATGTGGACAGTTTCTCGCTTCAGAGCATCCGCGGCCTGGTGTCCAAACGGGTGCGGGATTTCGGCGGAGATTTCCGGCGGCTGTTTGGGGATTCCTACCGATGGGTCAACGTGAGGGTGCTGTTTGACGAATCCCTGTCCCCGGAGGAGGCGGTGCTCTGCTTCCGGGAGGTGGAGGAGGAAAAACAGCGCCGGTTCCAGGAACAGAAGCTTCTGGAGGAGGCCCTGGAGGCGTCCAGGCGGAGTGAGAAGAACAAACATGCCTTTTTCAGCAATATGTCCCACGATATGAGAACGCCTCTCAATGCCATCATCGGCCTGTCGGAGCTGGTTCAGCAGAATCTGGACGACCCGGAGAAAATTTCCGGATACATGGACCGGATCAATCTGTCCAGCCGTCAGCTTCTGGGACTGATCAACGATATTCTGGATATGTCCCGGATGGAGCAGGGAAAGGTGGCCCTGGACTATCAGCAGTTTAATCTGAGAAAATGTGTGGAGGACTGCGCGTCCACCTTCCGGCTACAGGCCCAGGTGGAGGAGAAAGAGCTGGAAACATTTTTTGACATGGAGGATGAGACGGTGCTGGGGGATTCCTTCCGGATCAGCCAGATCATGAACAATCTGATCTCCAACGCCATGAAATTTACGGGAAAAGGAGACCGGATCTCAGTTTCTGTCACGCAGCTGGCCCACCAGGATGCGGCTAAATACAAGATCGTAGTGGAGGATACGGGAGTTGGGATGTCGGAGGACTTCCTGCCCCAGCTCTTTGAGCCCTACGCCAGGGAGACCCGCTTCGGCGTAAAAAAGGTGGCGGGCACCGGCCTGGGCATGCCCATCGTGAAAAATCTGGTCACCCAGATGAGCGGCCAGATCTATGTGGACAGCGAGGCGGGAAAGGGAACCACATTTACCATTGTCATCCCCTTTACGGCGGTGAAGGAGGAAAAAGAGGAGAAAAAAGAGCAGCCCGCAGGCCTTCCCGGGACTTCCCTGGAGGGGAAAACGGTGCTGCTGGCGGAGGACAATGAGGTGAATATGGAGATCGCCACGGAGATTCTCACCATGAGCGGCATAAAAATCCTCCAGGCCTGGAACGGCCTGGAGGCAGTGGAGCGTTTTAAGGAATCCCCGCCCTTTTCCATTGACGCCATTCTCATGGATATGCAGATGCCCCGGATGGACGGCTGCGAGGCGGCGAGAACCATACGGGCCCTGCTGCGGCCGGATGCGGGGACTGTGCCGGTGATCGCGGTGACAGCCAACGCCTTCGCCGAGGATATCGCCGCCACCACAGCGGCGGGAATGAACGCCCATGTGTCAAAACCCATCGATTTTGCCGTTCTGCTCCAGACTCTGGAGGAGCTGACCGGCGGACAAGGAGGAGGCAGAACCCCTTAAATGCGGGGTTTTGCCTCTTTTCCTACAGGACAGATGTATTTGCCGCCTGTGGCTTTTACATACTCCTCATGGGCTTTCTTTAACAGTTCCTCATCCTCCATGGTGTTGACGGCAGCCAGAGCCAGCACAGCGGCGGCGCAGGCCACAGCTTTGTGGGTGATGGAGGAGCCTGCCATGGCTGTCGCCTGCCAGGAGTGGTCGGCGGTGCCGTTGGCGTAGCAGGCGGCGTTAAACTGGGCGGTGGGGCAGCAGTAGCTGGCGTCCCCCACGTCCGTGGAGCCGAACAGGTAGGACGGATTTTTCACATAGGGAGCCACATCCTCGATGAGGGGAGAGTTCCGGTACTGATCCGGATCGGCGTAGGCCGGGTACATCCGGTCCAGGGAAGCCTGGATCTCCGCGTCGGAGTAATTTTTGAAAAATTCTCCCGCAAGAGCCCGGTCCGCGTCGTCAAAGGCGGGAGCGCCCACAGCCTGGAAGGCGTCGGCCAGAACCCGGGAGAGGGCTTCGTTGGACACAAAGTCGCACATGCCCGCCGGAATGTCGATGTCCACCTGAGTTCCGGTCATGAGGGCGGCGCCTCTGGCGATGTCCTTGATCCGGTCCACAATCTCCAGCACCTGGCGGATCTTGGGAGCGCGGATAAAGTACTTGGTCTGGGCGTGGTTCTGAACCACGTTGGGAGCCGGCCCGCCCACATCCTGGTAGGCGTAGTGAACCCGGGCTTCCGGCACAATGTGCTCCCGCAGATAGTTGACGCCCACGTTCATCAGCTCGCAGGCGTCCAGGGCGCTGCGGCCCAGATGGGGAGAGGCTGCGGCGTGGGCCGTTTTTCCCTTAAAGGTAAAGTAGGCGCAGACATTGGCCAGGCAGCCGGCGCTCCAGATCATGTTGGCGGTGCCGGGGTGCCAGGTGTAGATGGCGTCCAGGCCGTCAAAGTAGCCGTCCCTGGCCAGGAACATTTTGCCCCAGCCGGCTTCCTCCGCCGGACAGCCGAAGTACTTTATGGTTCCCTGGATCTGGTGCTTTTCCATGTATTCCTTCGCCGCCGCGGCAGCTCCCAGAGCAGCGGTGCCCAGAGCGCAGTGGCCGCAGCCGTGGCCGTTGCCGCCGGGAGTGATTTCCTCGTGCACCGGGCAGGCGGCTTTCTGACTTAAAGAGGGCAGGGCGTCAAACTCTCCCAGAATGCCGATAACCGGCCGCCCGCTTCCCCAGGTGCCGATAAAGGCCGTGTCCATGCCGTCCACCTGTTCTTCCACTTCAAATCCCTCTTCTTTCAGCATGCGGATTAAGGCCGCGGAGGATTTTTCCTCCCGGAAATAGAGCTCCGCATAATTCCAGATCTCGTCATTCAGGGCGTTCAGCCGGTCCTGGCGTTTTGCAACCATCTGTTTGATTTCTTCAGTTCGCGTCATTGAAAAATTCACTCCTTCCCGTGGTTTCGTTTGAAATCATAGATTACTGCTGCATAATTGCTGATACAATTTTATCATATTAGGGAAAAAAAGAAAATAATATCGTTGTGTTATACGGTTCAAAATGGTAAAATAAGTAGTAGATTTCCATAAAGGGGGTTCTCATATGAACAAGATGCTGTATGACTTAATGGACTGGGCTGGAATAGAGGAAATGGTTTATTCGGAGGCGCGCCATCCGGAAAATCTGCTGGGAGCTCATGTGGTGGACGGCGGCGTGCTGGTCCAGGCCTTTATTCCCACGGCTGAAAGTATAGAGGTGAAGATGGGATCCGGCACCTACCAGATGGAGATGGCGGATGAAGAGGGATTTTTTGCTGTTCTCATACCGAGAAAAACCATAGCTCCTTACACACTCCGCATTACCTACGACAATGAGACGAAGGCGGAGATTCGGGATCCCTACAGCTTTTCCAATCAGATCACGGAGCAGGAGTTAAAGAAGTTTGACGCCGGCGTGAACTATGAGGTCTACAAAAAGCTGGGAGCCCATCCCATGACTGTGGACGGAGTAAAGGGCGTGCTGTTCGCCGTCTGGGCCCCCTGTGCCATGCGGGTGAGCGTGGTGGGAGATTTTAACCTCTGGGACGGCAGAAGGCATCAGATGAAGCTTCATGAGGGCTACGGGGTGTACGAGCTGTTCGTTCCCGGGCTGGAAGAAGGCGCTCTCTATAAGTATGAGATCAAGAAGATGAACGGAGATCCCATTTTAAAGGCGGATCCCTATGCGAACTACGCAGAGCTGCGCCCCAATACGGCATCCATCGTATGGGACATTGAGAAATATAAATGGAACGACAAGGCGTGGATGGACAAGCGTGCAAAGACGGACACCAAGACGAAGCCCATGTCCATCTATGAGCTTCATCTGGGCTCTTTTATGAGAAAAGAGCTTCAGATGGACGAGGCAGGGAATCCCATTGTGGGATCCGAATTTTACAATTACCGGGAAATCGCCCCGAAGCTGGCGGAGTATGTGAGGAAGATGGGATACACCCATGTGGAGCTGCTGCCGGTGATGGAGCATCCTCTGGACGCTTCCTGGGGCTATCAGGTGAGCGGCTACTATGCCCCCACCAGCCGCTACGGAACCCCTGATGACTTTATGTATTTTATGGATTACATGCACGGCCAGGGCATCGGCGTGATCCTGGACTGGGTACCCGCCCATTTCCCGAGAGACGCCTGGGGCATGGCGGAATTTGACGGCACCTGTCTCTATGAGCACAGAGATCCGAGAAAAGGCGCCCATCCCCACTGGGGAACTCTGATTTACAATTATGCCAGACCTCAGGTTTCCAACTTCCTGATTGCCAACGCCCTGTTCTGGGCGGAGAAATACCACGCCGACGGTATCCGCATGGACGCGGTGGCTTCCATGCTGTATCTGGACTACGGAAAGAATGACGGAGAATGGGTGCCCAACATTTACGGCGGCCATGAGAACCTGGATGCAGTGGAGTTTCTGAAGCACTTAAACTCCATTTTCAAGAAGAAGAAAAACGGAGCCATCCTCATCGCCGAGGAGTCCACGGCATGGCCGAAGATCACCGGAGATGTGAAAGATGACGGCCTGGGCTTTGACTACAAGTGGAACATGGGATGGATGAACGATTTCCTGGGCTACATGCAGTGCGACCCCTACTTCCGCAACTACCACTACGGCGAGCTGACTTTCAGCATGATCTACTCCTACAGCGAGGATTTTATCCTGGTGTTCTCCCACGACGAGGTGGTGCACGGAAAGGGATCTATGGTAAACAAGATGCCGGGGGCCACTTTTGAGGAGAAATTTGCCAACCTGCGGACGGCTTACGGCTTCATGCTGGGCCATCCCGGAAAGAAGCTGCTGTTCATGGGCCAGGATTTCGGCCAGATGGACGAGTGGAATGAAAACAAAGAACTGGAGTGGGATCTGCTCCAGTACCCCATCCACAGCCAGATGCAGGAGTATGTGAAAGTGTTAAACAAGATGTACAGCCAGTATCCGGCCTTAAGCCAGCTGGACTACCATCCCGACGGCTTCGAGTGGATTGAGTGCAACAACGCGGCGGAGAACATTGCCATCTTTGTGAGAAAGACGAGAAAGAAAGAGGAGACTCTTCTGTTCGTCTGCAACTTCGCTCCTGTGGTTCATGAGAAATTCCAGGTGGGCGTTCCCTTCGCCGGAAAGTATAAGGAGATTTTAAACAGCGACAGCGTGGAGTTCGGCGGAAGCGGCGTCACCAATCCCCGGGTGAAGACTTCAAAGAAGGAGGAGTGGAACGAGCGTCCCAACTCCATCGTCATCAATGTGGCTCCCATGAGCGTCAGCGTCTTCACCTGCACTCCGGAGGCTCCCAAAAAATCGGTGAGGAAGACAGCTGGAAAGAAGGCTGCGCCCCACGCGGTGAAGGCGGAGAAGATGGAAGTGGCAAAGACAGGTCCGACGGCCCTGGCGGAGAAGACCGACCCGACAAAGACCACGGGAACGGCCTTAAAGGAGAAAGAGGACCCGAAGAAGACCACGGGAACGGCCTTAAAGGAAAAGGAAGATCCGAAGAAAAAGGCTGGGACGGCTCTGGCGGAGAAAACCGATCCGGCAAAGATCACGGGAACAGCCTTAAAGGAAAAAGAAGACCCGAAGAAGAAAGCGGGAACGGCTCTGAAGGAGAAGGAAGACCCGAAGAAGAAGACCGGGACGGCTCTGGCGGAGACCTCGGCGGCGGTGAAGAAAGCGGCGTCGGCGGCGGCAGCCACGGTAAAAGCGGCCGGGAGAAAAGTTTCCCATGGGAAGAAAGAACAATAACAGGAGTGTGATTCATGCCTGATACTGTAAAAAACTGGCTGCCGGCTCTGTCCGGCTTTGCCATGGACCTGCTGGCAGCAGTTTTGATTCTGATTATCGGATTTAAAGTAGTGGGAGCGGTCCGCCGGATGGCGGAGCGCTCCTTTGCGAGGATGGAAATGGAGCTTTCCCTGAGAAAGTTTCTGCTGTCCCTGATTCAGGTGGTGCTGTACGCCGTGCTGATTTTTATGGCGGCGGAGCGAATCGGGATCCAGTCGTCCTCCATTATCGCCCTGCTGGGCTCCGCCGGTGTGACCCTGGGACTTGCGCTTCAGGGAAGCCTTTCCAATTTTGCCGGCGGCGTTCTGATTCTGCTCATGCGCCCCTTTAAAGTGGGGGACTATATTGTGAGCCAGTACGGAGAGGGAACGGTGGCAGTCATCGGCCTGGTGTACACCACTCTCAACACCACGGACAACAAGACAGTGGTCATCCCCAACGGAAGCCTTTCCAACAGTCCCATCACCAACGCCACCGCGGAGAAGTTCCGCCGGCTGGACCTGACGGTGGGCATCAGCTATCAGGCGGATCTGAAAAAGGCGAAAGATATTCTGCTGGATATTTACACCAGCCATCCGAAGGTTTTGAAGGATCATCCCATCCAGGTGTTTGTGGATCAGCTGGCCGACAGCGCTGTGATTATCGGGGGAAGGGGATGGACAGCCACCGACGACTACTGGCAGACGCGGTGGGATATAACGGAAGAGATCAAGCTGCGCCTGGACGAGGCGGGGATTGAAATACCCTTTAATCAGATGGACGTCCATGTGAGTTATGGGGAAATGACAGATAAAGGAGAAAAAAGAAAATGAGGGAATGTGGAATTCTGCTTCCTGTCACCAGTATTCCGTCTCCCTACGGAATCGGGGGGTTTTCAAAGGAAGCGTATGAGTTTGTGGACCGGCTGGAAGCCGCGGGGCAGAGATACTGGCAGGTACTTCCCTTTGGGCCTACAGGCTACGGGGATTCCCCCTACCAGTCCTTCAGCGCCTTCGCGGGAAATCCGTATTTCATCGATCTGGATACCCTGGCGGAGGAGGGACTTCTGACAGAGGAAGAATGCCTGGAGGCGGACTGCGGACAGAATCCCAGATATGTGGATTATGAAAGGATTTATAAAACCAGGTTCCAGGTGCTGCGGAAAGCCTTTAACCGGTGGAAGGCTCTGGGGCAGAAGTCCGGGGAAAAGCTGGAGCAGGAGACAAAGGAATACTGCGTGTACATGGCGGTGAAGAACCAGTTCCAGGGAAAGAGCTGGGCCCAGTGGGAGGAGGATATCCGCCTGCGGAAGCCGGAGACAGTAAAAGCCTGGGAGGAAGAGCTGGCGGATGAGATTCTCTTTTATGAGTTTCAGCAGCTGAAATTTCAGGAGCAGTGGAAGAAATTAAAGGACTACGCCAACAGCCGCGGAGTTCGGATCATCGGGGATATTCCCATTTACGTGGCCTTTGACAGCGCGGACAGCTGGTTCCATCCGGAGCTGTTTCAGTTCAACGAGGACCGGGAGCCGGATTTTGTGGCCGGGTGCCCGCCGGACGGATTCAGTCCCACGGGGCAGCTCTGGGGCAATCCCCTATACCGCTGGGACTATCACAAAAAGACGGGATATGCCTGGTGGATCCGCCGGATGGCCTACTGCTTCCGCCTTTATGACGTGGTGCGGGTGGACCATTTCCGGGGCTTTGACGAGTATTATTCCATTCCCGCGGAGGACGATACGGCGGCGGGAGGCCACTGGGAGAAAGGACCGGGCCTGGAGCTGTTTGACGCCATAGAGAAGAAGCTGGGGAAGCTGGAGATTATCGCGGAGGATCTGGGATTTCTGACTCCCAGCGTGTTTGAGATGGTGAGAAAGTCGGGCTTTCCCGGCATGAAGGTGCTGGAATTTGCCTTTTCCGCAGACGGGCAGAGCATTTACCTGCCTTACCATTACGATGAGAACTGCGTGGTCTACACAGGCACCCACGACAATGACACCATTCAGGGCTGGTATGAGGCCATGCCGGAGTGGGATCGGGATTTTTCCATCCGTTATCTGGGGAACCGCCATACGCCCAGGAAAGAGATTCACTGGGATTTTATCCGGGCGGCTCTGGGAAGCCGGGCCAGACTGGCGGTCATTCCCATGCAGGACTATCTGGGGCTGGGAAGCGAGGCCAGGATCAACGAGCCGTCCACCCTGGGCGACAACTGGAAATGGCGGCTTCTGCCGGATGAATTTGACGGGAAACTGGCGGAGGCCTGCCGGGATCTGGCCTGGGTCTACGGCAGACTCGGATAGAGCTAACAGAAGGAAATGCGGAGCCGAACGCTTGATACGGCAGACAAAAAGCCCTGGGGCGGATCTTGAGGGATCCTGCCCCAGGGCTTTTTCAGAAGGCGGAAATTACTCCTCCGCCTCGTCCTCTTCTGTGCTGGTTTCTTCTTCTGTCTCCGCCTGGAAGGCGTCGGTCTCGTTTTCGTGCTCTCCGGCGAGAATGGTGGTCTCTGTGCCCTCAATATTGTTCAGAACTTCCTCGCCGTCGTCCAGATGGGTGGAGAAGGTCACCTGAAGCTCGTTGCCGGTGAGATCGCTGGCGTGGAGGGTCAGGCCCATGGAATCCATTTCAAATTTCACTTCCCCGGCGGAGCGGTCCTGGCTGATGGGGAAAACATGATCTCCGTCAGAATCCACCGCGTAGATGGTTTCAAAATCCACGCCGGACTGGGTGTCTTCCAGGACGACGGTGAGCACGTCGTCATCGTCTAAGGAGTAGTCGGTGACGGTTGGAGCCACGTCGTCCAGAATGCTGATATGGGCGTATTCCGCGGCGGACATGCCGTTGAAGTTCTGGATGGAAACCTCCAGCACTCCGTTGGAAGTAATGGGAACGGAGTAGGTTTTGCTGTCTGTCTGCTCATATTCCACCGCGTCGCCGTCTTTTGCGATGGTCAGATTCTTAGTGGGAAGGAAGGAGCGGATGTGGACGGTGGCTGTGGTGGTCAGGTAGTCCTCCGTATCCCCTACAGTGATCTCCAGCTTCGGCTTTGCCGTAAAGAAATAGAAGATCACAGAGTTTATGATAATGAACGGCAGAATATAAAAGAGGATGACAGTCAAAAAATCATGGGATTCTGTCTGTCTTTTTCTGCGGGTCCGATTCTGCTTCATGAAACGCCTCCTGATGGTTTATTTGTACGGGCCAGCCCGTACCCTGACCTATAGCATAGCAGAAAATTTCCTGTCTTACAAGTTTTAACTTCTAAATTTCGGCCGGCTGTGCTATGATTAAGATAATAGAAAGAATTGTAAGAAAAAAGTGCATTTTGGCCGCTGGCCGGAAAGGCAGATATGATAAAAGAAGCCGTGGAATTTGCTGTGGAAGCCCACAGGGGGGCTGTGAGAAAGGGGACCAGGATCCCCTACATTGTTCATCCGCTGGAAGCTGCGGTGATCGTGGGGAGCGTGACGGAGGACGAGGAGCTGATTGCCGCGGCTATTCTCCATGACGTGCTGGAGGATACAGACGCCAGCGAAGAGGAAGTGCGCAGCCGGTTCGGGGACCGGGTGGCGGATCTTGTGGTGAAGGAGACGGATGACAAGAGCCGTTCCTGGATGGAGAGAAAGTCGGAAAAGCTGCGGCGGGTGAGAGAGGGCAGCCGGGATCTGAAGATCGTGGTGCTGGGAGACAAGCTGAGCAATATCCGCTCCGTGGCCCGGGATTACCTCACCATGGGAGAGGCCCTGTGGGACCGTTTCAACGACAAGCGCAAGGAGGCCCAGGGCTGGTATTACTGGAGCATGGCGGAGTGCCTGAAGGAACTGGCGGAATGCGAGCCCTACAAAGAGTATGTGACCCTCTGCGGCCAGGTATTCGGCAGAAAGAAAAAAGAGTGGGAAATATAGAAACGAAGGCGGGAAAAAGTCTTGAGCTTTTTCCCGTTTTTCCGTATAATGAGAGAAGCCTGTCTGAATTCAAGCAAGGCCGCCTGTTCCGGGCGGTATTTTCCAGAAACTGACAACTGAATAGAAAATGATGGAGCCTGAGACTTTCCCTGCGCGGGAAAGGAGAGACGGAACTATGAAAAAATATCTTTGGGTGATTCTGCTGACGGCGTCTCTGGCGGGAGGAGCCGGCATCTGTGGGGAGATCTCTGCCGCGGGAAGAACCGTGGGAGAGACTGCTGCTGCGAAGACGGCTGCTGTGGGAGAGACTGCCGCCGTGGAAGTGCGTGCTGCCGTGGGAGAGAGTGCTGCCATAGAAGAGTGTGCTGCTGTGGGAGAGACTGCCGACACGGAAGAGGCAGCCGCCGGGAGAGCGGCCGGCTCCGGGAACGGGCTGCCTCCCGGGGAAAAACAGGTGGTTTTCCGGGACGTGGAGGGGATTACAGAGATTCCGGAGACCCTGCCGGGAGAGGACAATGAGGCGCCCTGGCAGCTGACGGAGAGGGAGAGGCTCCGGGAGCGGTGGGAGGACAATTTTTCCTTCCCGGTGATTTTTGAGAAATACGGATCGGATTTTTATCTGCTGGAAGGGCAGAAAATAGCCGCCGGCGGGGACACTCCCTTTTATGAAGACCGGGGAGCTCTGCTCCTGTCCGCCATCGGGGTAAGTCCCGCCGATTATGTGGTGGAACAGGTAGTGTGGGACGGGGAGAGCTACAGAAATGAAGAGGGGATTCTCTGCCGCAGCGCCCTGGCTTCCGGGAAGAAGCGGGTCTGGGACGAGGCGGTTCTCTACCGCACCGTGGAAATAGAGGATGGAACCGGGGAGGCAGGCGGCCAGGCGGCCGGTGAGAGGGCGCCGGATGGTGCTTCCGGCTCGGAACGGGAAGGGGAAAGCTGGCTGAGCCTTCTGTTTCGGGCCGCGGCGCTGATGCTGTCCCTGGGGCTTCTGCTGCTGGCCGCGGCGGCGCTGGCTGCCTGGATCAGAAAGAAAAAGAAGGAGAAGGAAGAGGAGAAAAAATCTCCGGACGGAATCTGAGTCCGGCCGGAGACAGATGGGAAGGCTCAGGCTTCAGGCAGGCTGTCGGGGACCTGGCGTCCTTCGTGGTCAATGTGGTAATTGTCCCGGTAGATCAGCTGGGAGATGGGGACCAGCTCGTAGCCGGCGTCCTGCAGTCCGGTGATGACGGCATCCAGGGCGGCGGGGGTGTATTTGGCTCCGTTGTGCATCAGGATAATGCTGCCGTTTCCCAGGTGCTTGTGGTTTAAAACTGTTTTGATGATGGACTCAGTCCCGTAGTCTTTCCAGTCCAGGGAGTCTACGTCCCACTGAACCGGGTAATATCCCATGTCCCGGGAGACGGTGACCACCTGGTCGTCGTAATCCCCGTAGGGCGGGCGAAACAGGGTCATATCCTGACCGGTGAGAGTTTTTACCTTGTCGTGGACTTTCTGAAGTTCAGAGCGGATCTCCTCATCGGAGAGCTGGCTCATGTTCTTATGATTTTCACTGTGATTGCCCAGATCATGGCCCTGGGAGGCGATGTATTTGACGTCCTCAGGAAAACTTTCCACCCAGCCACCGGTCATGAAAAAGGTGACTTTTACGTTGTGTTTTGCCAGAATGTCCATGATCTGGGCGGTATCTTCATTGCCCCAGGCGGCGTCGAAGGACAGGGCCACCTGGGGCTTGTCGGTCTGGACGCAGTAGATAGGCAGCTGCCGTTTTCCAGAGAGATGGCTGGCAGTGCCCTCCGCCTGGAAAATGCGCATGGAACTGGCGGTGAGAGCCAGATTTCCCTGCTGATAGAAAGTGAGGGAGGCTCCGATGGCCAGGAAGATAATCGCCATCCAGAACAGGGCGTTTTCGGAAAGACGGTGTTTCAGTTTCATAGACAGATCTCCGCGGGACGGGTGTTAATAGCATTGTATGTGAAGGGAAGGCTGTATATGACGGCCGGGCGGGGAGAGATCCGCATGGAGGGCAGGATCAAAAATTCGGCGGGAGAATGGGGATATCCGGTTGACAATTTGATGAAAATGGCGTAGAATCGACCTACAATAAGAAAAAGGCGATGAAGAGGAATAGTAGGTTTTCATACATGACAGAGAGGCTGCGGAGGGTGGAAAGCAGCCATGTCCCTGGATTCCGAACCGGCCCTGGAGCCCCGTATGAGGAATGCGGCGTACACCGGCGTTAACGGGTAACAGAGAGAGCGGAGTTTTTGACAGCCGGGAAGGCTGCGGGGATCCGCTAAATTGGGTGGTACCGCCGGCGTTCCGGTCCCTTTCAGATTCAGAGAGGGACCGGGGCGCTTTTTGTTTTACGGAACATGAGGAATCGCTGCATTTCTGTGAAAACAGAGATTCCGCAGGGATTCAGGGCCGCCCCGCCATAGGAAACAATAAAAAAGAAGGAGAGAAATCATGGCAAAGGACAAAAAGTTAGTGGAAGCCATCACATCCATGGACGAGGATTTCGCCCAGTGGTATACGGATGTGGTGAAGAAGGCAGAGCTGATCGATTATTCCAGCGTAAAGGGCTGCATGGTGATCAAGCCGGACGGCTATGCCATCTGGGAGAACATCCAGAAGGAGCTGGACAAGCGGTTTAAGGAGACCGGCGTACAGAATGTGTACATGCCCCTGTTTATTCCGGAGAGCCTGCTGCAGAAGGAAAAGGATCACGTGGAGGGATTTGCGCCGGAGGTTGCCTGGGTGACCCACGGCGGCTTAGAGCCCCTTCAGGAGCGGCTTTGTGTCCGCCCCACTTCCGAGACCCTGTTCTGTGATTTTTATTCCAGGGACATCCACTCCTACCGGGATCTGCCCAAGCTTTACAATCAGTGGTGCTCCGTGGTGCGCTGGGAGAAGACCACCAGGCCCTTCCTCCGCTCCAGAGAGTTCTTATGGCAGGAGGGACACACCGCCCACGCCACTGCGGAGGAGGCAGAGGAGAGAACCATCCAGATGCTGAACCTGTATGCGGATTTCTGTGAGCAGGTACTGGCCATGCCGGTGATCCGGGGCCGGAAGACGGACAAGGAGAAATTTGCGGGAGCGGAGGCTACCTACACCATCGAGGCCCTCATGCACGACGGAAAGGCCCTTCAGTCCGGAACCAGCCACAATTTCGGCGACGGCTTCGCGAAGGCCTTCGGCATTCAGTATTCCGACAAGGACAACAAGTTAAAATATGTCCATCAGACTTCCTGGGGCATGACCACCCGTCTGATCGGAGCCATCATCATGGTTCACGGCGACAACAACGGTCTGGTGCTTCCCCCGGCCATCGCCCCCGTACAGGTGGTGATCGTTCCCGTTCAGCAGCAGAAGCCGGGCGTGCTGGACAAGGCATTTGAGCTGAAGGAGACTCTGTCCAATTTCCGGGTGAAAGTGGACGACTCCGACAAGAGCCCGGGCTGGAAGTTCAGCGAGTCTGAGATGAGAGGAATTCCGGTCCGCGTGGAAATCGGCCCGAGAGATATTGAGAACGACCAGGCAGTGCTGGTGCGCAGAGATACCCATGAGAAGACGGTGGTATCTCTGGATGAGATCAACGAGAAGGTGAAAGAACTGCTGGATGAGATTCAGCATCACCTGTTTGAGAAGGCGAAGGCCCACCGGGACGCCCACACCTACACGGCGACCACCTTCGAAGAGTTTGAGAAGACCATCAACGAGAAGCCGGGCTTTGTAAAGGCCATGTGGTGCGGTTGCCAGGAGTGCGAGGACAAGATCAAGGAGCTGACGGGAGCCACCTCCCGCTGCATGCCCTTCGACCAGGAGCAGCTCTCTGACAAGTGCGTCTGCTGCGGCAAGCCGGCCAAAAAGATGGTGTACTGGGGCCGGGCATATTGATAGGCGGAGATTTCTGCTGATTCCTGCACAAAAAGAAAAAAGAGAGGGACCGCTTCATCCATTTGGGATGGGGCGGTTCCTCTTTTTTGGCGGGATACGCCCGGCAAGGGGACGCCATGCTTGCATGGGCGGACATTTGCCGGGCAGCGGACAGCGAACAGCTTTGCTGTGAGCTGCCCGTGGTATCACGAATTGGATAGGGGAAGGGACTTTCCCTATCCGATCGGGAACAGCGGCGGTGCGGGGGAGGTTTTCTGCGGGAAGGGTGATTTTATTTGGCAAACCAGGGAAAAAATGGTATGATGGGCAGATGGATGACAGAGAAAGTGAGGATTACAGATATGGAAATTCCCCAGGCAGTGGAAAAGATCATAGATACGCTGGAAGCAGGAGGTTTTGAGGCCTACGCGGTGGGGGGCTGCGTGCGGGACACTCTTCTGGGCCGGGAGCCGGAGGACTGGGACATCACCACCTCCGCCCGCCCGGAGCAGGTAAAGCGCCTGTTTCGCAGAACGGTGGACACCGGGATCCAGCACGGAACGGTGACGGTGCTGGAAAACCATCAGGGCTATGAGGTGACCACATACCGCATTGACGGGGAGTATGAGGACGGCCGCCATCCCAAGCAGGTGGAGTTTACCGCCAGCCTGACGGAGGATTTGAAGCGGCGGGATTTCACCATCAACGCCATGGCTTACAGCAAAAAGACGGGGATCGTGGATGAGTTCGGCGGGATGGAAGATTTAAAGCGGGGGATCATCCGCTGCGTGGGAGCGGCTCAGGAGCGGTTTACGGAGGACGCCCTGCGGATTCTGCGGGCCATCCGGTTTTCCGCCCAGCTGGGCTTTTCCATCGAGGAGCAGACCCTGGAGGCGGTGAGGCAGATCGCCCCCAACCTGGTCCATGTGAGCAAGGAACGGATTCAGGTGGAGCTGACGAAACTGTTGAAATCCCCCCATCCGGAGCGGATGAGTCTGGTATTTGACACGGGGATCGCTCCCTATGTGAGCGCACACTTCGCGGAGGCGGGAAATCCCGGGGAGAAGGACGGGGAGAACTGGCTGACGGCGGAGTTTGAGCCGGAAAAATATGTCCGCTGGGCCGCTTTCCTGCGGTGTCTGGGGGAAAAGGAGGCGGAGCGGATTTTAAAGGAGCTGAAGGCGGATAACGACACCATTTCCAGAGTCCGTCTGCTGGTGGGAAACTGGAAATGTCCGCTGAATGCGGACAAATACCAGCTGCGCCGGGCCATGAGCCGGATGAGCGGGGAGATGTTTGACAGTCTTCTGCGGTTCCGGCTGGCGGCCGGGACGGACAGCCGGGAAAAGACGGAGGCTCTCCAGGCCATGGCACAGGAGATCCGCCGGGATGGGGACTGCATTTCCCTGAAGATGCTGGCGGTGACGGGAAACGACCTGATCGCCGCGGGAATGAAGCCTGGGCGGGAGATCGGCCTTAGGCTGGAGGAGATGCTGGAGGACGTGCTCCGCCACCCGGAACACAACACAAAAGAATATCTGCTGCGATTCTAAAAAAGCAGCCGCCCACATACCCTAGAAGTAGCCGGACAGGAGAGTCCTGCCCGCACGAAATGTGAGGAATGTGGAGGGGCAGCCGTGAATGAAAAATATATAGAAATTCTGGAACAGTACGATCTGGAGCTGTTGTCGGCCAGAAAGGGCAGGGGAGCCTGGATCTGTGAGACGGATCATGGCTTAAAGCTGGTAAAAGAGTACCGCGGAACTGTCCGCCGGCTGGAGTTTGAGGAAGAGGTGCTGAGATTCGCCATGGAGGAAGGCGGCCTGCTGGCGGACCAGTATGAGCGCAACCGGGAGGACGGGCTTTTGAGCCTGGCGGGGGACGGAACCCGCTATATCGTAAAAAACTGGTTTTCCGACCGGGAGTGCAGCTTAAAGGACACCAGGGAGGTGCTCCAGGCGTCGTCAAAGATCGCCTCCCTGCACAGAATTCTGCGCCGTCTCCCCTTCCGGGAGGAGTGGAGCATGGGCTCCATCCTGGGAGAATCCCTGGCCGGGGAGATGCGCCGCCACAACCAGGAGCTGCAGCGGGCCAGGAATTTCGTCCGGGGCAAACGGAAAAAGACGGCCTTCGAGCTCCAGGTGATCGCCGGCTTTCAGAAATTCTATGAGCAGGCACTGGAAGCGGCGGACGGCATGGATGCCATCTTTGCAGACCACAGCGGCCAGGGCCTTTTTTTATGCCACGGAGACTTGGACCAGCACCACCTGCTCATGACCGGCCGGGACATCGCCGTCATCGAATTCAACCGCATGCACCTGGGCGTCCAGGTGACCGATCTCTATCATTTCCTGCGGAAAGTCATGGAAAAACACGACTGGAACAGCGCCCTGGGCCGGTCCGTCCTGAACATCTACGAGAAAACCCTGCCCCTGACAGAGCTGGAGCACAAATGCCTGTACTACCTGTTCCTGTACCCGGAA
>NBJMR02800__coassemble_1314_pt1 | contig 82927 bp, 78 predicted proteins | sample NBJMR02800__metabat2_low_PE_040 | metagenome-assembled genome bin NBJMR02800 | reverse complement strand
GAAACCGTCAGGGCGGCTACAGCCGTGACGGAGGAAACCGCGGAGACGGAAGCCGCCAGGGCGGCTACAACCGTGACGGAGGAAACCGCGGGGACGGAAGCCGCCAGGGCGGCTACAGCCGTGACGGAGGAAACCGCGGAGACGGAAACCGTCAGGGCGGCTACAATCGCGACGGAGGAAACCGGGGAGACGGAAACCGTCAGGGCGGCTACAGCCGTGACGGAGGAAACCGCGGAGACGGAAGCCGTCAGGGCGGCTACAATCGCGACGGAGGAAACCGCGGAGATGGAAACCGTCAGGGCGGCTACAGCCGTGACGGAGGAAACCGCGGGGACGGCAACCGCCAGGGCGGAAATCGTCAGGGAGGAGGCCGTCAGGGCGGATTTTCCGGAAGAAAGGACAGCGGAAAGAGCAGCTCTTACGACACGCCTATCCAGACGAAGCCCCAGAGCAATCGTCAGAACAACAAGAACAGCCATAAAAATGATAAGTTTGACAAGAGAGACCGTGAGGAGGAGATGCCGTTAAAGGGCGGAAAGGTTAATAAGCATCCCTTCCAGAAGCCGGTGGAAAAACCGGTGGAGGAGACGGTGAAATCCATTGTGATCCCGGAGGTGCTCACCATCAAGGAGCTGGCGGAGAAGATGAAGCTTCAGCCCTCTGCCATCATCAAAAAGCTGTTCCTTCAGGGCAAGGTGGTGACGGTGAACCAGGAGATCGACTACGAACAGGCGGAGGAGATCGCCCTGGAGTACGACGTTCTCTGTGAGAAGGAAGAGAAGGTGGATGTGATCGCCGAGCTTCTGAAGGAGGACGAGGAGTCTGAGGAGGATATGGTGCCCAGACCTCCGGTGGTGTGCGTGATGGGTCACGTAGACCACGGAAAGACCTCCCTTCTGGATGCCATCCGTCAGACCAACGTGACGGCGAAGGAGGCCGGCGGCATCACCCAGCACATCGGCGCCTATGTGGTGGAGATTAACGGCCAGAAGATCACATTCCTGGATACGCCGGGCCATGAGGCGTTTACGGCCATGCGTATGAGAGGAGCTCAGGCCACGGATATCGCCATTCTGGTGGTGGCTGCGGACGACGGCGTTATGCCTCAGACGGTGGAGGCCATCAGCCATGCGAAGGCAGCCGGAGTGGAGATCATTGTGGCCATCAACAAGATCGACAAGCCCAGCGCCAACATTGACCGGGTAAAACAGGAGCTGTCTGAATATGAATTGATTCCCGAGGATTGGGGCGGAACCACCATCTGCGTGCCGGTGTCCGCTCACACGAAAGAGGGAATTCAGGATCTGCTGGAGATGATCCTGCTGACCGCCGAGGTGAAGGAGCTGAAGGCCAATCCCAACCGGAAGGCCAGAGGTCTGGTGATCGAGGCTGAGCTTGACAAGGGCAAAGGCCCGGTGGCCACGGTGCTGGTGCAGAAGGGAACTCTCCACGTGGGAGACAATGTGGCGGTAGGCCCCTGCCACGGAAAAGTGAGGGCCATGATGGACGACAAGGGCCGCAGAGTGAAGGAAGCCGGTCCGTCCACTCCGGTGGAGATCCTGGGATTAAACGATGTGCCGGGAGCCGGAGAAATCTTTATGGCAATGGACAGCGACAAGGACGCAAGACATTTTGCGGAGACCTTTATCGCTGAGAGCAAGAATAAACTGATTGAAGAGACCAAGACGAAGCTGTCCCTGGATGACCTGTTCAGCCAGATCAAGGCGGGAAATGTAAAAGAGCTGCCCCTGATCGTGAAGGCGGATGTACAGGGTTCCGTGGAGGCGGTGAAGCAGAGTCTGGTGAAGCTGTCCAACGAGGAGGTTGTGGTGAAGGTGATCCACGGAGGCGTGGGAGCCATCAACGAGTCCGACGTTTCCCTGGCAGCCGCGTCCAACGCTATCATCATCGGCTTCAACGTGCGTCCTGACGCCACGGCAAAGTCGGTGGCGGAGCAGGAGAAGGTGGATATCCGGCTGTACCGGGTGATCTACCAGGCCATCGAGGACGTGGAAGCGGCCATGAAGGGCATGCTGGATCCGGTGTACGAGGAGAAAGTGATCGGCCATGCGGTGATCCGCCAGATCTTCAAGGCTTCCGGCGTGGGCAACATCGCGGGCTGCTACGTGCTGGACGGAAAATTCCAGAGAGACTGCTCCTGCCGCGTGACCAGAGACGGAGAGAAGCTCTTCGACGGCAAGCTGGCTTCCTTAAAGCGGTTTAAGGATGACGTGAAGGAAGTGGCCGCCGGATACGAATGCGGTCTCGTGTTTGAGAAATTCAATGACATCCAGGAGGACGATATGGTGGAGGCTTACACCATGGTGGAGGTTCCCCGCTAGGAGCCTGCCTGCGCCGGATCGCCGCGGCCTTTAGCCGCGGTTCTCCCGGATGGGAGAGGAATGGAGTTTATGCGTAAAAACAGTATTAAGAATACAAGGATCAACATGGAGGTCCAGAGAGAACTGGCGGACATCATCCGCACAGGGATCAAGGATCCCAGAATACACCCCATGACCACGGTGGTGTCCGCGGAAGTGACGCCGGACCTGAAGTACTGCAAGGTGTACGTGAGCGTGCTGGGAGATGAGGAGGCGGCCAAGTCCACCCTGGCGGGGTTAAAGAGCGCTGTGGGCTTTGTCCGCCGGGAGCTGGCCCGCCGGGTCAACCTGCGCAATACGCCGGAGATCACCTTTGTGCTGGATCAGTCCATTGAATACGGCGTGCACATGTCCCATCTGATCGATGAGGTGACGAAGGACTTAAAGGACGAGGAGACAGCGGACGGCGAAGACAGCGCACAGGAGTAAAGAGCAGGACGGGAGAGCCGGCCGGACAACAAGCACCAAACGGTGAGCGAGCTCCCGCCTGGTGCTTGTCCTTTTTGCTGTGAAAGCCCGGTCTCAAAGTAGAGGCGGAACGGGCTGCTTGCAGACCGGACCGCGTGAGTGCGCAGCGCGGAGCGAGCCAAGGCAAGTCTGCAGATTATTGAGAAAGGGGAACCTGTATGAGCCTGTTACATTCAATTTTGGAGAATAAAAAGACGGCAGTTGTTCTGGGGCATACCAATCCAGACGGAGATTGTGTGGGCTCCTGTCTGGCGGTTTACAATTATCTGAGAGATTGTTTTCCCCAGGTGGACGTGACGGTATATCTGGACCGGCCGGCGGATAAATTCCGCTATCTGAACGGTTTTGACCAGATCCGGACGGAGGTTCCGGAAAGCTTTCAGACAGATCTGTGCATCTGCCTGGACAGCGGCGACCGGGAGAGGCTGGGAGCCTTTGCCGGCTTCCTTACCGGAGGCGGAAAGGTGCTCTCCGTGGACCATCACATCACCAATACCCACTACGGTGACGAGAATGTGGTGGAACCGGATGCCAGCTCTACCTGCGAAGTTCTCTTCGGTCTGATGGACGAGGAGAAGATCTCCCGGGAGACGGCGGCCTGCCTGTACACGGGGATCGTCCACGACACGGGAGTGTTCCAGTATTCCAATACTTCGGTGAAAACCATGGACATCGCCGGAAAAATGATGAAGAAGGGGATTGATTTCTCCACCATTATCTCGGAGAGCTATTATCAGAAGACCTATGTGCAGAATCAGGTGCTGGGCCGGGCTCTCCTGGAGAGCATTCTGTTCTGCGACGGTCAGTGCATTTTCAGCGTGATCCGGAAAAAGGACATGGAATTTTACGGAGTTACCAGCAAAGATATGGAGGGAATTGTGGAACAGCTCCGCTCCACCGCCGGAGTGGAGTGCGCCATTTTCCTGTATGAAAAGGAGTTCCAGGAGTACAAGGTGAGCCTGCGCTCCAAGACGAAGGTGGATGTGAGCAAGGTGGCAGCCTATTTTGGCGGCGGCGGCCATGTGCGTGCGGCGGGCTGCACCATGAACGGCCGGATCCACGATGTGATCAACAATCTTTCCACCCACATTGCCAAGCAGCTGGAGGAGCAGAATTAGTCCATGTACGACGGAGTCATCAATGTATATAAAGAAAAAGGCTTCACCTCCCACGACGTGGTGGCGAAGCTGAGAGGAATACTGAGACAGAAAAAAATCGGCCATACAGGCACTCTGGATCCGGACGCGGAGGGCGTGCTCCCCGTATGTCTGGGAAAAGGGACAAAGCTGTGCGATATGCTCACAGACAAGACGAAGGCCTACCGGGCGGTCCTCCTGCTGGGGCAGGAGACGGACACCCAGGACGCTGGAGGTCAGGTGCTGCGCCGCTGCAGCCCGGAAATGCTGGCGTCCCTGACGGAAGAGAAAGTCCGGGAAGGGGTGATGAGCTTTGTGGGCCCCTACGACCAGATTCCGCCTATGTACTCCGCTCTGAAGGTCAACGGGCAGAAACTCTGCGACCTGGCCAGGGCCGGAAAGACGGTGGAGCGGAAAGCCAGGCCGGTGGAGATTTTTTCCATTGTCATCGAGGAGATCAGTCTGCCCCGGGTGACTATGGCGGTGGAGTGCTCCAAGGGAACATATATCCGGACCCTGTGCAGCGACATCGGGGAGAAGCTGGGAACGGGAGGCTGCATGGAATCACTGGTGCGGACCCGTTCCGGGAGCTTCACTCTGGAGGACGCTCTGACCCTGGGACAGATTGAGGCTATCCGGGATGAGGGCGCTCTGGAGGACCGCATCGTGGCCGTGGATGAAGTCTTTTCCCAGTATCCCCGTCTGGACATGAAGCCGGAGTACGACCGGCTGGTGCACAACGGAAATCCGTTCCGGCCGGATCAGTGCGGCGCAAAGCCTGCCGGTCCGGTTTCGGGGGATGAGACGGCCTCGGATCTGCCCGGCGCTTCCGGAAAGAGCGGGGGAAGGCCGGCCCAGGCCCGGGTATACGACAGCACAGGCCTGTTTATCGGCATCTACGCTTACCGGCCGGAGAGACGGTGGTACCAGCCGGTGAAGATATTTGCAGGGGGACAGTAGAATGGAGTATCTGAAAGGACTGAAGAAATTCCATATTGAGGATCCGACGGTGGTGACCATCGGCAAGTTTGACGGCAGGCACAGGGGCCACCAGAAGCTTCTGCGGGAGATGATGAAGCTGAAGCAGGAGCGGGGGCTGAAGACGGCAGTGTTCACCTTCAGCCGGACGCCGGGAAGCGTGGTGACCGGGGACCGGCGCACGGTGATCACCACCAACGAGGAGCGGCGCCGCAATATGGAGGAGGCGGGAGTGGATTATCTGATTGAATATCCCTTTACGGAACAGGTAGCCCACATGTCTCCGGAAGATTTTGTAAAAAACGTGCTGGTGGGAGAGATGAACGCAAAGGTGGTGGTGGCCGGCCCCGACTGCAGCTTCGGCTACAAGGGAGCCGGAACCGCGGACCTGCTGAAGCAGATGGCCCCGGAGTGCGGTTTTGAGACGGTGATCATAGAGAAGGCCCAGGAGGACCACAGGGATATCAGCAGCACCTACATCCGGGAAGAACTGGACCGGGGAAATGTGCGCAAGGCCAATGAGCTTCTGGGAACTCCCTATTCCATACACGGAACTGTGGTTCACGGAAACCATATCGGCGGTCCCGTGCTGGGATTTCCCACAGCCAACATCGTTCCGCCGCCGGAAAAACACCTGCCCCTGTTCGGCGTGTACGTGTCCAGGGTGAAGGTGGACGGAAAGCTCTACGGCGGAGTGACCAATGTGGGGAAAAAGCCCACCATTGACGGCGGCTCTCCCGTGGGGGTGGAGACCTTCCTCTTTGATCTGCAGGAGGATCTCTACGGAAAATGGATCGAAGTGCAGCTTCTGGACTTTATCCGGCCGGAGAAAAAGTTCGACAGCCTGGAGGCGTTGAAAGAACAGATTGAAAAAGACAAGGAGACCAGCCTTTTCTACTTTAAAAAGGGAGGGATCTGAGCATAAATTTGCTCAGGCCCCTCCCTTTTGGTATAATGGAAAAAAATTAAAACAATCAGGAGGAACAGCAAGATGAAGATGGAAAGTGCGGCGCTGATCGGTCTGGGCGCCATGGGTGTATTTTTCGCTCCCCGGATGGAAGCGGGCATGGGCAGGGAGAATTTCTGCGTGATCGCAGGCGGCCAGCGGCGGAAACGCTTGGAGACCCAGGGCGTGACGGTCAATCAGGTCAATTACCGGTTCCGGGTGGTTTCCCCGGAGGAGGGAGAGCCGAAGGATCTGATTATCATGGCGGTGAAGGACACGGGCCTGGAACAGGCCATCCGGGATATTGAGAAGTTTGTGGGGGAGAACACCCAGATTCTCTGCGTGATGAACGGGGTGGAGAGCGAGCAGAAGGTGGCGGCGGTCTACGGCTGGGACCATGTGCTCTACTCCTACATGCGGATTCCCGTGGAGCTGAAGAACGGAACCTACGACTTTGATCCGGACGGCGGCCACGTGTATTTTGGGGAGAAGGAGAATAAAGTCCTGTCTGACCGGGTGAAGGCGGTGAGGGATGTGTTCGAGCTCTGCCATATCCCCTACCGGATCCAGGAGGATATGATCCTGGGACTCTGGCAGAAATTTATGAGCAATATTGGAGAAAATATGACCTGCGCCCTGCTGGGAGTGCCCTTCAAAGCCTTTAACTGCAGCAGCCACGCCAACGCCATCCGCAGGATGGGGATGAAAGAGGTGCAGGCGGTGGCCGGAAAGCTGGGGATCTGCCTGACGGACGAGATGATCGAGGAGAACTGCAGCCGGCCATTTAACAGCCCCTACAACCGCCCGTCCACGCTCCAGGATCTGGACGCCGGAAAAAAGACGGAGATCGATATGTTCGCCGGCACAGTGGTCCGCCTGGGAAGAGAGCTGGGAGTGCCGACTCCGGCCAACGAGCTGTTTTACCACGGGATCAAGGTGCTGGAGGAGAAAAACGAGGGAAAATTTGCGAAAAATCCGGCGGAGGAGAGCTGAGGAACCGGCGGGACACGACGTGTTTGGGACGGAAATTTTATCTGAAAAATCAACAAATTCTGCCCCAAAACAGACACATTTTTTTCACAAAAAAAAGAAAAATAAGATGGTAAATCCCTTGACAAATGGGAGTAAAAGGAATATATTATGTATTGTAAATGTTAGCACTCTTAAATGATGAGTGCTAATAAATCAAAAGAAAGGATGAGAGCATTGGAACTGGACGCCAGAAAAGTTACAATATTAAAAGCGATCATAAAGACCTATCTGGAAACCGGCGAGCCGGTGGGTTCCAGGACGATCTCCAAGTTCTCAGACTTAAAGCTCAGCTCCGCCACGATCCGGAATGAGATGTCGGATCTGGAGGAGATGGGATACATCATCCAGCCCCACACTTCGGCGGGAAGGATCCCGTCCGATAAGGGCTACCGGTTCTATGTGGATCAGATCCTCAGCGAGAAAGACCAGGAGGTCACGGAGATGAAGGAGATGATGATCCAGAGAGTGGACCGGGTGGAGCTTCTGCTGAAAAAGATGGCTCAGATGCTGGCGGCAAATACCAACTATGCAGCGATGATCAGCGGGCCCCAGTACCATCAGAACAAGCTGAAATTCATTCAGCTCTCCCGAGTGGATGTGACCAAGCTGCTGGTGGTGACGGTGGTGGAAGGAAACATTGTGAAAAACACCATCATCGACATTAATGAACCGGTGGGAGATGAGGAGCTTTTAAATCTGAACATTATGCTGAACACCAGTTTAAACGGCCTTACCATTGAGGAGATCAACCTGGGGGTGATCAGCCGCCTGAAAGAACAGGCGGGACATCACAGCCATGTGGTGGATCTGGTACTGGAAGAGGTCGCCGAGGCAATTCAGGCAGATCAAGAAGATCTTCAGATCTATACCAGCGGAGCGACCAACATATTCAAGTATCCGGAGCTGTCCGACGGGGAGAAGGCCAGCAAGCTGTTAAGCACCTTCGAGAAAAAGGATGAGCTTCAGGACCTGATTGCTGAGATCAATCAAAACGAGAACAGCTCTGAGACAGGAATTCAGGTTTACATCGGCGATGAGATGCCGGTGCAGAGCATGAAGGACTGCAGCGTGGTGACAGCCAATTATGAGCTGGGAGAAGGTCTCCGGGGAACCATTGGGATCATCGGCCCGAAGCGTATGGATTATGAAAAGGTTCTTGGAACCCTGAAAAATCTGATGACGCAGCTGGACATGACGTTTAAAAAGGAAAAAGGTGATTAGTAAGTGGATAGAGAAGATCAGGTAAAGCAGGAAGAGATGGCCGGAGCATCCGGCACAGATCCGAAAGAGACTGAGACGGCGGGAACGTCGGATCAGGAGGAGACGAAGGCTGAGACCGTTCAGACAGAAGATGCCGGAGCGGAAGGTTCTGCCGGACAGGAAGAGGACGGCGGAGCCGGAAAAGAGCCGGAGCAGTCCAAAGAGGGAGACAGCCAGAAGACGGAGAAGAAGGGCTTCTTCAAAAAGAAGGAGAAGGATCCCAGAGATCAGAAGATCGAGGATCTTACGGATCAGCTGAAGAGAACCATGGCCGAGTTTGACAATTTCCGCAAGAGAACGGAGAAAGAAAAATCCGCCATGTTCGAGATGGGAGCCAGGGATATCCTGGAGAAGATTCTCCCGGTGGTTGACAACTTTGAGAGAGGCCTGGCATCCATTCCGGAGGACGCAAAGGGAAGTTCCTTTGCCACCGGCATGGAAATGATTTACAAGCAGCTGGTAAAGACTCTCGAGGATGCGGGGGTCACCCCCATCGAGGCGGTGGGAAAAGAGTTCGATCCCAATTTCCACAATGCGGTGATGCATGTGGAGGATGAGAATCTGGGAGAGAATGTGGTGGCCGCAGAGCTTCAGAAAGGCTATATGTACCGCAACACGGTGATCCGTCACAGCATGGTGCAGGTGGCCAACTGACAAAACTGACAGTTACTTTTAACAGAATTTCATAGATAGAAATTATTCAGGAGGAAAACACTATGGGCAAGATTATAGGTATTGACTTAGGTACTACAAATAGCTGTGTTGCCGTAATGGAAGGCGGCAAACCAGTGGTAATCGCCAATACTGAGGGTGTGAGAACCACACCGTCTATCGTGGCATTTACAAAGACAGGTGAGAGACTGGTAGGCGAGCCGGCTAAGCGCCAGGCAGTTACCAACGCAGACCGCACCATCTCTTCCATCAAGAGACATATGGGTACGGATTACAAGGTGGAGATCGACGGAAAGAAATATACTCCCCAGGAGATTTCCGCTATGATTCTGCAGAAGCTGAAAGCAGACGCAGAGAGCTATCTGGGCGAGAAGGTAACGGAGGCGGTTATCACCGTTCCGGCATACTTCAACGATGCTCAGCGTCAGGCAACGAAGGACGCAGGAAAGATCGCCGGCCTGGATGTAAAGCGTATCATCAACGAGCCCACGGCTGCGGCTCTGGCTTACGGCCTGGACAATGAGAAAGAGCAGAAGATCATGGTATACGACTTAGGCGGCGGTACTTTCGATGTCTCCATCATCGAGATCGGCGATGGCGTAATCGAAGTGCTTTCCACCAACGGCGACACCCATCTGGGCGGCGATGACTTCGATAATGCCGTGATCAAGTGGATGGTTGACGAGTTTAAGAAGGCAGAGGGCGTGGATCTGTCCGGCGATAAGATGGCCATGCAGAGACTGAAAGAGGCTGCTGAGAAGGCAAAGAAAGAGCTTTCTTCCGCTACCACCACCAACATCAACCTTCCGTTCATCACCGCTACGGCGGATGGACCGAAGCATCTGGATATGAACCTGACCAGAGCGAAATTTGACGAGCTGACCAGCGACCTGATTGAGAGAACTGCCATTCCTGTGCAGAACGCTCTGAAGGACGCAGGCATCACCGCTTCTGAGCTGGGCAAGGTACTGCTGGTAGGCGGTTCCACCCGTATGCTTTCCGCTCAGGAGAAAGTAAAACAGCTGACCGGCAAGGAACCCAGTAAGTCCCTGAACCCGGATGAGTGCGTGGCCATTGGTGCTGCCATCCAGGGCGGCAAGCTGGCAGGCGACGCCGGCGCAGGCGACATCCTGCTGCTGGATGTAACGCCCCTGTCCCTTTCCATCGAGACTATGGGCGGCGTAGCCACCAGACTGATTGAGAGAAATACCACCATCCCCACGAAGAAGAGCCAGATCTTCTCCACCGCGGCGGATAATCAGACGGCTGTAGATATCCATGTGGTACAGGGCGAGAGACAGTTCGCCCGGGACAACAAGACCTTAGGCCAGTTCCGTCTGGACGGTATTCCGCCAGCAAGAAGAGGCGTTCCGCAGATCGAGGTTACATTTGATATTGATGCCAACGGCATTGTAAATGTAAGCGCAAAGGATCTGGGAACCGGAAAAGAGCAGCACATTACCATCACCTCCGGATCCAACATGTCTGAGGCCGATATCGACAAGGCTGTGAAGGAAGCAGCGGAGTACGAGGCTCAGGACAAGAAGAGAAAAGAGGGAATTGACGCCAGAAACGACGCGGACTCCATGGTATTCCAGACGGAGAAGGCGCTGGATGAGGTTGGCGATAAGATTTCCGAGAGCGACAAGGCAGCTGTGAAGGCAGACCTGGAAGCTCTGAAGGAAGCGATCAACCGCGCTCCCATCGACCAGATGACCGATGCCCAGATCGAGGACATCAAGTCCGGCAAGGAGAAACTGATGAACAGCGCTCAGGCTCTGTTTGCAAAGGTTTACGAGCAGGCTCAGAGTTCGGCAGGAGCTCAGAGTGCAGGCCCGGATTCCGGAAGCCAGCAGGGCGGCGGAAACTACGGCGATGACGTAGTGGACGGAGATTACAAGGAAGTATAATGAAGTACTGACAACCGGGACCATCCTGTCGGCAGCGGTCACGCTGCCGGCAGAGTGGTTTTCCTGCGTATGAAAGGAAATGCGAAGGGGAAACTGATATGGCAGAGAATAAGAGAGATTATTATGAGGTCCTTGGCGTATCCAGAGATGCGGATGAGGCGGCGATCAAAAAAGCATACCGTACCCTGGCCAAGAAGTATCATCCCGATGCGAATCCCGGCGACAAAGAGGCGGAAAAGAAGTTTAAGGAGGCCTCTGAGGCGTACAGTGTGCTCAGCGATCCGGAGAAGAGAAAACAGTATGACCAGTTCGGCCATGCCGCTTTTGACGGCGGAGCAGGCGGAAGCGGCGGGTTCAGCGGCTACGGCAATTTCAGCGATATGGGAGATATCTTTGGAGATATTTTCGGAGATTTCTTCGGCGGAAGCACCAGAAGCTACCGCAGCAGCGGCCGGGGCAGCGGACCTGTGAGAGGCGCCAGCGTCAGGACCTCTGTGAGGATTACCTTTGAGGAGGCCATATTCGGCTGCGAGAAGGAAATTGAGATCAATTATAAAGAAGAGTGCAGCGACTGCCACGGAACGGGCGCGAAGCCCGGCACGTCGCCCCAGACCTGTCCGAAGTGCAACGGCAAGGGCAAAATTGTCTATACTCAGGACTGGTTTCTGGGATCCATGCAGAACGTACAGACCTGTCCGGACTGCGGGGGCACTGGCAAGGTGATCAAGGAGAAATGTCCGAAGTGCTACGGCACAGGATATATCACCACAAGAAAGAAATTCAAGGTGAATATTCCTGCCGGCATTGACAATGGGCAGAGCATCCGTCTGGCCGGAAAGGGCGAACCGGGTACCGGCGGCGGAGAGCGGGGCGATCTGCTGGTGGAAGTAGTGGTGTCCGCTCATCCCATTTTCAAGCGTCAGGATATGAATATATATTCCACAGTGCCGATTTCCTTTGCGAAAGCGGCTCTGGGCGGTCCCATCCGTATCAAGACTGTGGACGGAGAGGTGGAGTACGAGGTGAAACCGGGAACTCAGACCGACACGAAGGTGCGTCTGAGAGGAAAGGGCGTTCCATCCATCCGCAACAAGTCAGTGCGGGGCGACCAGTATGTGACTCTGGTGGTGCAGGTGCCGGAGCGGATGACGGAGGAGCAGAAGGAGGCTCTCCGCAGATTCGATGAGGCGATGACAGGCACTTCCTTAGAGGGAGAAAAGCACCGGAGAAAAGGTGTGTTCTTTGGAAAATAACCGATCAGGTGAATCTTTATAAAAGATGCCGCAGGCACGGAGGCAGTCCGGAGTTCTGCGGCATTTTTGCGTCTTGGGGGCTTTTCCCCACCGGAATGATATGTTATAATATGAGCGCTTAGCGCTTAAAAAGGGAATTTGTAAGCACTTGATGAGGTGAGACGAGGGTTGCGGAAACATGAGACGTCTTTTGAAACAATTTTTTGATGCATATCTGATAGATCGAAATCTGGATCAGGCTCTGTCCATGGTGTCGGAGAAAGTGATCAGCGTGGGAACCGGCGAGCAGGAGACCGCGCGGAACCGGGAAGAGCTGAAGCTTCTGATGGAACGGGAATTTGAAACGGTGAAGGGTTCCTTTACTTATGATATCAGAGATTACACTGAGACCCGGTATGGGGGAGGGGTGACGGGCGCGTTCTGCCGGGTGAGCGCGTACCTGGCGGAGGACGGATGCAGCGAGATCGCCCTGGAGACCAGGCTGACCGCTGTGGCTGCTCTGGAGGAAGGCCGGTGGAAATTTGTGAGTCTGCATATGTCTGCGCCGGCTCAGAATCAGGAAGAGGAGGAGTTTTTCCCTCTGAAATACGGCCGCCAGTCCGGAGGCCGTCCCATCGGCGGGCGGGCGGAGCGAAAGCTGATCCAGATGATGTCTTCCATGCTTCCGGGCGGAATCATGGGAGGATATCTGGAGAAAGGCTTCCCTCTGTACGTGATCAACGACACCATGCTCCGCTATCTGGGATATACGTATGATGAGCTGGTGCGGGAGACCAACGAGGAGATGATCCGGATCATTGCCCCGGAGGACCGGGAGTGGGTGGAGAAGGAGATTTTTGACAGCATGGAGCGGACTGGAGAGTACGAGGTTCAGTACCGGGTGGTCCGCAAGGACGGCTCCTATCTGTGGATGCTGGATAAGGGAAATGAAGTGATCACCGAGGACGGGCGGAGAGCCATGATCAGCGTCATGCTGGATATCTCGGAGAGTGTGGGCCTTCAGGAAAGGCTGAGAAGAGAGGCCCAGGAGGATGAGCTGACCAGGATTCTGAACCGGAAAGGAGCCATTCACTTTATCGAGCAGGCCCTGAACGGGCGGTCGGAGGGGACGCTGCTCCTCATGGATATTGACAATTTCAAGATGGTAAATGACACCTACGGACATCTGGCCGGGGATAAGGTTCTGGTGCTGCTGGCGGAAATCCTGCAGAAGAGTATGCGAAAGGGAGATGTGGTAGCCAGACTGGGCGGAGATGAATTCCTGGTCTATATGACGGGATGCGCTCTGAAAGAGATTGCCGCGAAGCGTGTGGACAGCATTGGGAGACAGTTTCAAAAGAAGATGGAGCAGTATCCCCAGACGGTGATTTCAGTGAGTACGGGAATCGTGGTGAGACAGGAGGAAAAGACCTTCGAGGAGCTGTACCGGAAGGCGGATGACGCCCTCTATCAGGTAAAAAAGAGGGGAAAAGGCGGATATGCGTTCTGGGGAGAGGATCCGGTATTTCAGGAGGCGGCGGTCAGCCGCCATCCTGAATGATGGTGATGATCAGCCGGTTGGGAAGACAGACGATGGTCTCGCCGGTGCGGCTGATTTCTCCTGTGTGGATGCAGACGTGGTCGGGACAGGTGGCTTCCGTCACAGATATGGCTCCGTTTTGGACCACAATGGTGTTGGAACCGCCGTTCCAGCCGCTGACCGTCAGGGAAGTGTCCTGATTTAAGTCCAGCTCTGCCACCACTTCCCCGTTTACGGAGACTTCTCCGTATGCGGCCGGTGCGGCGGACAGAAAGCGGTACAGGAAAAACAGCAGGCAGGCAGCGATCAGAACGGCTGCCAGCAGAAGGAGATCCTTCTTTTTCCATAGGGTTCCGGAGGAACCGCCGTGGGTGGAATTGTCGTTTTTCATAGGGAACCTCCTGGGTTCTTTGAAATTGCGGGGAAGTTTTTCTCCGTCAGGTAAGTATAGCACAGACCGGTACGGAGAGCAAGGCGGAGGCAAAGAGGCAGGCAGGGACGGCCAAAGAGCCGCTTCCCGGAAAGTCAGGAAGAGAAAGGAAGAAGCATATGGACAGAAGAGGAAAGGACCGGGCGTCCCGGGTGGCCAGATATGGAATGCTCATTGCCCTGGCTTTTATTTTCAGCTATATTGAGGCGATGATCCCCATCCCATTTCCGGTGCCGGGCATCAAGCTGGGTCTGGCCAACCTGGTGACCATTGTGGGAATTTACACCGTGGGGCCCGCGGGGGCGGCGGTGGTGTCCATTCTCCGGGTGGTTCTGGCCGGCTTTACCTTTGGGAACCTGTTCAGCATGTGGTATGGGCTGTCCGGGTGTATCCTGAGCCTGATCTGCATGATCCTCTGCAGGCGGACCGGAAAGATGGGAATTCTTGGAGTCAGCGTGGTCGGCGGCGTGGCCCACAATATAGGCCAGCTCTGCATGGCCGCCTTTCTGGTGGAAAATACGGCGGTTTTCGTCTATCTGCCGGTGCTTCTGGCCGCCGGAGCCATAGCGGGGAGCCTGATCGGCCTGCTGGGCGGACTGGTGGCAGAGCGGCTGGGAAAGGCCGGGGCCCGGGGGAAGTAAATTTTTATCTTGCTTTTTATAAAATCACTTGTATAATGAAATCAGGAACTGCAAAAGCCTGAAAGGAGAAGCTGTCTGATGCGACGGCTTTTTTGTTTCGCAGGAAATAAATTTCTCCGGAAAAGATATTTTTAGGATACAGAAGGAAAAGGATATGAAGATCATTATCGTAGGATGCGGAAAAGTGGGAAGAACCCTGGCAGAACAGCTGTGCAGGGAGAATCACGATGTGACAGTGATTGATCACCGGGCGGAGGCGCTGAAGTATGTGTCAGACAACCTGGATGCCCTGTGCGTAGTGGGAAACGGAGCCGTTTTCCAGACACAGATTGAGGCTGGGGTTAAGGAGGCGGATCTCCTGATCGCCACGACGGGATCGGACGAGCTGAATATGCTCTGCTGCCTGATCGCGAAGAAGACGGGCGACTGCCACACGGTGGCCAGAATCAGAAATCCGGAGTATTACCAGGAAATTCAGTATATCCGGGGGGAGCTGAATCTGTCTCTTGCCATCAACCCGGAGCGGGCGGCGGCGGTGGAGATTGCCAGGCTGCTGAGATTCCCTTCCGCCATCAAGATTGAGCCCTTTGCCAAAGGCCGGGTGGAGCTTTTAAAATTCATGATCCCGAAGGACTCGGCTCTGGATCAGATGCAGGTGTCGGATGTGGTGAGCAAATTAAAGAGCAATGTGCTGATCTGCGCGGTGGAGCGGGGAGAGGACATTTTCATACCGGACGGCAGCTTTATCATGCAGGCGGGGGATAAAATCTCCTTCATCGCCTCCCATAAGGATTCGGCGGCGTTTTTCAAAAAGGCGGGAATTGTCAATAACGCCGTGAAAACGGCGATTCTGGTGGGAGGAGGAAAGCTGGCCTACTATCTGGCGAAGGCCCTGTCCGATACCAGGATCAAAATAAAGATCATTGAGCGGGATGAGACCCGGTGCAGGGAGCTGAGCGAGCTCCTGCCCGGCGCCATGATCATTCACGGGGACGGCACAGACCAGAACCTGCTTCTGGAGGAGGGAATCCAGTCCACAGAGGCGTTTGCGTCCCTGACCGGCGTGGACGAGGAAAATATTATGATGTCCCTCTACGCGGCCAGCCAGTCGAATGCCAAGCTGATCACGAAAGTGGGGCGGATCGCCTTTGAGAATGTGATCAATTCTCTGAATCTGGGGAGCGTGATCTACCCGAAGCTGCTGACAGCAGATATTATCCTGCAGTACGTGAGGGCCATGCAGAATTCCATGGGAAGCAACGTGGAAACCCTCTACAAGATTGTGGCGGACAAGGCGGAGGCCCTGGAGTTCCGTGTGAGGAAAGACGCTCCCATGCTGGGGGTGCCCCTGGAGCGTCTGAACTTAAAGGAAAATCTGCTGCTGGCCTGCATCAACCGCAACGGAACCATCATCATGCCGAGAGGCCAGGATACGCTGGAGGCAGGCGATACGGTGATTGTGGTCACCACACATACGGGTCTGAACGATCTGAAAGATATCTTGCGATAGGATGGTGGGGGTATGAATCTGGGTATCATTGTATATATGCTGGGATGGATCCTGAAGGTGGAAGGGCTGCTCATGGCGGTGCCCATACTGACGGCCCTGGTCTACGGCGAGAGGGAAGGCTTCTGCTACCTGGCCGTGGCGGCGGTCTGCCTTGTTCTCGGGATGATCCTTTCCAGGAAAAAACCGAAAAATGAGATATTCTTCGCCAAAGAAGGCTTTGTGACTGTGTCCCTGGGCTGGCTGGTGCTCAGCGTGTTCGGATGTCTTCCGTTCATGCTCAGCGGGGAGATTCCCCGCTTTGTGGACGCCATGTATGAGATTGTGTCCGGTTTCACCACCACCGGGTCCAGCATTGTGCCGAAGGTGGAAGAACTGTCGAAGGCGACGCTGATATGGAGGAGTTTCAGCCACTGGATCGGCGGCATGGGAGTGCTGGTGTTTATTCTGGCGGTGCTTCCCATGGCGGGAGACTATGACATGCACATTATGAGGGCGGAGAGCCCGGGGCCTTCGGTGGGCAAGCTGGTTCCGAAGATCAGGCTCACGGCGAAGCTGCTGTACACCATCTATTTTGTAATGACAGTGATCATGATTGTGCTGCTGCTGGTGGGACGGATGCCTCTCTTTGACAGCCTCTGCATGAGCTTTGGCGCCGCGGGAACGGGAGGATTTTCCTGCCGGAACACGGGACAGGCGGATTATACCACCTATCAGCAGGCGGTGATCGCCGTGTTTATGCTGCTGTTCGGCGTCAATTTCAACGTCTACTATCTGATCGTGGGAAAACGGTGGAAGGATGCCTTCCACTGTGAGGAGCTGAGGGGATATCTGGCCATTGTGGCGGCGGCGGTGATTCTGATCGCCGTCAATGTAAGGTTTCTGTTCCCGTCCTGGGGAAGAAGCTTTCACGAGGCCTTTTTCCAGGTTTCCTCCATCATCACCACCACCGGCTATGCCAGTGTGGACTTTGACAAGTGGCCGGAATTTTCCAAGTGCATTCTGCTGCTTCTCATGTTTATCGGGGCCTGCGCGGGAAGTACCGGCGGCGGAATAAAGGTTTCCAGAGTGATGATGGCTTTTAAGGAGGCCAGGAAAGAAATCGGGGCGGTGGTCCATCCCCGCAGCGTGAAGGTGCTGAAATTTGAGGGGAAGCCTCTGGGACATGAAATGCTCCGGTCCCTCAACGCCTTTATTATCCTGTATTTCTTTATCTTTTTTATCTCCGTGCTGGTGGTCAGCCTGGACAATTTTGACTTTATGACCACTTTCTCCGCGGTGGCGTCCAATTTAAACAACATCGGTCCCGGAATGTCCGGCGTAGGCCCCATGTCCAATTTCTCGGCCCTCTCGGACCTGTCCAAGGCGGTGCTGATCTTTGACATGCTGGCGGGAAGACTGGAGCTTTTCTCGGTTATGGTGCTTCTCTCCCCGGGAACCTGGGAGAGAACCTGGGCTGTGCTGGGAAAGAGGGGCAGAAAAAAAGGAAATTTACACTGAATCAAATGATATTGTATTGTATTGCGCCGGCGGTGGTTGCTATAATAAAGACAGAGCAGCTGCCGCCGGCGCAGTCTGTCTTCCGGCGGGGTAAGCGGCGTGAAGAAAAAAGGGGGAGGTATGCATATGGTATACGAGGCCATTAAGAAACTGGTACAGTACGGGTTGAACACAGGACTGATCCGGGAGCGGGATGAGATCTACGCCAGAAATCAGATCCTGGAAGTGATGGGGATGGACGAATATGAGGATCCGGGGGAGATCTCCGGGGAGATCTGTCTGGAGGCGGTGCTGAAGGAACTTCTGGATTACGCCCATGAGACGGGGGTTTTGGAAGAAAACAGCGTGGTGTACCGGGATCTGTTTGACACAAAGCTGATGAACTGTCTGATGCCCAGGCCCAGCGAGGTGGCGGATACCTTCTGGAAGATTTACCGGGAGCAGTCCCCGAAGGCGGCCACAGACTATTATTATAAGCTGAGCCAGGATTCCGACTACATCCGCCGCTACCGGATCAAAAAGGACATGAAATGGGTGACCAGAACGGAGTATGGGGATCTGGACATTACGGTGAACCTGTCCAAGCCTGAGAAGGATCCGAAGGCCATTGCGGCGGCGAAGCTGATGAAGCAGAGCGGTTATCCCAAGTGCCAGCTGTGTATGGAAAACGAGGGGTATGCAGGCAGAGCCAACCACCCGGCTAGAAACAACCACAGGATCATTCCCCTGACCATCGGCGGGAAGGCGTGGGGATTTCAGTATTCTCCCTATGTGTACTACAATGAGCACTGCATCGTGTTCAACGGAGAGCATGTGCCCATGAAGATTGAGCGGGCCACTTTCGTGAAACTGTTCGACTTTGTGAAGCAGTTCCCCCACTATTTTCTGGGCTCCAACGCGGATCTGCCCATTGTGGGCGGTTCCATCCTGAGCCATGACCATTTCCAGGGGGGAAACTACACCTTTGCCATGGCGAAAGCGCCCATAGAGCGGAAAGTGGAATTTGCCGGGTATCCCCAGGTGGAGGCGGGCATTGTGAAATGGCCCATGTCTGTCATCCGGACCAGGTGCAGGGAGACGGAGCCGCTGATTGATCTGGCAGATAAAATTCTGACGGCCTGGAGAGGCTACACCGACGAGGCGGCGTTTATTTTCGCGGAGACGGACGGAGAGCCCCACAACACCATCACCCCCATCGCCAGAAAGAACGGGAACATGTACGAGCTGGATCTGGTGCTGAGAAATAATATCACCACGGAAGAGTTTCCTCTGGGTGTCTACCATCCTCATCAGGAGCTCCACCACATCAAGAAGGAGAACATCGGACTGATCGAGGTGATGGGACTGGCAGTGCTTCCCTCCCGGCTGAAGGAGGAGCTGAGCCTGCTGGGCGAGTATATCGTGGAGGGGAAGAACATCCGGGAAAATGAAATGCTGGAGAAGCATGGGGACTGGGTGGATGAATTCACAAAACGGTATGACAGCATCACAAAGGATAATGTAAATGATATCCTTCAGCACGAGGTGGGGCTGGTGTTTGAGAAAGTCCTGGAGGACGCCGGCGTGTACAAGTGCACAGAAGAAGGAAGAATGGCATTTATGAGATTCATCGACAGCATTGCATAACAAAAAGCGTATAAAAGCCGGGCGGCCGGGCGGAGAGGAGGAGATCCTCTCCCCCGGCCGCTTTTTTCGGGGAAGAATTTTCCGCCTCTGGGAGGACTGCCGTTCCCCTGACTAATCACAATAAAAATACTGTGATTATATCAAGAATAATGGTGATTGAAATTGTTGGTCTAAGGTTGTATATTGAGGTGTGGCCAAAGGGGGCCGACGGTTTTGCCGGCGGAACCGGCTGGCAAAATTATATGGTTTTTGACAGGAAAAGGAAGAAAAGGGAAAAATGGAAGTTCAGAAAATTCAAAAGACCTGGCAGATGACGCTGAAGGAATATGCGGTGATCACGGTCAGCATTATGATCATGGTGGTAGGTATTTATTTCTTTAAGTTCCCCAACAACTTTTCGTTCGGAGGAGTGACCGGATTCGCGTCGGTGGTGAATGCCATGACAAACTGGTCGGCCACCCAGTTTACCAATGTGGTGAATATCGGCCTGCTGGTGCTGGGATTTATCTTTCTGGGCAGGGATTTCGGATTTAAGACGGTGTACGCCACCCTGGTGATGAGCGGCGGGCTGGAGCTGATGGAGCGGCTGTTTCCCCTCTCGGGGCCATTGACCACAGAGCCCCTGCTGGAGCTGGTATTTGCCATCTTTCTGCCGGCGGTGGGATCGGCGGTGCTGTTCAACATCGGCGCTTCCAGCGGCGGAACGGACATTATCGCCATGATATTTAAGAAACACACCAGTCTTCACATCGGCACCATGCTGCTGTTTGTGGATATGGCAGCGGTGGTCATGTCCTTCTTTGTGTTCGGGCCGGCCACGGGGCTGTTTTCCAGCCTGGGACTTCTGGCAAAGTCCCTGGTGATTGATCAGGTGATTGAAAATATGAATCAGTGCAAGTGCTTCACCATCGTATGTGACGACGCCGATTCCATCTGTGATTTTATCATCCACAATTTGAACCGCAGCGCCACCGTGTATGAGGCCCAGGGGGCGTTCAGCCACCACGAGAAAAAGGTGATTATGACCACCATGAAGTCCGCCCAGGCAGTGAAGCTGAGAAATTACATTAAGATGGTGGAGCCCACCGCCTTCATTCAGATCACCAATTCCAGTGAGATCATTGGAAAGGGCTTTCTGGGATGGAGTTAAAAGCGTAAAGAATGGAACGACAGCGCGCTTCCGGAAGAAGCGGGGAGAATCTCCCGCGGATTCCGGGGCGCGCTGCCCGTTTATCCCGTGGGAATTTTTTCAGCAGAGAATCAGAAGAACCGGCTGCAGAAAGCGATGAGCACCGGGACAGCTGCGGAGCAGATTACGCCGTTGAACACGGAGATCACCACCGTCTCTTCATTGGTGTAACGGATCATCATGGGCAGGGTGGTGTCCTCGCTGGTGGCTCCCGCCGGGCCGATGCAGCTGAAATAGCCCAGATGGCGGGAGATCCAGGGAATGCTGAAGAAGGAAAAGATCTCCCGCATGAGGTTGCTGAGAAAGGCGATGCTTCCCGGCCGGGGCCCCATGAGGTTGGTGATGGTGACGCCGGAGAGGCTGTACCAGCCCAGGCCGCAGGCGATGGCTGTGCTCTGGGCCAGGGGCATGCCGGTGAGGAGGCCGCAAAGGATTCCTCCCAGGAGGGAACCGGCGATAATGCCGGCGGGAATCACCAGGATGCGGATGTGGTACTGCCGGAGACGGCCCAGGATTCCCCGGTGAAGTCCGATGCTGATGCCCACCAGAAACATGAGAAGGTATAAGATATAGTCGGAACTGGCGGTGAGAAGGGCGGCCAGGCCGCTGTGCCAGAAAGTTCCCGTGAGAATGCCCAGGATCAGGGCGGCGACGGCGATGACAACCATATCAGCGCTTCCCTCCTTTCCGCTCCAGAAACCACCGGGAGAGAAAATAGACGAAGATGGTGGAGATGACGGCGGGAATCAGGAAAAACAGGAAGCTGATCCATCCCATGGAAGTCAGATCCTGGAGAAAGTTGTCCCGCTGCCCCATGGAAATTCCCATGGTGAATATGAGCAGGGCGGTGCAGACTGTCTGCAGCCGCTCATTGAGCTGTCTGTATTTTTCCGGGAAGAACCGGTTGCCCACCAGGACTCCCGCGAACATGACGATAAGTATATCCATTTGATGCCTCCATAGTAAAATGTGGTGCCGGAATCCTGGCGCTGCCGTCAGACCGGTCATTGAGCTATTATAGGATCCGCGGGCGGGGCAGTCAAGTGCGGAAGCCGGGATAAAATTGAGAATGACAGGCATTTTTCGTGGCTTTTCCCCAGAAAGTGTGATAGAATACTTTAGCGTGAACCCAAAAAAGAAATTTTGACAGATGAGGAAATGCGGAATATGAAGATTAAAGAAATTCTTGGCCGGGGAGAGCCGACCATTTCATTTGAAGTATTTCCGCCGAAGACGGCGGATAATTATGAGTCCGTAAAAAAGGCAGCCCTGGAGATTGCGCAGCTGAAGCCGGCGTTTATGAGCGTTACCTATGGAGCCGGCGGCGGAACCAGCCGGTATACAGTGGATATCGCGGCCGCCTTAAAAGAACAGGGCGGGGTGACGCCTCTGGCCCACCTGACCTGCGTTTCTTCCACCAAGGAGAAAGTCCATCAGGTTTTGGGAGAGCTGAAGGAGAGAGGCATTGAGAACGTGCTGGCGCTGCGGGGGGATATTCCCGCGGACGGACACGTGGAGAAGGACTACCACTACGCGTCGGAGCTGATCCGGGAGGTCAAGGCGGAAGGGGACTTCTGCGTGGGCGCGGCCTGCTATCCGGAAGGCCATGTGGAGTCGGAGAACAAGACGGACGACATTCTCCATCTCAAGGAGAAAGTGGAGGCCGGCTGCGATTTTGTGACTACCCAGATGTTTTTTGACAACAATATTTTATATAATTTCCTGTACCGGGTGAGGGAGCAGGGAATCATGGTGCCGGTGGTGGCCGGAATCATGCCGGTGACCAGCAAGAGCCAGATCAAGAGAATCGGCCTTATGTCCGGCACGGAACTTCCGGTCCGGTTCCGGGCTCTGCTGGACCGGTTTGGGGACGACCCGGCGGCCATGAAGCAGGCGGGAATCGCCTATGCCACGGAGCAGATCATCGATCTGATCGCCAACGGGGTGAACGCCATCCATGTTTACACCATGAATAAACCGGATGTGGCGGCAAAGCTGCGGGAAAATCTGTCGGAGATCATCCGGTAAGCTGCCGGGGAAATCCGGCGGCAGACCTATGAGACAGGAGGAAGACGGATGGACGAGAGACGGATCATGCAGGAAACCCTTCGGTATCTGGGATACCGCAGACAGCAGCCGGACAGTCAGGTAGCAGCCCTGCTGGCGGACTGCATGGAAGAGCTGAAGAGAGCGGTCACCTGCCGCCATGTAAAGCGGGAATCTCCGCTGCATATGGACGGGGAGGCCGGTATCCGGACGGATCTGTTTTCCGCGGAGAGCAGAAATCTGGGAAGAAACTTAAAGGACTGTCAGGCGGTGCTGGTGTTCGCTGCCACCGTGGGGATCGGCGCGGACCAGCTGATCCAGCGGTATGAGCGGGTCCGAGTGAGCCGGGCGGTGGTCATCCAGGCCATGGCCGCCGCCATGATAGAGGAGTACTGCGACTGCCTGAACCGGGAGTGGAAAGAGGAGTACGAAGCGGCCGGATGGTATCTGCGCCCCCGCTTCAGTCCCGGATACGGAGATTTTCCCCTGGAGTGCCAGCGGGAGATCCTGGAAGGCCTGGAAGCCGGGAAGCGGATCGGCCTGACCCTGACGGACAGCCTGATCATGATGCCGTCCAAGTCGGTGACGGCAGTGATCGGCATCAGCCGGGTGCCTGCGTCGTGCAGGTTGGAGGGCTGCGAAGCGTGTTCCAAGACAGACTGTGAATATCGGAGAAATTGAGATGGGAATATTAGAAGAGCTGGGAAAGAGGATTCTGTTTTTTGACGGGGGTACGGGAAGCCTGCTGCAGGCCAACGGGCTGAAGCCGGGAGAACTTCCGGAGACCTGGAACCTGCTGAAGCCGGAGGTGGTGACGAAACTGCACCGGGATTACCTGGAAGCAGGCAGCGACGTGGTGACTACCAACACCTTCGGGGCCAACCGGCTGAAATATGACGGAAAGAAGCTGCCGGACGTGAAGGAGGTGGTCCGGGCCGCGGTGGAGAATGCCAGACGGGCGGTGGATGAGTTTGAGGCTTCCGCCGGACGGAAGGCCTACGTGGCTCTGGATATGGGCCCCACGGGAAAACTGCTGAAGCCCATGGGGGATCTGGAGTTTGAGGACGCCTGCTCCCTGTTCGGGGAAGTGGCGGAGACCGGGGAGAAAGCCGGGGCGGACTGCATCATCATCGAGACCATGAGCGACGGCTATGAGACGAAGGCGGCGGTGCTGGGGGCGAAGGAGCACTCCAGCCTGCCGGTGTTTGTGACCATGACTTTCGACGAAAAGGGAAAGCTGCTCACCGGCGGAAATGCCGCTTCGGCGGTGGCTCTGCTGGAAGGACTGGGAGTGGACGCCCTGGGCATCAACTGCGGCCTGGGGCCGGTTCAGATGAAGGGAATCGTAAAGGAGATCCTTTCGGTGGCGTCCACGCCGGTGATGGTCAATCCCAACGCCGGACTTCCCAGAAGTGAAAACGGCTGCACCGTCTATGACATTGACGCGGAGACCTTTGCCGGTGAGATGGAGGAGATGGCCAGAATGGGGGCCTGGATCCTGGGCGGCTGCTGCGGCACCACGCCGGAACACATTCGGAGGACGGTGGAGCGGTGCGCGTCCATTTCCCCGGTGCCCATCCGGGAGAAGAACCGGACGGTGATTTCCTCCTGGTCCCATGCTCTGGTGATCGGCGATGACCCGGTGATCGTGGGGGAGAGAATCAACCCTACGGGAAAGCCGAAGATGAAGCAGGCTCTCCGGGACAACAACCTGAATTACCTGCTGGAGGAGGGAATCTCCCAGCAGGAGAAGGGGGCCCACGTGCTGGATGTGAATGTGGGCCTTCCGGAGATCGACGAGCCGGAGATGATGGAGCGGGCGGTGCGGGAGCTGCAGAGCGTCCTGGATCTGCCCCTGCAGATCGACACCTCCAATCTGGAGGCCATGGAGCGGGCCATGAGGATCTACAACGGCAAGCCTCTCATCAACTCGGTAAACGGCAAGAAAGAGTCCATGGAGGCCGTATTCCCCCTGGTGAAGAAATACGGCGGCGTGGTGGTGGCTCTGGCCCTGGATGAGCGGGGCATCCCGGAGACGGCGGAGGGCCGCCTGGAGGTGGCCAGAAAGATTTACGACACGGCGGCTGCCTACGGCATCTCCAAAAAGGATATTCTCATCGACGCCCTCTGCCTGACGGTGAGCTCGGACAGCAGAGGAGCCATGACGGCGCTGGAGACCCTGAGAAGGGTTCGGGATGAGCTGAGAGGACGGACAACTCTGGGCGTGTCCAACATTTCCTTCGGTCTTCCCCAGCGGGGAGTGATCAACTCCGTATTCTTCGCCCTGGCCCTGGAAAACGGCCTGTCCGCCGCCATCATCAACCCCAACGCGGAGGGGATGATGAACGCCTACTACAGCTACCGGGCTCTGGCAGGGCTGGATCCCCAGTGCGGGGACTATATTGAGCGGTACGGCAGCCAGAATCCGGCGGCTGCCCGGGGAGTATCCGGCGGTGCGTCCGGTGCATCCGGCGGCGGGATTTCCGGCGGGACAGCCGGGGCATCCGGCAGCAGCATTTCCGGCGGTGCGTCCGGCTCATCTGCCGCCGGGGAGGGAATGAGCCTGGGCGAGTGCGTGGAGAAGGGCCTGCGGGAGCAGGCGGCGGAGGAGACCAGGCGCCTCCTTGAGACAAAGGATCCTCTGGATATTATCCAGGAGGAGATGATTCCTGCCCTGGACCGGGCGGGGGTGCGGTTTGAGGCGGGCACCCTCTACCTTCCCCAGCTTCTCATGTGCGCGGAGGCCGCGAAAGCTGCCTTTGAGCTGATCAAGGACAAGATGCTGGCCAGCGGGGAGGTGCAGGAGAAAAAGGGAACCATTATCCTGGCCACGGTGAAGGGGGATATTCACGATATCGGAAAGAATATTGTGAAAGTCCTTCTGGAAAATTACAGCTATGACGTGATCGACCTGGGCAAGGACGTGCCCCCGGAGACCATTGTGGAGACGGCGGTGAGGGAACACATTGCCCTGGTGGGTTTAAGCGCTCTCATGACCACCACGGTTCCCAGCATGGAGGAGACCATCCGCCAGCTGAGAAAGAAGGCTCCCTGGGTCCGGGTGATGGTGGGAGGTGCGGTCCTGACAAAGGACTACGCGGAGACCATCGGTGCGGACTGCTACTGCCGGGACGGCATGGCTTCCGTAAAATATGCGGAACAGGTATTCGGAGAAAAGCCGGAACTTTCATAAAACAGCTGCCGGTCATAAAAAAGGAGAGGATGAATGATGTATCGCTGCTGTATTTTTGATCTGGATGGAACGCTTTTGGACACCATACATGCCCTTGCCTACACCACCAACCTGGTGCTGAAGCGGCTGGGCTTAAAGACGGTGGACGAGGAGCATCTGAAGCATTTTGTAGGAGACGGTTACCGCACGCAGATGGAGCGCTGTCTGAAGTACGCGGGGGATCCGGAGCTGACCCATTATGAGGAATCCCTTCCTCTTTATATGGAAGAGTTTGCGAAGCACTGCCTGTATCAGGTGCAGCCCTATCCGGGAATCCTGGAAATGACAGGATTTTTGAAGGAAAAAGGGGTAAAGCTGGCGGTGCTGTCCAATAAGCCCCATGCCAGAGCGGTGGAGACCATAGAGACCATCTTCGGAAAAGGGTATTTTGACGCCATCGCGGGAGAGCGGGAGGGCGTCCCCAAAAAACCGGATCCAAGAGGTGTGTTTGTGCTGGCGGAGGAGCTGGGAGTGCCCTTAAATGAGTGCCTGTATTTTGGAGATACCAACACGGATATGAAGACGGGACAAAACGCCGGAGTGGATACGGCGGGAGTGCTGTGGGGATTCCGGGACAGAGCAGAACTGGAGGCGTTTCACCCCAGATATCTGCTGGAAAGTCCCCTGGAGGTAAAGAAGATATTCGGAGAAAATCATTGAAAGTATATTGGAGTAAGATAAAAAAGACAGCGGCAGAGCTGGGTGTCACAGCCCTTCTGCTGCTTACCATTCTCGCTGCGTCCGGATGCGCGGAGGGAAATGAGGGATGGGAGGAAGACGGCCGCCTGAAAGTGGTGACCACCATTTTTCCCTATTACGATTTTGCCAGACAGGTGGCCGGGGACCGGATCGACTTAAGGCTGGCGGTGCCGGCGGGAATGGACAGTCATTCCTTCGAGCCCACCCCGGCGGACATGCGGCTGATCCAGGAGGCGGATCTGCTCATCTCCAACGGAGGAGAGATGGAGCACTGGCTGTCAGAGGTGCTGGAGGCCATAGACGCCCCGGATCTGGAGAAGATCACCATGATGGATTATGTGGAGACCTTTGAGGAGATTCTGGTGGAGGGCATGGAAGAGACGGCCCACAGCCACGACCATGACCACGACCATGACCACGAGCACGTGGATTCCCTGGGAGATGACGGCCATGAGGAAGAGATCGAGTACGATGAGCACATCTGGACTTCGCCGAAAAATGCCATGGTGATCGTGGAGGAAATCCGGGACAAGCTGACCCAGATGGATCCTGACGGCGCTTCTGTTTACGAGGAGAACGCGGAAGTCTATCTGGAAAAGCTTTCCAGGCTGGATCAGGAATTTGAGCAGGTGGCGGCAGATGAGAAGCGGAACATGATCATCATCGGCGGGAAATTTCCTTTCCGCTATCTGGCGGAGGCCTACGGCTTTGAGTACCGGGCGGCCTTTTCCGGGTGCAGCACGGACACGGAACCCAGCGCCAGAACCATCGCCTACCTCATCGACCGGGTGAAGGAATATGACATTCCGGTGGTGTACTATCTGGAGCTGTCCAGCACCAGGGTGGCGGAGATCATCGGGGAGGAGACGGGGGCGGATATCCTGCTGCTTCACTCCTGCCACAACGTGACCAGACGGGAGTTTGACGCCGGGGTGACCTATCTGGAACTGATGGAACAGAATGTTGAAAATCTTAGAAAAGGACTGGATGAATGAAACAGCCATTGATAAAATGCTCGGGAGCCGGATTCGGATATGAACATTTTGATGTGGTCACGGACGTGACCATGGAAATCCTGCCCGGAGATTATATCGGCGTCGTGGGAGAAAACGGCGCCGGGAAAAGTACGCTGATCAAGGGACTGCTGGGGCTGTTAAAGCCCACCAGCGGAAGTATTGTGATGGCGGATGATTTGAAAAAGACGGGGATCGGCTATCTGCCCCAGCAGACGGCTGCCCAGAAGGACTTCCCGGCCACGGTGTGGGAGGTGGTGGTGTCCGGAGCGCTGAGCCGGGCGGGATACCGGCCGTTTTATTCCAGAGAGGAAAAACGGCTGGCGGAGCTGAACATGGACCGCCTGGGGATTTCCGGCCTGCGGAAAAAATGCTACCGGGATCTCTCCGGCGGCCAGCAGCAGCGGGTGCTCATCGCAAGGGCCCTGTGCGCCACGGAGAAGCTGCTGATTCTGGATGAGCCCATCACCGGCCTGGACCCGTCGTCGGCCCAGGATTTCTATCAGGTGGTGCGCCATTTGAACCGGGATGAGGGAGTGGCCATTCTCATGGTGTCCCACGACATCCAGAACATGGTTCACCAGGCGAAGAAGATCCTCCATCTGAAGCAGAAGGTGCTGTTTTACGGCAGCGTGGAGGACTATAAAAAGAGCCCCCTGGGGCAGAGATTTCTGGGAGGTGAGGACCAATGAGCGTAATCGGCGAGATGCTTTCCTATCCGTTTCTGGTGAGGGCCCTGGCGGGGGGCGTGCTGGTATCCCTGTGCGCCGCCCTTTTGGGGGTGAGTTTGGTGTTAAAGCGGTATTCCATGATCGGGGACGGGCTGTCCCACGTATCCTTCGGCGCCCTGTCCATCGCCGTGGCCTTCGGCTGGTCCCCCCTGCAGGTGTCCATTCCGGTGGTGGTGGTGGCCGCCTTCTTTCTGCTGCGGATCACAGAGAACGGAAAGTTAAACAGCGACGCTGCCATCGCGGTGATTTCCGCCAGCGCCCTGGCGGTGGGAATTACGGTGACGGCCCTGACCACGGGAATGACCACGGATGTGAGCAGCTATATGTTCGGCAGCATTCTGGCCATGAGCCGGGAGGATGTGATCCTGGCCGCCGGCCTGTCGGTGGTGGTGCTGTTTCTATTTATATTCTTTTACCACAAGGTATTTGCGGTGACTTTTGATGAAAACTTTGCCAGGGCCACGGGAGTGAAGGTGTCCTGGTACCATATTCTGTTTGCCGTGCTCACCGCCGTGACCATTGTGCTGGGAATGCGGATGATGGGGGCCATGCTCATCTCCAGCCTGATCATCTTCCCGGCTCTCACGGCCATGCGCCTGTTTAAGAGCTTCCGGGGAGTGATGATCGCCGCCGGGGCGGTGGCGGTGGTCTGCTTCCTGGCGGGGATGGTGATCTCCTACCAGGCGTCCACCCCTGCCGGGGCCAGCGTGGTGCTGGTGAATCTGGCGGTATTTCTGGTCTGCGCCGCCGTGCAGCGGATCCGGGGCCGGTAGAAGTCGGAAAAGACAGCCCGGGGACGGCGGGGGAACGGCCCCGCAGAAGGGCATTTTGTCCGGCGGACTTGCAAAATCAGAAAAATCGGTCTATGATAATAGGCGGAGAATTGACCTTATGCCAGTCTTAATAATAGAGAGAAACTAAAAGGAGGAATTTGTCATGACAAAGATTGATATTATCTCCGGCTTTCTGGGAGCCGGGAAGACCACATTTATCAAAAAACTGCTGGAGGAGGCCATTGCCGGGGAGCAGGTGGTACTCATCGAGAATGAGTTCGGCGAGATCGGCATCGACGGCGGTTTCCTGAAGGATTCCGGCATTGAGATCCGGGAGATGAATTCCGGATGTATCTGCTGCTCCCTGGTGGGAGACTTCGGAAGATCTCTGGAAGAGGTTCTCACAAAGTACAAACCGGACCGGGTGATCATTGAGCCCTCAGGAGTGGGCAAGCTTTCTGACGTGATGAAGGCAGTCCGGGATGTGGCTTCCAACCTGGATGTGACGTTGAACAGCGCGGTGACTGTGGTGGACGCCTCCAAGTGCAAGATGTACATGAAAAACTTCGGCGAATTCTTTGACAACCAGGTGGCCTATGCGGGAACCATCATCTTAAGCCGCACGGATGTGGCGGACGCGAAGAAGGTGGACGCTGCGGTGAAGATGCTGCGGGAGGCCAACCCGAAGGCAGTGATTGTGACCACTCCTGTGAGCCAGCTGACGGGCGCTCAGCTTCTGGAGATCATTGAGAAGCCGGACACCATGGAGGAGGAGCTGATGAAGGAGGCCCTGGAGGCCTTTGAGGAGAGCCATGAGCACCATCATGACCACGATGAGGAGTGCGGCTGCGGCCACGACCATCATCACGAGGGAGAGGACCACGACCATCACCATGATCACGATCATCACCACGACCACGATGAGGAGTGCGGCTGCGGCCACGACCACCATCACGAGGGAGAGGATCACGACCATCACCACGATCATGAGCATCATCATGACCATGGGGACAGCTGCGGCTGCGGCCATGACCATCACCATCATCATGCCGACGAGGTGTTCTCCAGCTGGGGCATGGAGAATGTGCAGCCCATCAGCCGGGAAGATCTGGAGAAGATTCTGGACGAGCTGGCCTACGGCGCAGATTTCGGCGATGTGCTCCGCTCCAAGGGAATGGTTCCCGGCACAGACGGACAGTGGTTCTACTTTGATCTGGTGCCGGAGGAGTATGAGATCCGCACCGGCAGTCCGGATTATACCGGAAAAGTGTGCGTGATCGGCGCGAAGCTGAAAGAGGAAGAACTGGAAAAAGCATTTAGCAGGAGTTAAAAACCATGGGACCGATGATAGATGACGATATTATGCCCGTGTTTATTATCAATGGGTTTCTGGAGGCGGGGAAAACATCATTTCTCAGCTTTACCATGGATCAGGAGTACTTCCGGACAGAGGGAAAGACTCTCCTGATCGTCTGTGAAGAGGGCGACACGGAGTATGATGAGAAGCTGCTCAAGGACACGAAGACGGCGGTGGTGTATATGGACGACCTGTCCCAGATGACGCCGGAGCGGCTGACAGAGCTGGAGCTTCTCTACAATCCGGAGAGAGTTCTCATTGAGTGGAACGGCATGTGGAATCAGGATGATCTGAAGCTTCCTGCCGACTGGACGATTTACCAGCAGATCACCCTGGTGGATGGCTCCACCATTGATCTGTATCTGAAAAATTTAAAGCCTCTGTTCGGGGCCATGCTGAGAAATACGGAGCTGGTGATCGTAAACCGGTGTGACGGAATCTCCGAGGAGCAGCTGGGAACCTACCGGCGCACCTTAAAGGCCATGGGCCGCCAGGCGGACATTGTGTTTGAGACCTCTGAGGGAGAGGTGGAGCCGGAGGTCACGGAGGAAGATCTGCCCTATGACATGAAGGCGGATGTGATTCAGATCGCTCCGGAGGACTACGGCATCTGGTATATTGACTGCATGGACAAGCCGGAGCGGTACGTGGGCCGTGTGGTGGAATTCACCGGCATGGTGATGAAATCCCCGGATTTCCCGAAGAATTATTTTGTGCCGGGACGTATGGCCATGACCTGCTGCGAGGCGGATATGGCATTTCTGGGATTTATCTGCAAGGCCAGGGAGGCCAGACTTCTGGAGAACCGCCAGTGGGTAAAGGTGCGGGCGAAGGTGGCTCTGGAATACTGGAAGGATTACGAGGGCGAGGGACCGGTGCTGTATGCCGAGTCTGTGACGCCGGACAAGGAGATCAAAGAGGTCGTGCAGTTTTAACATGCTGCTCTCGGACGTTCCGGATGGGATGTCCGAAGGACCATAGAAAAGACAGGTTCCGCCGCCGGAAATGATTCCGGCAGGAGCCTGTCTTTTTTGGACTTTGGGGCTGACCAGTTCGCGTCTGTCGGACAGAAGAAATTTTAAGGGAACCTTCCGGCTGCGGGGACGACCTCCCCGGCCGGGGAAAGGAAAACTGCTATGATCTACAAATGTACAAACCCGTCCTGCGGCTGTCTGACGGAGGAGGAGGCGCCGCCGGCCCTCTGTCCGGAGTGCGGGTCTTCCATGAGGGAGATCCGGGAGGAAGAGATGACCGGCCGGGACTGGGCTGCCCTGGGAGGCTACTGGACGGGGCTTCGGAAAAATGAAAAGAGGATCCTGTACTGCTACCGGATGGCGGCGGCGAAGGGAAATGCCTGGGGAATCTGCAATCTGGGCTGGTGTATGGAAGCTGGAGTGGGTATCGACGCGGATCCGAAACAGGCGGTGTGGCTGTATGAGCAGGCGGCCCAGGCCGGCTACATTCCCGCCCTCTGCAATCTGGCCGCCTGTCTCCAGGAGGGGGTTGGCACGGAGCGGGATATTGACCGGGCGGTGGAACTGCTGTCGGAGGCGGCCCAGTGGGGATATCCCAGGGCTCAGATGCTGCTGGCCTGCTGTTATGAGACCGGGGATGGAGTCAACCGGGATGAGAATGCGGCCTTTGATCTGATGGAGTCATCGGCCTGGGCAGGATACGGACCGGGACAGCGGGAGCTGGGGCGGTACTATGAATATGGGATCGGAACCCAGAAGGACGAGGCCACGGCAGTGCTGTGGTACCGGAAAGCGGCCGGCCAGGGGGATGAGGAGGCCCAGTGTTCCCTGGCATTCTGCCTGGAAAACGGGATCGGAACCGGCCGGGATCAGGATCAGGCCATGGAGCTTTACCGGCAGGCGGCCAGAGGCGGAAGTCTCCGGGCCATGACCAACATTTACATACTGGCCCGGGAGCGGGGAAAGGCCGAGGAAATGGGAGAGGCTCTGGAGTACTTGAAGACCGCATCTGCCAGGGGATATGTGCCGGCAGTGTGGCGTTTGGGCTGCCATTACTATTACCGGGACGATCCCACCGGGGCGTCCGCCGCCCGGGCGGTGGAGCTGTTTCAGGCCGCCGCCATCAGGGAGGATCCGGCGGGCTGCTATCAGCTGGGCCGGGCCTTCTGGGCCGGGAGAGGCATCAAAAAAGATGAGAAGCAGGCCTTTCGCTGGTTTCACACATCTGCCGGGCTGGGAGACCCGGACGGACAGTTTTTCACAGGATTCTGCTATGAACAGGGGCGGGGCGTGGAGAAAAACCTGGCGGAGAGCGTCAGATGGTACCAAAAGGCTGCTGCCCAGGGGGACAGCCGGGCAGACAATGCTCTGGGTGTTCTGTATGAAAACGGGGACGGGGTGGAGCAGAGCGACGAGAAAGCTTTTCAGTGCTACCGCAGATCCGCTGAGCGTGGGAACGGGGACGGCATGGCCAATCTGGCCTGGGCCTATGAGTTTGGCGTGGGAACAAGGCCGCAGCCGGAGAAGGCGGCGGACCTGTACCGCCGGGCACTGGAGAGAAATGAAAATATTCCCGTCTACGGATATCTGGGGGAGCTGTATGCCCTGGGAATGGGAGCGGATCGGGATCTCTCCCAGGCCCTGGATCTCTACCGAATGGGGGCAGAGCGGGGAGACTGCCTGGCCTGCCTGAATCTGGGACTTCTCTTCCAGCAGGGCGAAGGGGTGAGGAAAAACCCTGGGAAAGCCCTGAAGCTGTTTGACCAGGCCGGCGCGGCCGGATATGCTGCCATGGCCAGGTGCTACCGCCTGGGCATTGGGGTAAAGCAGGACGAGCGGACGGCTGCGGAGTGGTACCGGAAGGACGCGGAGGAAGGCGGCTGGACCGGGATGCTGTGGCTGGCCTGGATGTACAGGAAAGGACTGGGAGTGGAGAAAGACCGGTCGGCGGCGGAAGAACTGTGCCGCCAGGCGGCGGCCATGAACCGGAGAGACCGGGAGTTTCTGCCCCGACGGATGGGCAGTGCCGGACAGGAGCTTAAGAAGCTTTTGAGAGATCTGGAGAGAGGGACGGAGGATGAAAAGCTGAGGGAGGAACTGAAGGGGATCCGCCTCCGGCTGGAGGAAGAGCGGCAGCCATGATTATGGCAAAATGCGCAGTCATGCCTGTCTGTTCCTGAGATTGGAGAGGGGAGAGGGTGAAGGTGAATTTTCGTGATGTGGAGTATATCGTCAAGATTGCCGAGTGCGGCAGCGTCAATAAAGCTGCAAGGGAGCTGTATGTGGCTCAGCCTTCGCTTAGCAAGTGTATCAGGAAGGTAGAAGAGGAATATGGAATTCAGCTTTTTTACCGGAGCCGCGGCAGCTCCATGAGTCTGACTGTGGAAGGAAAATTGTTTCTGGATATGGCCCGCCCGGTTATGGAGCGTTACGAGCAGTTTCAAAAGCAGATTCAGGATCTGAAGGCCAGAAACCGTTCCAAAATCCTTTTAGGTACTGCGCCTCAGCGGGGTTATGACATTGCTTCGTTCTTGTTTCGGACATTGTACAGCAAGTATGAAAACTACTTTTTGGAACTGCGCACCGGGCCGAGCCTGGAACTTGAGAACCAGCTTTTGGCGGGAGATCTGGATATGATTTATGTCAGCACCGATACCTTTCGGGAAGAGCTGTATTACGCGGAGTTTTGTTCCACCTGGATGCACATTTATCTGCGGAGGGGGAGTCCAGCGGCGGAAAAGGCCGTTCATCTGGAAGGGATTGACCGGCCGGTGCTGAGGCTGGAGGATCTGGAAGGGGAAAGGATTGTGGCGAACCGGCGCGGAAGCGCCACCCGGAAATACCTGGATGAGATTTTAAAAAAGAACGGAAAGGAGTTTCCGATTATTGAAGTGGAAAATAACGCCAACCGTCTTGCCATGGTGGAGAGCGGAAGAGCATCCTATTTCCTGAATGCGCGCCAGGGGAAGGCCTGGGATGCGTTGGATGGCAGCCAGCTGTTCCTTCTGCATCCGGATCAAAACCTGGTGGTAAAAAACTGCCTGGTCTGCCGGAAAGGCTTTCAGCAGGATGAGCGTTTCCGAATTATCCGGGATTGTCTTCATGTTATTCTGGAGCAGGATGGGGCCCCTAACGCTCTGTCCGGATAAGCTTTTATACAAAATTCATACAGAATCTATACGGCTGCTTCGGCAGCCGTATTTTTGTTCTATGAAAACCTTTGATTTCCAGGGAACTGTAGCTCTTGCTGAAGCGAAAAGGGATATGCAGATTTGGAATTAGATGGGGCCTAACGTGTATTAGACACACCTCTGAGAAAAATATAAGATTATATTATCAAAGTTAAGTTCTTGTAAAAAAAGAGAAGGAGGAAGTGTCTATGAGTACATTAGCAAGTTCGAGGGCCTTGAAATTCCGTTGGATTAACGGTCAGTGTTTTGAGTTTAAATTTAACAACGGGAAGACGCTGATCACGGATCCCTGGTATCAGGGAGGAGGGGAACTGGCAGGCAAGTGCCCTCCGGGATTCACGACGGAAGACTTGGAAGGGGGAGATTACATTTTCCTGAATCATGGTCACGGAGATCACACTGCCAATATTCAGGAAGTTTACGATCGGTTCCATTCTACGGTGATCTGCCATTCTGCCATCGCTATGGAAGTAGCTCACTGTTTCCATGTGCCGCTTACCAGTATTTATCCGGTGGATTATGAGGGAACTTACTATTTCGACGGTTTTATCCTGGAAACCCACCATGGTACCCACCATGCGCAGCCCAGCGACTATGAGAAGACCATCGAGCGGTTTTCGTCGCGGAGCGATTTCCCAGGCAGCCCGGAGTTAAACGCCATGGGCGGCGTCTTCAACATGAACTTTATCCTGACCACGGATCAGGGGATGCGGATTGCTTTTATTGGCGGAAACGATGACGGAATGCTGAAACGGATGACTGGGAAAAACAAGCCGAACATTGTGATCCGGAATAAAATGGCCAGCTCTAAGGTAAAGACCGGAGTGGCGGAGGCCTTTGCGGATTGGTTCGCCCAGTCGGATATCCAGCTTCTGGTGCCGATGCACTATGAGACCTGGCTGACGGATGATCCGGAGTTTGCGGCTAAGGTGAATGACGACATGAACAAGATTATGGAAGAGAAAGGGGCGGTAGGCCGCGTGGCACCAATGGTGCGCGGAAAATGGTACACACTGGATCTGGGGATTAACGAGGCGTAAGCCGGAAAACGAGAGGGGGATTTATTCATGGAAATGTATATTGTAATTGCGCTGTTTGCCTTTATGATTATCAGTTTTTGTATCGGTAAATGGCCGTTCGGCCTGACGGCTATGACCTGCTGTATCCTGCTGGTTCTCACTGGCGTAATGACTATTGAAGAAGCCTTTTCCGGTTTCGCCATGAAGAACTTTGTTCTGGTTGCCGGCATGTATGTACTCTGTGATGCCTTTGGAAAGACAAAGCTGCTGACGGCAATCCGGCATCGGGTCATGCAGCTGGAAAAGAAAAGCAATGTGATTTTGCTGTTGATCCTCATGTTCCTGATCATGATCTTTGCACAGTTTCTGCCTTCCTCCGGAACGATTACGGTGATGATCATGATTCTGTCGGCTCTCTCGCCGGAAGGGGATCTCTGTCCTTCCCGAATGATGCTTCCTATGGCGATTATGGGCGGCATGTGGACCAGCCGTCTGCCGGTGGGCATGGGCGCCACCAGCCATTTGCTGCCGAATCAATATATTTCCAGTTACGGCGCAGATCTTCCGCTTTTGACCATCACCGATACAATTAAAGTTTCGATTGTTCCCATGATTCTGCTGAGTATCTATGTGATCCTGACTTATAAGATGCTGCCCAAACGCAGCGTGGATCAGAGCAAGCTGAAATCAGTGAAGGATAAGGAAGGCATGAGCAAGTTCCATGAGACGGTGACGTATGTGGTGTTTGTGATTGTGCTGGCTTCCCTGTTCATGAATTCCCTGCTGGGAGATATTATGTATATTATTCCGGCGGCGGGGGCTGCAGTTTTGATGTTCACGAAGGTAGAGAGCCAGAAAGAAATGCAGCGGGTTCTCTCCGGAGATATGCTGTTCATGCTGGCCGGTGTGTTTGTCATGGGCGATGCGCTTTCCGCTTCCGGCGCCGGCGTAATGCTGGGCGATTTTATCCTGGGCCTGATGGGGGAGAACCCCAGCGGTTTGATGGTGCTGGTTGTCTTTGCTATTGTGGGTGTGGTAATGACCAACTTTATGTCCAACTCCGGCACGAAAAACGTGCTGCTTCCCATGGGCGTGGCCACAGCTGTGGCGGCTGGCTGGGATCCCAGAGGTATCTGCCTCCTGATTCAGACGGTGTGTTCCTGTGCTGTGTTCCTTCCCTCAGGAGCGCCTTCCACCGCTATTGCCTTCGCGGCAGCGGAATATAAGCTGCAGGAGACCTTCCTGTGGTCTCTGGGATACGCTGTTTTGACGGTGGTCAGCTTTGTGGTCAGTATTAATTTCTTCTTCCCGGTGGTTTAAAAACGGGAGAGAGATCATTTTAAACAGGGGCGGGCGCGACCCATATGAGTCGCGCCCGCCCCTGAACTTTATTGATTCAGAAAGAGAACAATCGCTGTGGTTTTATGAGGAAGACATGGGCGGCACCGGCACCGGACGGCTCCGGTCAAATACCTCCTCCACGTCAAACAGATCATCCAGGTAGGTTTTGGTGGGGTGAGACTCGGGAAGATCGTAGTACATGCGGTAGCCGTCCAGATTTCTCCGGCCCTGGCGCATGTAGTCGTCTCCCAGCTGCACCCAGTACTGTCTGGAATCCACGTTGCAGAAGTAACGGAAGCCTTTGCCGTGGAGATAGGCGAAGCGCTCATTCTCCATGGTGTAGGGGTGCCAGTCTCCGATCTCGGCCCCGAAGGGGTAGAGGATGATGTCGGTGGGTCCGATGAGGGATTCCACCTCGCTCTCCCATTTGTCCGTGTCGGTTACAAATTCTTCATAGGAGATGGTTCCCAGGTCCCGGTGTCCCCAGCTGTGGCTGGCCAGTTCCCAGCCGTTGTCTCTCAGACACTGGGCCAGCTGGCGGACCGTTTCCCGGTCCTCCTCAATGTTGGGGTTGATTCCCTCGTAGGAGGAATCGGTGCGGTATCCCATAACCCCGTTGTATCCGGTGAAGGCGATGATGGCTCTGGCTCCCTTGTAGGAGAAATCCGGATGCTCCTGGATAAAGTCCTCCAGCAGGGGGATCAGGTCGTAAGAGCCGGTGACGGTGGTGCCGTCATCCAGATCCATCTCGCAGGTGGGCTTGCCGTCCTCACCGATCACCAGGCGGCTGGCAAAGCCATCCCCTTCCATATATTCATAGTAGCAGACATCATCCTGGGACATGACGAAAGGCTTTTTCCCCTCCGGCAGCATAATATCTCCTTTCACAAAGGAAGAAACGCCGTTTTCATCCGTCACCTCATAAGCCACATCGTGGATGCTTACCAGCACGTAGCCCCGGTCGTACATGGACTGGATGATCTTCAGAAATTCATCTTTGGTGGTCATCATCTGGTTATAGCCGTCCTGCCTGGAGTCTCCGTCAAAAGCCTTGGAGGTGTCCATGATCAGGGTGTGGAAAAATACGTGGGTGATTTCCGACACATCCGCCCGTACCAGAGTGGATTTCGTGGCTTCGTAGCCGGAGATGGCCTCCTGAACCTTCTCCTCATCGGCGTATTCGCTCTCAGACAGAAGGGAGATGGCGGCGTCGTAGTCATAGCCCATGGCCAGACGATCCGCCTCCCAGATCAGAGCGTCCGCCCCGGTGAGAATCTCTGAGGCCGTTCCCCCGGAACCGTCCGCCGATGTAAGAACCTCCCGCCCGGAAAGGGCCGGCGCAATATAGTAACTGTAAAAATCAAAGATCAGATAAACACTTCCGCAGACGATAAAAACAGACAGAAAAATCACGGCCAGGACGGCGAAGGTGTGGTTCATCCCGGCGGAGTTTCTGCGGAAATTCCGTTTCCGGTAATTTTTCATATTCATAAATCACAGGCTCTCCAATAAAAAGTATGTGCTTCCTCAGTATAACATAAATGAAGTTGGTTGTCATAAAACGGGAAGACTTTTTTTCTTACATTTTTTGGAAGAAGGCAGATATACTGATAATATAGAGCAGAGACGGGAGAGCGTATGAGACGGTTATTGGCGTTTGTGACGGCGTTGGCGGTGTTCCTGTACGGGACGTTTCCGGCCTTCGGATCGGAGCCGGATTTAAAACTGGGAGGATACGGGGACGGGATGGTGGCCTCCTCGGAGGCGGTGAGAGCGGCCGGGGAGGAGAAAGCTCTGGAGACGGCGGCCCAGGAGGTGAGGGAAGGGCCTGAGATATCAGCTCCCAGCGCCATTCTCATGGAGGCTTCCACCGGGCAGGTGATCTGTGAGAAGGGGGCGGATGAGCAGAGAAGCCCGGCCAGCATCACAAAGATCATGACCCTGATCCTGATCTTTGACGCCCTGGAGTCCGGAAAAATTTCCCTGGATGATGAGGTGGTGACCAGCGCCCACGCCAAATCCATGGGCGGTTCCCAGGTGTTTCTGGAAGAGGGGGAAGTTCAGACGGTGGACACCCTGATCAAATGTATTGTGGTCGCGTCGGGAAATGACGCCTCCGTGGCTATGGCGGAGTATATCGCCGGAAGCGAGGAGGAATTTGTAAATCAGATGAATGAGCGGGCGGCAGGTCTGGGGATGACCGGAACCCACTTTGTGGACTGCTGCGGCCTGACGGAGGATCCCGCTCATCGGACCACTGCCAGGGATATTGCCTTGATGTCCAGGGAGCTGATCAACCGGTATCCGGCGATCCACGATTACGCCACCATCTGGATGGACACGATTACCCACGTGACGAACCAGGGGACGAAGGAATTTGGCCTGGCAAACACCAATAAGCTGCTGAAAATGGCCACCAATTTCACAGTCACCGGCTTAAAGACCGGTTCCACCTCCGCGGCGAAGTACTGCCTGTCAGCCACAGCGGAGAAAGACGGCGTCCGTCTGATCGCCGTGGTCATGGCGGCTCCGGACTTTAAGGCCAGGTTCAGCGACGCGGTGACCCTGCTGAATTACGGCTATGCAAACTGCCGCCTTTACGAGGACCGGGAAGGCCTTCCCCTGCCCCAGATGGCGGTGACAGGCGGGGTGGAGGACCAGGTTTCCCTGGTGTGTTCCGGCACCTTTTCCTATCTGGGTATGAACGGAGAGGATTTCAGCCGGGTGGAGCGGGAGCTGGTGCTGGAGGAATCCCTGCAGGCCCCGGTGGCTCCGGGCCAGCAGGCGGGAGTTCTCCGGTACACCCTGGACGGAAAGACGCTGGGGGAGATTCCCGTGGTGACGGCGGCCGGGGTGGAGAAGGCAGGGATCCTGGACTGTTTAGAGAAGGTGTGGGGAGTGTTCTGCCTGCAGGAAGAAACCGTCGGATGACAGGAAAAAATGAAAAGAGGGGAAAATGAAAAAGGGAAGGATTCCAGGCGGAGTCCTTCCCTTTTACAGGGGAAAATTAATTCTGAGCCATTTTTCCGGCCATGTTTCTGGCGATGAGAACCAGGACAATGGCGATCACTGCCAGCACGGCGGAGCTGATGTATCCCATCACGTAGGAGCCGGTGGCGTCGTAGAAGCTGGCGGAAACCTTCGGTCCCACAAAGGCGCCGATTCCGTAGCCGATGAAGATCAGGCCGTAGTTCCGGTTGTAGTATTTGGAACCGAAGATGATCTTGACCATGGGTGCGAACACCACCAGGAGTCCTCCGAAGGAGAAGCCTACCAGGGCGATGCACAGGATAAAATAGGCATAGGAATCTGCCACAGTCAGCATAAGCATGGACAGGCCGTTGATGACCAGAATCAGAATCAGGGAGTTCCAGCCCTGAAGCCGGTCATAGATAAAGCCAAAGGCGATGCGGCCGAACATGTTGAACAGAGTCATAAGGCTGACGCAGAGGGCAGCGGTCATGGCGGACAGGCCGATCTGGTTCTGGGCGATGGGGGAGGTGGCGCTGACCATCATGGTGCCGGCGGCGTTGGCAAAGATGAACATGACCAGCAGAACCCAGAAAACAGGCTGCTTGACCATCTGGGGAATGTTGTAGTTTTTCGTGTTCAGCTCCTTGCTCTGGGTCTGGGTCGGCACCCATCCCTCCGGCGTCCAGCCGTCGGGACAGGGAACGATCATCCACGCCACAGCGCCCACGCCGATGAGGAACACAATGCCCAGGATGACACAGGCCTGCTGAGCCCCGAAGTTGTCAATGAGCATCTGAACGATGGGGGACATGATGAAAGGTCCGCAGGCGGCTCCCGCCTGAACCAGTCCGGAGATGGAACCGCTCTTGTCCGGGAACCATTTCAGGGCAGTGGGCAGGCAGGCGGGATAGATGGTTCCCGCGCCGGCCCCGGCGATGACTCCGTAGGCGATGTAGAGGAACGGGATGGAATCGGCAAATCCGGTGAGGATCCATCCGCCGGCAAACAGGATCAGGCCGATGTAGATGGCCACCCGGGGCTGCAGCTTTTCAGCCAGAATGCCTCCGAGAAAGCCTACGGCGCAGTAGATAAACATATATATGGTATAGGCCATGGAAAAATCCGAGCTGCTCCAGCCGAACTGATTGCACATGGGCAGGGAGAACAGGCTGAAGAAAGCGGTGGCCGAGGTAAAAAGACTTTGAATCCATACACCCGCAAAGACGCGCCAGCGGGTCGCTTTTGTGATTTTCATTTCATACACCTTCCTTGTGATCAATTACTGCAGAGTTCCCAGGTCCAGGGCCACTTCACGGCCGTTGAATTTGCCCGCTTCCCGGCTGGTTCCCATCCAGTAAACCATGGATGAGATATCCTCCACTTCCAGGAAGGGAACGCCGTTAAACATTTCCTCCACAGTCTGAAAATTCTTTCCGGTCAGGTCATTGATAAACTGAACGTACTCCATGGTCTCGCACATGGGGGTTTTGACCTTTGTGGGGCACAGGGCGTTTACAATGATTCCCTTGGGGCCTACTTCCTTGGCCAGGGTCTTGGTCAAGCCCAGGATTCCCCATTTGGACATGCAGTAGGTGGCCAGCTTCGGGGTTCCGTACAGCCCGGATGTGGAAGAAATATTGATAATCCGGCCAAAGCCCTGTTTTAACATATACTGGGCCGCGTATTTGTCGGTGCGCCAGGTACCGATCAGGTTGATGTTGATCACTTTCTCCACCTGCTCATCGGTCAGCTCCCAGGTGTAGCCGAAATTGATGACGCCGGCGTTGGCGATCACCACATCCAGACGGCCGAAGCGGTTCCAGGCCTCCGCGAACAGGCGTTCCATCTCCTCCGTGGAGGTGATGTTGCATTTCATCGCCAGAACCTGGGCTCCCCGTTTCTCACACTCTTCAATGGTCTCCCGGAACGCGTCCTGGGAGGGATCCTGCATATCTGCCAGAATGACATGGAAGCCGTTTTCCGCGTATTTGTAAGCGTGAGCCCGTCCCTGGCCCATGGCTCCTCCGGTGATCAGAACTGTTTTTTTCTCTTCCATAATGACTCCTCCTTATGTATTGTATTGATTTGTTATTTTTTTAACTAACAAAATCATAGTCTTTCAAGCTGTTTGAGAGTCAAGACCTTTTTTTCTCCGGGAAACCGTTAAATTTTGTCGAAAAGTATGATAAAATAATAACAAAAGTCTAAAATGATTTGAGGGTTAGGAAAGATGTACAAAACGTATACCATAGGAGAAATGGCCAGAATGCTGGGGGTCACCGCGGAGACCATCCGGTATTATGAGAGAAAAAATATTATCCGTCCCATTCACAATGAGGAGAGCGGGTACCGGTATTACACCACCTGGGATCTCCATATGATTATCCGGGCCAGATGTTACCTGGGCTTTGGATTTACCATAGAGGAGACGGCGGATATTCTGCAGAAGGAAAATATCGGGGAGATTGACGACGTGCTGTCCCGCCGGGAGGAGGTCCTCCAGCAGAATATTATCTACCAGATGAATCTGTTAAAGAAGCTGAGGACCAACCGGATGCTGATCCGGGACTCCAAGGAGCAGCCCCATCCCCTGTCCCTGCAGATGAGTCCTGCCATGTACCGGATCAACACCCAGGTCAATTACGAGCTGATTCTCTCCAAGGAAGCTCAGGAAGAGATCCGGAAGATGTGTGAAAAAGTGCCCTTTGTATTTTCCACGGCTCTGTTCCGGAAGGAGGACATTGAGGCCGGGAAAACGGATTTTGATTTTGGAATCGGGATCGAGGAGCAGTTTGCCCGGCTGCTGGACGTCCGGCCCACGGACCGGATCAGCTACTATCCATCGCGGCTGTGCCTGTACATGTGCGTGCCCTCCCGCTCCAGCCGGTTTCTCACCTACCACGTGCTGCAGCCGGCATTTGATTATATGAAGGAAAATAATCTCCAGCTGAGCGGGGATGTGGTCACTCAGATCGTGGCCATGTGCAGGCCGGAGGAGGAGTATTTTAACTGGCACAATGTGTGGATTCCGGTGGAGTAGGCCGGAGACGGAAATGAAAAGCTCCGTCAGGGTCTGGAACCTGGCGGAGTTTTTCAAGTCCTGGGATTTTACGGGCCGGCGGTTTTTCAGTCCGCCGCTTTTTCGGCAAATTCCGTGGTCACCAGATCCTCATAGGGGACCCGATCCTTCAGCTCGCCCGCCTCTTCCAGGATATTCTGCAGAAGGTTAAAGCTCTCCTCGGTGAAGATGGTGTCCTCCTTCCAGGTATCCTGCTCCTTGTACCGGTCTATGATGACGGCCAGGGTGGCGGTGTCCGTCTCCTGGAACTGGGGATGGATCACTTCGGCGATCTCCTGGGCGGAGTGGGAGTTGACGTATTCCAGGCCTTTCTGGATGGCGTTCACAAACCCCTGGATGATCTCCGGGTGCTCCTCCATGTAGGTTCGTCTGGCGGAGTAGGCGGTGTAGGGCACGTAGCCGGAATCCACCCCCAGGGACGCCACCACATATCCCTGTCCCTGCTGCTCCAGGGCGGTGGCGAAGGGCTCAAATTCCACAGTGTAGTCCGCCCCGCTTCCCGGGAAGGCGGCGGCGGTCAGGCCGAAGCTGATGCTCTGGTCGATGGAGAGGTCCGTCTGGGGATCCAGGCCGTTTTTCTTCAGGATGTACTCGAAGACCATTTCCGGCATGCCGCCGGCCCGGCCGCCCAGCACGGATTTTCCCTTTAAATCCGCCCACTGAAAATCCGGTTCCGGACTGCGGCTTACGAGGAAATTGCCGGCCCGCTGGGTCAGCTGGGCAAAGTTGACGGCGTAGTCCTCGGAGCCTTCCTGGTAGACGTAGATGCCGGCCTCCGAACCCATAAAGCCGATGTCGGCGTCCCCGGAGATGAGGGCGGTCATTACTTTGTCGGCGCCGCCGCCGTTTACCAGCTTCAGATCGATGCCCTCCTCTTCAAAACAGCCCAGCTCAATGGCGGCGTACTGAGGGGCGTAGAATACGGAGTGGGCCACCTCGTTTAAGGTGACCGGCGTCAGCCCGGAGGTTTCGGACTGGGAACAGCCGGAAAGGACCAAAACGGCCAGCCCGGCACACAGAGCACATGGGAAAATGAAATGTTTCATGGGTGTTCCTTCCTTTTTCACGTGATATTACATTGTATGAGCGCAGGAAGGAGTCAGTGTCTCCGCCGATGTTTATAAAATTATAATAATTTGTCCATGAAGGAGACACAGATTGAACACAATTATTCCTTAAACTGGAAAAAAACGAGGTGGCAGCAGAATATGGACGAGAAGGATTATCAGGAGCTGATCATCCCCTATCGGGAGTGCCTGAAAAATGTGGAGAACCGTCTCCGCATTCTGGCGGAGGACTATCGGGACCGGTATGGGGAGGAGCCCATTCATCATATACAGACGAGAATCAAGACAAAAGAGAGTATAGAGGGAAAGCTGACCCGCAGAAACCGGGAGCTCACGGCGGAGGACGCCAGGGATTATCTGAGGGACATCGCCGGCATCCGGGTCATCTGCTATGACGTGGACGGGATCCGCAAGCTGGCGAAGGCCCTGAAGCGTCAGGGGGATCTGGAGATCGTCCGGGAGAAGGACTACATCTCCGCCCCGAAGCCCAACGGCTACAAGAGTTACCACCTGGTGACGGGAGTTCCCATCTACCGGGTGGATGGGATGGAGTATTATCCGGTGGAGATCCAGTTCCGCACCATGGCCATGGATCTGTGGGCCAGCCTGGAGCACCGCAGCTGCTATAAGAGAAAAGAGGAGGATAAGCAGGCATGGAGCGCCCGCTTCCTCAAATATTCCCGCATTCTGGAGCAGATGGAGCAGGCGGTGGCGGATTACGGGAGGGGGACGGTCCCTGATCCGCCGGAGACTGGGGCTCAGGGAAGCAGGATCGGATAAGGCGGCACAGCTGTTCCTCCGCAGGATTTAAGATCCAGTTGGTCCGGCGCACCAGCAGGTTCAGCCGGGAGAGGGGAGGATCCAGGGAGTAGCAGACCACAGGTTCCGCCGGATTTTCGCAGGATTTTCCGATGAAGGTGACGCCGATTCCCTCCGCGGCCATGCGGAGAGTGGCGGTGACGCTGTTGGTCTCGCACATGGCGGCGGGGGAGAAATCCAGTTCCCGAAACAGCTGGTCCGTCAGCACCCGCAGGGTGGATCCCCGGCGGGAGAGAAGAAAATTTTCATCGCGAAAGACGGTTCCGAAATCCTTCCGGGAGATGATCCCGGAGGGATTTTTCCGGGTGTAGGGATGGGAGGCGGGGATGGCCAAAAGCACCTCCTCTCTGCAGAGCACCTGGGCGTTTTCCGGGGAAAAGGGGGAGACGGAATTGGCGGCTAAAAGCCCCAGATCCAGGCTCTCCTCCAGGAGCATGCGGGTGGAAGAGGGAAGGCTCTGCTCGGTGATCTCAATGCGGTAATCCGGGTAATCCGCCTTGAAGCGGGGGATGACCTGGGTCAGGACCTGCAGGCCGAACTGGGAGGTGACGCCGATGGTGATGTGCCCCCTGTTTTCCAGACCGGCCATATCCCGGTAGAGCTGCCTCTTGATCCGGATCACCTTTTTGGCGGCCTCCGCGTAGAGCCTGCCGGCGGGGGTGAGGACCAGCTCCCCTCTGGTGCGGAAAAACAGGGGAGTGCCGATCTCCTGTTCCAGCTTCGTCAGGTACTGGCTGAGGGAAGACTGGGAAACATACAGCTTTTTTGCGGCTTTTGTCATGTTTTTTTCTTCTGCGATGGTGAGAATGTAAGTCAGATACCGGGTGTCCATACTATGCCTCCTGAAGAGAGCTCCGCCGTCAAAAGACGGCAATCGCTGTGGGTGATTGACCCAATCAGAATTGCGAATTGGCGCAATTTCAGATCCGGGTGTACAATGATAACAATAACAGTATTATAGCAAAATTTAAGGAGGAATGGAATATGATGGAGAGAGGAACACCCCTGGTAACGGAAATGCAGGTGATCCCTGTGGCGGGCCGGGACAGTATGCTTATGACCTTAAGCGGCGCCCACGCCCCGTTTTTTACGAGAAATCTGGTGATTATAAAGGATAATGCAGGACACACGGGAATCGGGGAGATCCATGGAGGAGATTATACCTGTGAAGCGCTGGAAAGCTGTATTCCCCTGGTGGTGGGCCAGCCCATCGGAATGTACCGGAAGATCCTGGACAATATCCATAAGGCCAGCAAAAAGGCGAAGGAAGACGACGGGGAGGGAATCCAGAATCTGGACATCAGCAAGCTGAAGTTTGTGGTAAAGGCGGAGTGGGCCATCGAGTGCGCCCTGCTGGACCTGCTGGGCCAGTATCTGGACCTTCCCATGTGCCAGCTCCTGGGAGACGGAAAGCAGAGGGACCGGGTGGAGACTCTTGGGTATCTGTTTTACGTGTCGGATAAGGAAAAGGCGCCGGGACTGGAGTATCTGGATGAGAGGGAAAGCGCGGATCCCTGGTTCGCCATGAGGAGAAAGGAGATGCTCACCCCGGAGCAGATTGTGGAGCAGGCCCAGGTTCTCCATGAGAAATACGGTTTCCGCAACTTCAAGCTGAAAGGCGGCGTGCTGGAAGGGGAGAAGGAGATGGAGGCTGTGCGTGCCTTAAAGAAGGCGTTTCCGAAGGGGCGCATCAACATTGATCCCAACGGCGCCTGGAGCCTGGAGGAGGCCGTCCGCCTGTGCCGGCCCATGGAAGGGGTGCTGACCTACATTGAAGATCCCTGCGGGCCTGAGGCGGGATATTCCAGCCGGGAAGTAATGGCGGAGTTTAAAAATCAGGTGAAGCTGCCGGTGGCCACCAATATGATCGCCACAGACTGGAGACAGTTTTATCACGCGGCGGCCCTGAAATCGGTGGATATCGTGCTGGCGGATCCCCATTTCTGGGGATTCGGGGGAAGCGTGCGCATGGCCCAGATCTTAAATGACTGGGGTCTCACCTGGGGCAGCCATTCCAACAACCATTTTGACATCACCCTCACCGCCTTTGCCCATGTGGCGGCAGCGGCGCCGGGCAATCCCACTGCTCTGGACACCCACTGGATCTGGCAGGACGGCCAGAATCTGCTGAAGGATACCCCCCAGATCCGTGACGGATATCTGGAGGTGCCGGACCGCCCCGGCCTGGGAGTGACCATCGACATGGAGAAGGTGGAGGAGGCCAACCGCCTGTACCGGAAACTGGACAGCCATGACCGGGACGATGCCATGGCCATGCAGTATCTCATCCCCGGCTGGAAATTCGACTCCAAAAAGCCCTGCCTGGTGCGGTGAGAGGGAAGAAAAGCCTGATTTTTCTTCTTCCCCGTTGCAATTCCTCCCGTTCTATCGTACACTAGGACACGGTAAAATGGTGAGAAGGCAAAGGAGAAGTGAGAATGAGTTATGAGATCATAGTGCTGGATCTGGACGGCACGCTGACCAATAAGGATAAAATTATCACCCCCAGGACGAAGGATGCCCTGATGAAAATGCAGCAGATGGGCAAGCGGGTGGTGCTGGCGTCGGGGCGGCCCACGAAGGGGGTGCGCCATCTGGCTGACGAGCTGGAGCTGGGCAGCTACGGCGGCTACGTGCTCTCCTACAACGGGGGCATGATCATCGACTGGAGCACAGGGGAGACGGTATTTTCCAGGCTGCTTCCCGTGGAGAGCAACGGGAAGATCATCGGCCTTGCCGAGGAGCATCAGGTGGATATTCTCACCTACGAGGGGGAGGATATCATTACGGAGACGCCGGAAGATCCCTACGCCCAGCTGGAGAGCCGGGTCAATTCCATGGAGATCCGCCGGATCGAAGGGCTGAGGGACTATGTGAATTTCCCGGTGCCCAAGTACCTGATGCTGGAGGACGGGGACTATCTGGCCACGGTGGAGCCGAAGGTGAAGGCGGCCCTGGGGAAAAATTTCAGCGTCTACCGGTCAGAGCCTTATTTCCTGGAGATCCTTCCCAGGGGAATTGACAAGGCCCAGTCTTTGGAGCGTCTGCTGGAGGTGCTGGGGCTGACCAGAGAGGCCATGATCGCCTGCGGGGACGGGTACAACGACCTGTCCATGATCCAGTACGCCGGTCTGGGAGTGGCCATGGAGAATGCTGTCCTTCCGGTGCGCCAGGCGGCGGATTTCGTGACAAAGTCCAACAATGATGATGGAATTGCCCATGTGATCGAAAAATTCATATTTTCTTAAGAATGTTGATGAAAAATGTGATGGACTTCATAGCTTTAGTATGTTAAAATCGAAAAGGGCATTGGAAAAATGCGGAAATTTAATAACAAACTAAAGGGGAAGAAAACCATGAACAAGAAGATCAAGACTGAAGCTGTGGACCACCTGTTTCAGGCGATTTTGACTTTGAAGGATGTGGAAGAGTGTTACAAGTTTTTTGAGGATGTCTGTACGGTAAATGAACTCCTCTCCCTGTCCCAGCGCTACGAAGTGGCCAAAATGCTTCGGGAAGAGAAAACCTATCTGGAGATCGCCTCCAGGACAGGAGCTTCCACCGCCACCATCAGCCGGGTGAACCGTTCTCTCAACTATGGAAACGACGGCTACGATATGGTGTTTGCCAGAGTGCAGGACGGTGAGAAGGAGGCGGAGGGAGAACCTCAGGCATGACGGCGGAGATCGTCTACACCAGCCGGACCGGCAACACCGAGCTGCTGGCGGAGGAGATCCGAAAGCTGGCAGAGAGCCTGCCGGGCCCGGACCGGAACGTCCTGGTGAGAAAGCTGGGGGAACCGGAGAAAAATGGGCTGGAGTCAGATGGACCGGCGGAAAGAGGAGACTGGATTTTTGCAGGCTTCTGGGTAGACCGAGGAGACTGCGGCGGGGAAATGATCCGGTTTTTGGAGAGCCTGCGGGGACAGAGGGTATTTCTCTTTGCCACGGCGGGATCGGGAAACCCGGACTATCAGGAAAAGGTGATGAACCGGGTGCTCTCCCATGTGGACGCTTCCAACCAGGTGGCTGGAACTTTCATGTGCCAGGGGAAAATGCTTCCCGGCGTGAGGGGAAAGTACGAAGCCATTCTTCAGAGGGAGCCGGAGAGCGAACAGGCAAAAGCCCGCATCCGCAATTTTGACCGGGCCCTGTCCCATCCGGATCAGGAAGATCTGGAGGCGCTGAGAGCCGCGGTCAGAAGAGCTTTTATGTAAATGAAAACGGTGAGGAATTTGTTCCTCACCGTCTTTTTTTATTCTTCGGGGAAGGCGTCTCCTCCCTCAGCTGATCAATCAGGGATTCAATGACCAGCTTCTTTAAATACACGTCAAAGGCCAGCTCGCTGATAAAGGCGAAGAGCCGTAAAAACTCCCGCTCCTGTTCCGGCGCCTGGGAGAAGGTGTCCTCCGCCGCCTGAAACTTCTGTTTCATGTCTTCCACCAGCCGCTTTTTCTGCTCGTCCCGCAGGGAGAAGACCTCCGTGTAGATGTCTTCCAGGGAGACAGGGGACTCGGTCTGAAAATGCTTTTCCGTCACCGGACCCAGCAGGGTCTCGATGTCAGAGATGGAAAGCAGGTTTTTGTAGTAGTAGATAAAAATAAGCAGGAGCATATGCTCCTTGGAATATTTCTTCTTATCCGGGGGCGGAAGCAGGTTGTTCTTGGCGTAGTTGTTGATCATGGTCTTGGTGAGCACCTTATCCGCCTCGTTCCGCTTGAAATCTTTCAGGTGTTCCTCCATAAATGTGGTCACCTGGTCCATGTAGAGGGGAATTTCCGGGATCTGCTCCGCCCGCACGTGGGAGAGACTCTCCAGGTGTTTCAGCATTTCCTCTAATCTTTCTTCATTTGTTTTCATCTTGTCACCTCATCTTCATTATATAGTATTGAAAACCAGATGACAAGAGGTGAGGGAGATAAAATTTTCCGTCAGTTGAGAAGCCACACTCCGAAATTCAGGTATCCGGCGAAGGCCACCCAGACCAGATAGGGGATCAGAAGGCGGCCGGCGGCGGGGGAGAGAAGGGAAAACTTCACTTTCGCCGCGAAAATGAGGATCCACAGGAAAAACAGCCAGAAAAAGGAAAACAGCCAGGCACCCAGACCGAAAAACAGCAGGGGCCAGAAAAAATTGGCCGCCAGCTGGGCCCCGTAGACTGTCAGCGCCCGCCGGACGGCGCGGCGGGATTTCCCCGACTCCAAGACGAGAAAGGAGGCGGTCCCCATGAGAAGAAAGAGGATTGTCCACACCAGGGGGAAAACCCACGCCGGCGGAGAGAGGGGAGGCTTTTTCAAGGTCTGGAACGTCTTCATTCCGTCCCTGGTGAGAAAGGCGGAGAGGCCGCCCACGGACAGGGGGACGGCGAGACAGATCAGGAGTTTCTTCCATTTTTCTTTCATAAACAATCACCCGTGTATAGGATACGCGGGGCGCAGGTTTTTTATTCTTCCGCCGTCTGTCGTCCGCCGATCTGGAAGTGGGTGCACAGATACCGGTAGAAGTCCCGAACCGCAGGGTTTTTCTGGCCGTGGTCGTAGATGGTAAACAGCACCTTTCTGCGGCAGATGGGATCCCGGATGGGAAGGAGGACGGCAGATTTTGTGTTCAGCTCTCCCCAGGAGCGGATGGGCCAGAAAGCGATTCCCATGCCGGCCACCGTCAGGTTTTTCACCGATTCCGGATTGTCGCTCTCAAAGATGATGTGGGGCGTGAAGCCGGCGCTCTGACAGAAGCTGTCGCAGAAAGCCCGGATCAGCCGGGATTTGTCCAGGCTGATGAAATCTTCGTGGGCCATGTCGGAGAGACGCACGTAGGGCTGGGCGGCGAACCGGGAGGAGGCGGGCACCGCCATGAAAAATTCCTCTTCCAGCACCACGGTGTGGTCGTCGCAGACCGGAAGGCTGCCGATGACCGTGGAGACGGAGATGTCGATGAAATCGTCCGGTTTTTTCTGGGACAGGATAAAGCTGACATCCGGCCGGATGGATTTATAGCCGATGATGCAGTTGGTCACGTAGGAGGAGGCGGCCATAAGGTTCAGCCGGATCAGATGGCTGGTGCTGTACTGGGATTCCTTCAGCTCCGCCGGCAGGTTGTCGATGGAGTGGAGGATGGGGCGGAGCCGCTTTTCCAACAGCTTTCCGTGCTCGTTTAAGGTGATCCGGTGCCTGGACCGGTCAAAGAGTTCCACCCCAAGTTCCGACTCCAGTCTTTTGATGGATTGAGAAAGTGCAGGCTGGGCAATGTGAAGTTCGTCCGCCGCTTTTGTCATATTTTCATATTTTGCGGCTGTCATAAAATAGCGAAATTGCAGCAGTTCCATAAGTTTCCTTTCGTCATAAGTACCAAATATAACATGAATGTTATTATATCATAAGAATTATATATTGGATATTATCTTTTTTGTGATTATACTAAGGTAGTTGTGTGAGATTGAATACAAAGAACACAAAAAAATACCCCCGACGGGGAGAGAGGAGAGGAGCCATACGGATATAGCGGAGAGAATTGTGGAGGAGCTGAATTCCAAAACCGCCTTCGTCATTCCTGTGTTCGGCGGGATTCCCGTGGGAGAATCGGTGGTGGTCACCTGGATCATCATGGCGGTTCTTGTCATCGGATCCATGGTGCTGGTGCGGGGACTGAAGGTGGAGAATGTGGGAAAGAAGCAGCTGGCGCTGGAAGCGTTCATCGGATTTCTCCACGACTTTTTCGGAGATCTCCTGGGAAAAGAAGGGGCCGGATATATTCCCTATCTGATCACGGTGGCCATTTTCATCGGAGTGGCCAATCTGATCGGGCTTCTGGGATTTACGCCTCCTACCAAGGACATCAATGTGACGGCCGGCCTGGCCATATGCAGCATCGCGGTGATCGAATATTCGGGCCTGCATAAAAAAGGGCTGAAAAAATGGCTGAAGAGCTTTACGGAGCCCATACCGCTCATCACTCCCATCAATATCCTGGAAATATTCATCCGGCCGGTGTCACTGTGCATGCGGCTGTTTGGAAATGTTCTGGGAGCTTACGTGGTGATGGAGCTGATCAAGATCGTGCTCCCGGTGGGACTGCCGGTTCCGTTCAGCCTGTATTTCGACATTTTCGACGGGCTGATTCAGGCCTATGTATTTGTGTTTTTGACATCGCTGTTTATTAAGGAAGCGGTGGAGTAAAGGAAGGGGCCCGACGCCCCGAAAATCAGAAAACAAGAAGAAAAGGAGAGAACAATCATGTCATTAGTAGCAATTGGAGCAGCATTAGCAGCGTTAACAGGAATTGGAGCAGGAATCGGTATCGGCCTTGCAACTTATAAGGCAGTGGACGCCATCGCAAGACAGCCGGAGGCTGAGAGCGGAATCACCAAGGCTCTTCTGCTGGGATGTGCCCTGGCAGAGGCAACGGCTATTTACGGCTTTGTAGTAGCTCTTCTGATCATCTTTACATTATAATAAAGGAAAGGCGGCAAAGAAACGATGCTCAGTATTAATATGGATCTTGTATGGACCATTATCAACCTGATCATCCTCTATGTTCTGCTGAAAAAATTTCTCATTAAGCCGGTGACATCCATTATGGAGCAGAGAAAAGCCCTGATCGAAGGTTCTCTGGCCAATGCCAGAAAGCAGGAGGAAGAGAGCACAGAGCTGAAACGGCGGTACGAGGAAGCGTTAAAGGACGCTGACGGGGAGGCGGCCCGGATTCTGGAAAAAGCCAGGGACGACGCCAAGGCCCAGAGCGAGCGCATGATGAAGGAAGCGGACGCCCAGGCCAGAAAGGTGCTGGAGAACGCCAGAGAGGCGGCCCAGAAAGAGCATGAGATGGCTCTTGCCGGAGCCAGGACGGAGATCGGAGAGCTGGCGGTGCAGGCGGCGAAGAAGCTTCTTTCCGGCGGGGACGCCGGGGCGGACAGCCGTCTTTATGACAGCTTTATCGGAAGGACAGGAGAGGAAAAATGACGGAGACGGCAATGAATTACGGCAGAGTTCTCTGTGACTTAAAGCTGCCGGAGGAGGAGATTCTTCAGGCGGAGGAAATCCTTCAGGCGGTGCCGGAGCTTAAGAAGGTCCTGGAAAGCCCGGCGGTGAAACAGGAGCAGAAGGAGAAAGCCATCGACCGCATTTTCCCGAACGGAATCCGGAATTTCCTCAAGGTGGTCTGCCGTCATCAGGAGGCAGCTCTCCTTGGGGAAATTTTTGAGGCTTACCGGGATGTGTACTGCAGGGAGCATCACATCCTGCGGGCACGGCTGACCTATGTGACTGCACCGGATGAGAGACAGCAGGCGGGGATCACAGAGCTTTTAAAGCGGCGCTACCAGGCAGAAACGGTGGAACTGAATATGGAACAGGACAACAGCCTGATGGGCGGCTTCGTGATCCGGGCCGCCGGACAGGAGACGGACTGCAGCCTGAAGGGCAGGCTGGCCCGTCTGGAAGAGAAACTGACCCGGAGGTGAGAGAGCGTGAGCGCAGTAAATTCAGAAGATATTATTTCCATCCTGAGAGAGGAGATCGACCAGTTTGATATGGAGACAGCTCCCCAGGATGTGGGTGAGGTCATCTCTGTGGGCGACGGCATTGCCACCGTTTACGGGATCGACCACGTCATGTACGGCGAGATCGTCACCTTTGAGTGCGGAGTCAAGGGAATGGTCCAGGACATCCGCAGAAATGAGACCGGCGTGATCATTTTCGGACATGACACAGAGGTGAGCGAAGGCTCAAAAGTATACAGAACAAAGAAAAAAGCGGGAGTTCCCGTGGGCGACGGCTTTATCGGAAGAGTGGTAAACGCCCTGGGAGCGCCGATTGACGGAAAGGGAGAGATTCCGGCGGACGACTACCGCCCGGTGGAGCAGGAAGCTCCCGGAATCGTGGAGAGAAAGTCAGTTTCCGTCCCTATGGAGACGGGAATTCTGGCCATTGACTCCATGTTCCCCATCGGCCGGGGCCAGAGAGAGCTGATCATCGGCGACCGGCAGACAGGAAAGACGGCCATCGCCACAGACGCCATCTTGAATCAGAAGGGAAACGGCGTGATCTGCATCTATGTGGCCATCGGACAGAAGGCTTCCACAGTGGCGAAGCTGGTGTCCACCCTGGAGAAAAACGGGGCTATGGAGTACACCACCGTGTTCGCGGCCATGGCCAGCGAGAGCGCCCCTCTTCAGTACATCATTCCCTATGCGGCGACGGCCCTGGCGGAGTATTTCATGTATAAGGGCAAGGACGTGCTCATCGTCTACGATGACCTGTCCAAGCACGCGGTGGCTTACCGTGCCCTGTCCCTGCTGCTGGAGCGTTCTCCGGGACGTGAGGCTTATCCGGGAGACGTGTTCTACCTTCATTCCAGACTGCTGGAGCGTTCCAGCCGGCTGAGCGATGAGGCGGGGGGCGGTTCCATCACGGCTCTGCCCATTATTGAGACCCAGGCGGGAGACGTTTCCGCCTACATTCCCACCAACGTCATTTCCATTACTGACGGCCAGATTTTCCTGGAGAGCGATTTGTTCTTCGCCGGAAACCGGCCGGCTGTAAACGTGGGACTTTCCGTATCCCGTGTGGGCGGCGCGGCCCAGACGAAGGCCATGAAGAAGGCCAGCGGAAGTCTGAGAGTGGATCTGGCCCAGTTCCGGGAGATGGAGGTGTTTACCCAGTTCAGCTCAGACCTGGATGAGAATACGAAGGCGGAGCTGCAGTACGGAAAATGTCTGATGGAGCTGTTAAAGCAGCCCCAGAACCATCCCCTTTCCATGGCAAGACAGGTGATCACCCTGTGGACAGCAACCCACAAGGCACTGGTGGATGTGGATGTAAAGGATTTGAAGAAGGTTCAGATGGACATGCTGGATTACTTTGATTCCAGATACCCGGAGGTGGGAAGAGAGCTGGAGGAGACGAAAGTTCTCTCCGATGAGCTGGGAGAAAAGATTCTTAAGATCGCGGAAGAGTTTTTGAAGAAGAGCAGGTGACATCATGGCAAGCGCAAAGGAAATACAGAACCGGATCAAGAGCGTAAAGGATACGAGAAAGATCACCAACGCCATGTACATGATCTCTTCCTCAAAGATGAAGAGGGCCAAAAAGGTGCTGGAGGACACAGAACCTTATTTCTTCGCCCTCCGCTCCGCCATTGCCAGGGTTCTGCGCCATGTGCCGGACATGAAGCACCGGTATTTTGACACCAGGCCCCAGATCCGGCCGGAGGACCGGAAGATCGGATACATTCTCGTATCCGGCGACAAAGGACTGGCGGGAGCCTACAACCACAACGTGTTTAAAATGGCGGAGGAGAGGATCGCTGGCCCTGGAAAATTCCGGCTGTTTGTGCTGGGAGAGGTGGGCCGGCAGTATTTTGCGAAGAAGCAGATGGACGTGGACACCAATTTCCGGTACACAGTGCAGAAGCCTACCATGCACCGGGCTAGACAGATCTCCGAGCGGATGATTGATCTGTACCTGACGGGAAAGCTGGATGAGGTGTACATCATCTACACCCAGATGATCAATTCCGTCACCATGGAGGCGGAGGTGGAGCAGCTGCTCCCCTTAAACAAGGTGACTTTTAACAATCCGGATATGGCCAGGGACATGGCGGCGGTGCACCAGGAGGAGATCCAGTTCACCCCGTCCCCCTATGCGGTGATCGACAGCATTGTGCCCAACTACCTGAGCGGCATGATCTACAGCTGTCTGGTGGAGTCCTACGCCAGTGAGCACAATTCCCGGATGATGGCCATGGAGACGGCCACCAGCAGCGCGGACGAGATGTTAAAGAATCTGTCCGTGGAGTACAACCGGGTGCGCCAGGCAGCCATCACCCAGGAGATCACCGAGGTGATCGGCGGCGCGAAGGCGCAGAGAAAGAAGAGGCGGTAAGCAGATATGAATATTGGAAAGATCGTACAGGTCATGGGACCTGTGGTAGATGTGGAATTTGAAAATAAAGAATCCCTTCCTAAGATCAAGGACGCCCTTACCGTGGAGAACGGCGGAAAGCGTTCCGTGATGGAGGTGGCTCAGCATGTGGGCAACAACACGGTCCGCTGCATTATGCTGGCTGCCAGCGAAGGGCTTTGCCGGGATATGGAAGTGACGGCCACCGGCCATGGAATCTCCGTGCCCGTGGGAGAGAAGACCCTGGGACGGCTGTTCAATGTGCTGGGAGATACCCTGGACGGCGGGGAGAGCCTGGAAAATGAGGAGCACTGGGTGATTCACAGGGATCCTCCCTCCTTTGAGGATCAGAGCCCGGTGGTGGAGATCCTTGAGACGGGAATCAAGGTCATTGACCTTTTAGCCCCCTATGCGAAGGGCGGAAAAATCGGTCTGTTCGGCGGTGCCGGCGTGGGAAAGACGGTGCTGATTCAGGAGCTGATCAGCAATATCGCCACGGAGCACGGCGGATATTCCATTTTCACCGGCGTTGGAGAGCGTTCCCGTGAGGGAAATGATCTGTGGACGGAGATGAAGGAGTCCGGCGTTCTGGAGAAGACGGCCCTGGTATTTGGTCAGATGAATGAGCCGCCGGGCGCCAGAATGAGAGTGGCGGAGACGGGACTGACCATGGCGGAGTATTTCCGTGACCGGGAGCACCAGAACGTGCTGCTGTTCATCGACAATATCTTCCGTTTCACCCAGGCTGGTTCCGAGGTATCTGCCCTGCTGGGACGGATGCCTTCCGCAGTGGGATATCAGCCCACCCTGGCAACTGAGATGGGCGAGCTGCAGGAGCGGATCGCCTCCACAAAAAACGGCTCCGTGACCTCCGTTCAGGCGGTTTACGTGCCGGCGGATGACTTGACGGACCCGGCTCCCGCCACCACTTTCGCCCATCTGGACGCCACCACGGTACTGTCCAGAAAGATCGTGGAGCAGGGAATTTACCCGGCGGTGGATCCGCTGGAGTCCAATTCCCGGATTCTGGAGCCGGATGTGGTGGGAGAGGAGCACTACCAGACGGCCAGAAGAGTGCAGGAGTATCTGCAGAAGTACAAAGAACTGCAGGACATCATCGCCATTCTGGGTATGGAGGAGCTCTCCGACGAGGATAAGCTGGTGGTGGCCAGAGCCAGAAAGATCCAGCGTTTCCTGTCCCAGCCCTTCCACGTGGCAGAGGTATTTACGGGAATTCCCGGAAAATACGTGCCGTTAAAGGAGACCATCCGGGGATTCCAGATGATTCTGGACGGAGAGATGGATCAGTATCCGGAGAACGCGTTCTTCAACGTGGGAACCATCGACGAGGTCATTGAAAAGGCAAAGAAAGAGGCGTAGTCTATGGAGAGGAGATTCGGACTGCATATTGTGGCCAGTGACAAGGATTTTTACAGCGGAAGAGGGAAAAAAATCGTTCTTCCTATGAAAGACGGAGAAATCTGCATCCTGCCCCGCCACAGCGATTTGATGATTGCCATTGTGCCCGGGGAGATGCGGTTTGAGACGGCGGACGGGGAACAGCGGACGGCCATTGTGGGCGGCGGCTTTGCCCAGATCATCAATAACCGTGTCACCGTGCTGGCGGATTCGGTGGAGCGGCCGGAGGACATTGACTTAAAGCGCGCCCAGGAGGCGAAGGAGCGGGCGAAAGAACAGCTGCGCCAGAAGCAGAGTATCGAGGAATACTACATTTCCAGAGCAGCCCTGGCCCGAGCCATGTCCAGACTGAAGGCCGGCGGACGCAAGGAAAGCTGATAAGAAAATGGAGACAGAAGATAAAAAGTATATTTTCAGAGGAGAGCTGGCGCTGGCGGCTGTGGTAGTCATGAACAGCCTTGGGGTAGTTCTGATGCTGCGGTCCGGCGCCGGGATTTCCGCTATTTCCAGTGTGCCGTTTGCATTTTCGGAGGTGCTGCCCCGCCTGTCCCTGGGGACGTGGAATTATCTGTTCCAGGGACTTCTGGTGTTCAGCCTGATGATTCTTAAAAAACGGCTGGTGCCCCAGTATCTGTTCAGCTTTGTAGTGGGCTTTGCCTTTGGAAAAATGCTGGATGTCCATGAGCTGTGGGTGAATACACTGCCTCTGGGACCGGGCTGGCAGGTGCTTTATTTTGTGCTCAGCTATCTGATCCTCAGCTTTGGCATTGCCGTTTCCAATCGATGCGGCCTGCCAATCATCCCTACGGATCTGTTTCCCAGGGAGCTGTCGGAGATTATTTCCGCGAAGTATTCCAGAATCAAGATCAGTTTTGATGTGATCTGCGTGGCGGTTACAGCGGCTATGACCGTTCCGTTCCTGGGACATCTGGAAGGCCTGGGGATCGGGACGGTTCTGGCAGCTTTTACCATGGGGAAGATGATCGGTTTTATGGGCGATCAGATGGATCAAAAGATTCGGTTCGTCTCCTTCCTGAATCATGGAAGGCAGCCGGAGGCCGGAAGATAGCCGGGACAGACAGGGAAGACGGAGAAAAATAATGTCCATGGAAATTTGTTGTATTCACGGAAGAGAATATGCGGTATGGGTCCCGGAAAACCGGGGCCCTTTTCCTATAGCGGTGGTCTGCGGCGGTGATATGACGGAGCAGCTTCCAGCCCTGGCGGCAGGGCACGGGGAGCGGATTCTCATATCCCCGAAAGCCAGCTGGGAGAGAGATTACACCCCCTGGCCGGCAGAGACGCCGGCGGGGAGAGAGCCTTTCTCCGGGGGAGGACCCCGGTTTCTGGAAGAGCTGAAGGAAGCCATCCCGGTGATCGGGGAAAAGCATCCCCTTCTGCCGGGGCGGGAGAACCGGGCGGTATTGGGGTATTCCCTGGGCGGTCTCTTTGCCCTGCGGGCCTTCTGCGCCGGGGACCTTTTCGGAACGGCAGCGTCCCTGTCCGGCTCCCTCTGGTATGAGGGGTGGATGGAGTATCTGCCCGGCCATGTGCCGGAGAAAGCCGGGAAGGTCTATTTGTCCCTGGGGAAAAAGGAAGAAACGAGCGGTCCCGCCCGGATGCGCCGGGTGGGAGAGAACACCCGGCAGACGGCGGAAATCCTCCGCCTTGCAGGGAGATTCGGGGAAGTGCCTTTGAGAATGGAGAACGGCGGACATTTTACAGATATTCCGGGAAGATGGCAGACGGCGTTCTGCTGGCTGGATGAAATCCAGAAATAGATTGACAGTTCTGCCATTTTCTTATATAATAGACACAATTCGTCCGCACAAGCGGGCAGGGCGGGCCAGAAGGCCCCGGGAACAGACCGGAAAAGGACGGCAGAGTCTGTGAAGCGGATCCGGTCCCGTTCAACCGATCATTGAAACGTGAAAAATATTATCAGGAAGAAACAGTACCAGGAAGGGAAAATCTCAGGAAGAGATGTCTTTTTCTGGTACTTTTTTATCTCATGGGAAACTTCGTTCCTATGAGATAAAACGCTTCGCGCAGGAGCACGCTGCGGCGAAAAGGAACATTTCCTGAGAACGGAGGGACAGTATTGAAAAGACATCATTTATGGAAGAAGAGCAGGGGAAAGAGGGGAGCGGCCGCGGTTTTGTGCCTGGCGCTCTGTGCGGCGGGACTTTCCGCCTGCGGGTCCGGGACCGGCTCATCCGGCGGAAACGCTCCGGCGGCGGAGGCTGGCGGGGAAGACGGTCAGCCAGGAGGCAGCCTGGGTACCGGGGACAGGGAATCGGTGGTGGTGGTCATGGGGCCCACCTCAGAGCCGGAGGCGGGGTTTGATCCGGCTTACGGCTGGGGAGCGGGAGAACATGTCCATGAGCCCCTGATTCAGAGTACTCTGACGGTGACCACGGCGGACCTGGAGATCGGCTATGATCTGGCCACGGATATGCAGGTGAGTGAGGACGGCCTGACCTGGACGGTGGATATCCGGGACGACGTGAAGTTTACCGACGGGGAGCCCCTGACGGCGGAAGATGTGGCTTTCACTTACAACACCCTCCGGGATACCAGCTCCGTCAATGATTTTACCATGCTGGAGGAGGCTGTGGCTGTGGACGGGGACACGGTGGAGTTTCACATGAGCCGTCCCTATTCCATCTGGCCCTACACCATGGCCATTGTGGGGATCGTGCCGGAGCACGCCTACGGCCCGGATTACGGTCAGAATCCCATCGGCTCCGGCCGGTATATGTTGAAGCAGTGGGACAGGGGGCAGCAGGTCATCTTTGAGGCCAATCCGGATTATTACGGGGAGGCGCCGAAGATGAAGCGGGTGACTGTCCTGTTTATGGAGGAGGATGCGGCGTTCGCGGCGGTGATGGCCGGACAGGCGGACGTGGCCTACACGGCGGCAGCCTACTCCGATCAGACTGTGGACGGCTATGAGCTCCTGGCTTTTGAGACGGTGGACAACCGGGGCTTTAACCTGCCGGCCATCCCCTCGGGAATCACAGATGAAGACGGCGTGCCTCTGGGAAATGACTTTACCAGCGACGTGAATGTGCGCCGGGCCATCAACATCGGCATCGACCGGGAGGAGATGATTCAGAACGTGCTGTACGGCTACGGCACAGCGGCCTACAGCGTGTGCACAAAAATGCCCTGGTACAACGAGGCGTCGGAGGTGGAGTATGACCCCGATGAGACGGGAAGGCTTCTGGATGAGGCGGGCTGGATCATGGGGGAGGACGGCTTCCGGGAAAAGGACGGCGTGCGGGCCGGATTTACCCTGATGTATTCCGCCGGGGATTCCGTCCGCCAGGCCCTGTCGGAGGATACGGCCAACCAGCTGCGGGAGCTGGGGATTGACGTGACCGTGGAGGGCGTGGGCTGGGATGTGGCCTATGACAGAGCCCAGTCCACCCCCATGATGTGGGGCTGGGGCGCCCATACGCCCATGGAATTTTACAACATTTACCACACCGCTCCCGGCGGGGAGTACGCCCAGTACTCTCCCTACAGCAATAAGACGGTGGACGCCTACATGGACGCGGCCCTGGCCAGCAGCGATCTGGAGCAGTCCTATGAGCTGTGGAAGCTGGCCCAGTGGGATGGGGAGACCGGCGTGATTCAGCAGGGGGATATTCCCTGGATCTGGCTGGTGAACATTGACCATCTGTACTGGAGCCGCACCGATCTTCAGATCGCGGAGCAGAAGCTCCATCCCCACGGCCACGGCTGGAGTATTGTAAACAACGTGGACCAGTGGAGCTGGGAATAGACAGAGGAGGAATGACGGATGAAGACAGCTGCATGGGTGGGAAAACAGGCCCTGCGCATGGTGATTCTGCTGGCAGCGGTGACGGCGGCGGTATTTTTTCTGCTGTCCGTCTCCCCCATTGACCCGCTGACCACCAACGTAGGGCAGACCGCCCTGGGTTCCATGAGCCCGGAGCAGGTGGAAAAGCTGCGGGAGTACTGGGGGGTGGACGTGCCCCCGCTGACCCGATTTTTAAGCTGGGCGAAGGATTTTCTGCGGGGGGATATGGGCGTCTCCCTGCTGTACCGCCGCCCGGTGGCCGAGGTGATCGGAGAACGGTTTTTCAGCTCCGTGTGGCTCATGGGAAGCGCCTGGATTTTGTCCGGCGTTCTCGGGTTCCTTCTGGGAATTCTGGCGGGAAGAAAGCGGGGCGGGGCGGCGGACCGGCTGGTGACGGGATACTGCCTGATCACCGCCAGCACCCCAGCCTTCTGGGTGGCCATGGTGCTGCTCATGGTGTTTGCCGTGTGGCTGAAGTGGCTTCCCAACGGCTTTGCCGTTCCCATCGGCGTGGCAGCGGCGGACGTGACTCTGGGGGAGAGGATCCGCCATATGATTCTGCCGGCCCTGACCTTGAGTCTGACGGGCATCTCCAACGTCGCCATGCACACCAGAGAAAAGCTGGCGGAGGTGATGGAGAGCGATTACGTGCTGTACGCCAGAGCCAGGGGGGAATCGGAGCTGTCCATTCTCCTGCGCCACGGCCTGAGAAACGTGGCCCTGCCCGCCCTGACTCTGCAGTTTGCCGCCATCAGCGAGATCTTCGGCGGCTCGGTGCTGGTGGAGCAGGTGTTTTCCTATCCCGGACTGGGGCAGGCGGCTGTGACCGCCGGGCTGGGGAGCGACGTTCCCCTGCTCATGGGGATTACAGTGATCACCGCGGCCCTGGTGTTCGGCGGAAATACCATCGCCAACATTTTATACGGGCTTATTGATCCCAGAATGAGAAGGAGGAGAGGAAAATGAAAAAATGGAACCGCCGTCAGTGGATGGTTCTGCTGATGATGATTTCCCTGTTTCTTCTGATTCTGGTGACCGGAGGCGGGCTGGCTTTCGAGGAAGCCGCCGGGGCGACGGATTTTTCCAGGCGGAATCTGGCTCCCTGCGTGGAGTATCCCTTCGGCACGGATTTTATGGGCCGCGACATGTTCCGCAGGACGGTGACCGGCCTGTCGGTGAGCATCCGTCTGGGACTGCTCACCGCCGGGGTCAGCGCGGTGATCGCGTTTTTTCTGGGCCTGGGGGCTGCGGTGCTGGGAAAGGGGGCGGACGCCCTTATCAGCGGAGTCATCGATCTGGTCATGGGAATCCCCCACATTCTCCTTCTGATCCTCATTTCCGTCGCCTGCGGGAAAGGGTTCTGGGGGGTGGTCATCGGCATTTCCCTGACCCACTGGACCTCCCTGGCCCGGCTGATCCGGGGGGAGGTGCTGCAGTTAAAGGAGAGCAATTACATAAAGATCGCTTCCCGCTTAGGCCATGGGAAGCTGAAGGTGGCCTTCGCCCATATGACGCCTCATCTGCTGCCCCAGTTTATCACCGGTCTGGTGCTGATGTTTCCCCACGCCATCCTTCATGAGGCCAGCATCACCTTCCTGGGATTTGGTCTGTCCCCGGAGGAACCGGCCATCGGAGTGATTCTGTCGGAGAGTATGCAGTATCTGGTCATGGGCCGGTGGTGGCTGGCCCTGTTTCCGGGACTTCTGCTGGCGGGAGTGGTGCTGCTGTTCCATTTTCTGGGTCAGGGGCTTCTGCTTCTCCTGGACCCGGAGCAGGTTCACAGCTAGAAAGGAGAGGACATGGAAAAACATTTGCTGGAGGTGAAAAACCTCTCCATCTCATTTACACAGTATGAACGCGGAACCAGGCAGACCAGCCTGCAGGTGATCCGGGGCCTGGATGTGACAGTGGATCCCGGGGAGCTGGTGGCGGTTATCGGTTCCAGCGGTTCGGGAAAAAGCCTGCTGGCCCACGCGGTCATGGGAATTCTGCCCTACAACGCGTCGGCTTCGGGGGAGATCCTGTACCGGGGAGAAGTCCTCACTCCCCGCCGCCAGAAGGAGCTGCGGGGAAAAGAGATCGTGCTGGTGCCCCAGAGTGTTTCCTATCTGGATCCCCTGATGAAGGTGGGGGAGCAGGTGCGGAATGGCCGGCGGGGGGAAGCGATCAGGGAAAAATGCCGCCGGATCCTGGGAAGCTACGGTCTGGGACCGGAGACGGAAAACCTGTACCCCTTTCAGCTCTCCGGAGGCATGACCCGGCGGGTGCTGATCTCCTCCGCCGTCATGGAGGAGCCCAGGCTGGTGATCGCCGACGAACCGACGCCGGGGCTTCATCTGGAGGCGGCCAAGCGGGTGCTGGGCCACTTTAAGGAGATGACGGAGACGGGAGCCGGAGTTCTTCTGATCACCCATGATCTGGAACTGGCCCTGGAAGTGGCGGACCGGGTGGCGGTGCTCTACGCGGGGATGACCGTGGAGGAGACAGACAGCAGAGCCTTTGACAGGGAGGAAACCCTGTCCCACCCCTATACCCGGGCCCTGTGGCGTGCCATGCCGGAGCACGGCTTTGAGGCTGTTTCGGGAACACAGCCCTATGTGAAGGACATGCCGGCGGGCTGTCCCTACAGGCCCAGATGTCCCCAGGCGGGGCCTGGCTGTGAGGGAGAGATTAAAATGAGAAAGACGGAACGGGGCCTGGTGCGCTGTATCCGTATGGGAGAGGAGGCGTCGGCTTGATTCTGGAAGCAGATCATATTTCTTTCCGCTATGACAACGGAAACCGGCAGGTGCTGAACCAGGTGAGCTTAAAGCTGGAGAGCGGGGAGCGGGTGGGCCTTTCGGCCCCCAGCGGCTTTGGAAAAACCACGTTCTGCAAGATCCTGGCAGGCTACGAGAAACCGGACGGCGGACAGGTGCTGCTGGACGGACGTCCCCTGAAGGATTGCGGTTCCTACTGTCCGGTGCAGATGGTGTGGCAGCACCCGGAGCTTTCCGTCAATCCCAGGCGGAAGATGAAGACAGTGCTGGCGGAGGGCGACCGGATCCCGGAGCGGATCATCCGGGGACTGGGCATTGAAAAGGACTGGGAAAACCGGTATCCCGGGGAGCTCTCCGGCGGGGAGCTGCAGCGGTTCTGCATCGCCAGGGCCCTGGGGGAGAGAACCAGGTTTCTGCTGGCGGACGAGATCAGCACCATGCTGGACCTCATCACCCAGAGCCAGATCTGGAATTTCCTGCTGGAGGAGACCAGGCAGAGGAACATAGGAATGCTGGTGGTGAGCCACGGGGAGAGCCTTTTGAACCGGGTGTGCACCAGAGTGGAATATCTGGACCAGCTGGGGGGCCTGTAGGTCAGAGGGAGAGGAGAGACATATGGAGATAAAAGAACTTTTAAGACAGGTGCAGTCGGGGGAGATGAGCCTGGAGGCGGCGGAAAGCCGGTTAAAGGATCTTCCCTATGAGGATCTTGGATTTGCCAAGCTGGATCTTCACCGGAAGCTGCGCTCCGGATTCCCGGAGACGGTGTTCTGCCAGGGAAAACCGGATGAATACCTGGTGGAGATTTTTAAGCGCCTCTATGAGAGAAATGGGGAGGTACTGGGCACCAGGGCGGACGAACGGCAGTATGAGCTGGTAAAGGCTGCGGTTCCCCAGGCGGTTTACGACCCGGTTTCCCGGATCATCAAGGCGGAGCAGGGGGAAAAGAAGAAAACAGGCTGCATCGCCGTCTGCACCGGAGGAACGGCGGACATTCCCGTGGCGGAGGAGGCGGCCCAGACTGCGGAGTTTTTCGGCAGCTATGTGGACCGGATCTACGATGTGGGGGTGGCCGGCATTCACCGGCTGCTGGCCCAGCGGGAGCGGATCCAGAAGGCCAACTGCGTGGTGGCGGTGGCCGGAATGGAGGGGGCCCTGGGCACGGTGATCGCCGGCCTGGTGGAAAACCCGGTGATCGCAGTGCCCACCTCCGTGGGCTACGGGGCGAATTTTAAAGGGCTTTCCGCCCTCTTGACCATGATCAATTCCTGCGCCAACGGCATCAGCGTGGTCAACATTGACAACGGCTACGGGGCGGGATATCTGAGCACACAAATTAACAGATTGGCGGTGAAATAGTATGGAAAAGATTTTATATCTGGAATGTAATTCAGGAATCAGCGGAGATATGACGGTGGGCGCCCTTCTGGACCTGGGCGCCAGCAGGGAACGGCTGGAGCGGGGGCTGGAGAGCCTGAAGGTGGACGGCTATCACCTGCACTTTGGAAGGTCGAAGAAGTGCGGAATCGACGCCTTTGACTTTGACGTGCACCTGGAGGAGGGCGGAGAGCAGGGCCACAGCCATGAGCATGATCACGATCACGAGCATCCTCACGGCCACGGCCAGGCCGATGAGAACCACCAGGATCACGATCACCCCCATGGCTCCCACGGCGTCTGCGCCTGCGGGGAGGACCATGACGGCCATATCCACAGTCACGATCATGAGCATCCTCACGACCACGAGCATCCCCATGGCCACGAGCATCCTCATGACCACGAACATCCCCACGATCACGGCCACGGACATCCCCACGTGCACCGCAACCTCCACGACATCTATGAGATCATAGACCGTCTGGACGACCGGGAGGAAGTGAAAGCACTGGCCAGGAAGATGTTTGAGATAGTGGCGGAGGCGGAAGCCAAGGCCCACGGCCTGCCCATCGAGGAGGTACACTTCCACGAGGTGGGAGCGGTGGACTCCATTGTGGACATTGTGAGCACCGCCATCCTTCTGGACGATCTGGGAATTGGGAAGATTATCGTATCCCCTCTGGCAGAAGGTCGGGGATATGTCCGCTGCCAGCACGGAGTGATGCCGGTTCCCGTGCCCGCCACGGCCAATATCGCGGCGGCCCACGGACTGGAGCTTCATTTCACCGACAATGAGGGGGAGATGGTGACCCCCACCGGCGCGGCTATCGCGGCGGCCATCGGAAGCAGAGAGGAGCTTCCCGCCCACTACACCATTGAGAAGATCGGCATCGGCGCCGGAAATAAAGACTTTAAACAGGCCAATATTCTCCGGGCCATGATTCTCTGCCCGAAGGAGGAGAAGCCGGAGACTCTGTGGAAGCTGGAGACCAACATCGATGACTGTACGGGAGAGGCTCTGGGCTATACCATGGAGAAATTAATGGACGGAGGAGCTCTGGATGCCTATTACACGCCCATTCAGATGAAGAAAAACCGCCCGGCTTACGAGCTGTCTGTGGTCTGCCGGGAGAGCGAGAGAGAGGCTCTGGAGGAAATCATTTTCCGCCATACCACCACCATCGGCATCCGCCGCTACCCCTTAAGCCGCACGGTTCTGGATCGGAGACCGGTGACTGTGGAAACGGCCATGGGCCGGGCGGAGGCGAAGATCTGCGGGAGAAATGGCAGGGAATTCGTCTACCCCGAGTACGAGAGCGTGAAAAAACTGTGCGAGAGCAGCAGCCTTTCCTTCCAGGAGGCCTACGCCTATATCCAGAGGGAAGCCGGGAAAGGGGAGCAGGACTGATGGGAAAGACGGAAGAGAAGAAAGCCCGCCTTCTGGCCCTTATGGAAGAGTACGGCAGGCAGGATGTCTGCCTGGCCTTTTCCGGCGGCGTGGACAGCAGTCTGCTGTTAAAGCTGGCGGCTGACAGCGCCGCCGCCCACGGGACCACGGTGTACGCGGTGACTTTTGACAGCCGCCTCCACCCTGCCTGCGACCTGGAAAACGCGAAAAAGGTGGCGGCGGAGCTGGGGGGCGTCCATGTGGTGGTTACTGTGGATGAGCTGGAGATGGAGGAGATCCGTTCCAACCCCCCGGACCGGTGCTACCTGTGCAAAAAACAGCTCTTCGGAAAGCTTCTGGAGTTTGCAGCGGAAAAACAGATTTCCCTGACCATGGAAGGGACCAATGAGGACGATCTCCACGTCTACCGCCCCGGCATCCGGGCAGTGCGGGAGCTGGGGGTGAAAAGTCCTCTGGCGGAGGCAGGGCTTACAAAGGCGGAGGTGAAAGCTCTGGCGGCGGAGTATGGAATTTCCGCGGCGTCCAGGCCCTCCACCCCCTGCATGGCCACCCGCCTGCCCTACGGGGCGGAGTTAAGCTATGAAGTGTTAAAACAGATCGAGGAGGGGGAGGCTGTGCTCCGGGAGCTGATCGGCGGAAACGTCCGTCTCCGCCTTCACGGCGATGTGGCCCGCATAGAGACGGACGGGGAGAACCTGGAAAAGGCGGTGGCCCTCCGCAGCCAGCTTATCAGCCGCCTGAAGGCCCTGGGTTTTGTCTATATCACCCTGGATCTGGAAGGCTTCCGGTCCGGGAGTATGGACGTGCACATCCGCCAGGCTTAAGCATATCTTTGTAATAACGCTGAGAAACCAGGTGATTTGATGGAGCCGTCCCAGACACCGAGAGATACGTTTTCGCAGATTCTGGCGGGAAACCGCCCCCAGGCTGCGGCCTGGGTCAGGGGAGGAGAGAACGCTCCTTCTCTGAGCGGACTGGTGAAATTTTTCGACACACCCTACGGAGGAATTCTCGTGGAGGCGGAAATATTTGGGCTTCCCAATATTTCCCGGGAGAATTCCTCCGACTTTTATGGAATCCACATTCACGAGAGAGGAGACTGCTCCGGGGATTTTTCCGGGGCCGGCGGCCACTACAATCCGGATCATCAGCTCCACCCTGATCACGGGGGAGACCTTCTGCCCCTTCTGGGCAGCCAGGGCTATGCATGGGGAGCTTTCTATGACAAACGGTTTCAGGTGCAGGATGTTCTGGGCCGTTCCGTGGTCATTCACAGAGACCGGGATGATTTCACCGGTCAACCCTCCGGCGGTTCCGGGGAGAGGATCGGCTGCGGAGTGATCTACCCGGGAGGCTGAGGGAAAACAGATTTCTCAATGCCCATCAAATTCAAAATTGACAAATCTCCGCTCCTATGCTACACTCAACAAGTATGCAATTAAACGCACGCCGTCCGCCCAGTTTCCTGGATGCTCCAACCGGAGGCTTGGTGAACGGTGAGAAACTACTTATTTTTTATTAAGCAAAAGGAGGAAATCATCATGATTTCAAAGGAGAAGAAGGCAGCTATCATCGCAGAGTATGGAAGAAAGCCGGGAGACACCGGTTCACCGGAGGTTCAGATCGCACTGCTGACCGCAAGAATCACCGAGCTCACTGAGCATTTACAGAAAAACCAGAAGGATCATCACTCCAGAAGAGGTCTTTTAAAGATGGTAGGACAGAGACGTGGTCTCTTAAACTACTTAAAGGAGAACGATCTGGAAGGATATCGTACTCTGATCGAGAAGTTAGGCATCAGAAAGTAATGACACAAGACTTAGGGTGGAGAACTGACTCCACCCTACGTTTCGTATAAAGGCTTTATACGAAGCGGCGGCCGGGGACCGGAATCGAGACCGACGGTATCGCTGCGGCTGGCAGAAGCATGCTCCGAGACCGCTGAAGGGTGCAGGAGAGTTTGAGGCGGAGAAAACGCGCTCCCGCATCGTTCAGTAGTTTCGGCGTCTTCTGCCGGAGGGAAACCGGCATCAGAAATTGAAAAAGAAAAGGAGACAGACCATGTACAAGAGTTTTTCCATGGAACTGGCAGGCAGAACGCTGACAGTGGACGTAGGCAGAGTGGCGGCTCAGGCAAACGGCGCCGCATTCATGCACTACGGGGACACGGTGGTGCTTTCCACAGCGACCGCGTCCGCAAAGCCCAGAGAGGGAATCGATTTCTTCCCCCTGAGCGTGGAATATGAAGAGAAAATGTACTCTGTGGGAAAGATCCCCGGAGGCTTCAATAAGAGAGAGGGAAAGGCTTCTGAGAATGCTATCCTTACCTCCCGGGTCATCGACCGCCCCATGCGGCCCCTGTTCCCGAAGGATTACCGCAACGACGTGACCCTGGACAACCTGGTGATGAGCGTGGATCCGGACTGCAGTCCGGAGCTGACCGCCATGCTGGGCTCTGCCATCGCCACCTGTATTTCTGACATCCCCTTTGACGGTCCCTGCGCCATGACCCAGGTGGGCTTAATCGACGGTGAGTTTATCATCAACCCCACGTCTGACCAGAAGAAGGTATCCGATATGGCTCTGACGGTAGCATCCACCAGGGAGAAGGTGATCATGATCGAGGCGGGAGCCAATGAGGTGCCGGAGCAGACCATGATCGACGCCATTTTCAAGGCCCATGAGGTCAACCAGGAGATCATCAAATTCATCGACCAGATCGTGGCCGAGTGCGGCAAGGAGAAGCACTCCTATGAGAGCTGCGCCGTTCCGGAGGAGTTGTTTGCCGCCATTCGTGAGCTGGTGAGCCCGGAGGAGATGGAGGAAGCCGTCTTCACCGATGACAAGCAGACCAGAGAGAACAACATCGCGGCCATCACTGAGAAGCTGGAAGAAGCTTTCGCGGAGAATGAGGAGTGGCTGGCTCTTCTGGGAGATGCCATCTACCAGTATGAGAAGAAGACAGTCCGCAAGATGATCTTAAAGGATCACAAGCGTCCCGACGGCCGTGCCATCACGGAGATCCGTCCCCTGGCGGCAGAGATCGACGTTCTGCCCAGAGTTCACGGTTCCGGCATGTTTACCCGCGGACAGACGCAGATTTTAAATGCCTGTACCCTGGCTCCCCTGTCCGAGGCTCAGAAGATTGACGGCCTGGACGTGACGGAGACCTCCAAGAGATATATGCACCACTACAACTTCCCGTCCTTCTCCGTAGGCGAGACAAAGCCGTCCAGAGGACCGGGACGCCGGGAGATCGGCCATGGCGCTCTGGCAGAGAGAGCACTGGTGCCCGTACTTCCCTCCGAGGAAGAATTCCCCTACGCTATCCGCACCGTGTCCGAGACCATGGAGTCCAACGGCTCCACCTCTCAGGCCAGCATCTGTGCATCCACCCTTTCCCTGATGGCTGCAGGCGTGCCCATCAAGGCCCCGGTGGCAGGCATCTCCTGCGGACTGGTGACTGGAGAGACGGATGACGACTACATCGTTCTCACCGATATTCAGGGTCTGGAAGACTTCTTCGGCGACATGGACTTTAAGGTGGGAGGAACCCACAAGGGCATCACAGCTATCCAGATGGATATTAAGATCCACGGACTGACCCGCCCCATTATCGAGGAGGCCATTGCCCGCACCAGAGAGGCGAGACTCTACATCCTTGACCAGGTGATGAAGCCTGTGATCGCGGAGCCCAGAAAGGAACTGAGCCCCTATGCTCCCAAGATTGAGCAGATCATGATCGACCCGTCCAAGATCGGCGATGTGGTAGGCAAGCAGGGCAAGGTGATCAACAAGATCATCGATGAGACCGGCGTGAAGATCGACATCACCGACGACGGAGCTGTAAATGTGTGCGGCACCGACAAGGCCATGATCGACAAGGCCATCTCCATCATCAAGAGCATTGTGACGGATCTGGAGCCGGGCATGATTATGACCGGAAAGGTAGTCCGCATCATGAACTTCGGCGCTTTCGTGGAGCTGGCTCCCAACAAGGACGGTATGGTTCACATTTCCAAGCTCTCCGACAAACGTGTGGGCAAGGTGGAAGATGTGGTGAACATTGGCGACGAAGTAACAGTAAAAGTGATCGAGATCGACAAGATGGGCCGCGTGAATTTGAGCATGCGTCCCCAGGATTTAAATCCCAAGAGCGGAAAATAAACAGACCGAAGGGGCCATTGCCAAATAGATGAGAAATCATCTATGGAGCAATGGCTCCGTTTTTATGTGGGAAATGGAAAGGCACGTTCATGGATATGAAAGAACCGGGATTTTTTCCGGGAGTTGTTCTGATTGTGTGATAACTGTACCTATGTTATTATGTCAATGTTACCGCCCCTATACTGGCAACAGGAAGGGGGGCATTACATGGAAGATGCTATATCCTTTATCTTCGCCGTTATGGCAGGTGTGGTTTGTCACCTCATTTGCAAATGGCTGGACGGTGATAAGCAGCCGGTCACGAGCCTGCGGTGCTAAACCCTGCCGTACATAAAATGGGAATAGAAAACCCCAGAGATGCGACCTCTGGGGTTTTCGTTTTCCACATTACATGGAATAGCTATATCCTTTTGCCTACGGCCATTATAGCATATGCAGAATTTCTTTTCAAGATACCACATAATAGTTTTCTCTATTGGCCACAAGAAAGTCACGAAAAATAAAAGAATGTCGGAAACTCAAGGCTTTCTCCTCCAAAAAATTTAAGAGAAGCGTAAGAGTTTTTGAAGGCAAAGTATGGTATCCTTGAAGCTGACAGTGAAAGTTATACATCAGTCAGGAGAAAAATATGAAGAAAAGTATTTACATAAAAGCTGCCGCGGTGGCGCTGGCCCTCTCGGTCACCGCGCCGCAGGCGGCCTTCGGGGCGGGGCCTGGGGACGGGCTGATCACCATCGAGACGGGGCAGACCAGATACGAGACGGCCACGCCCAGCGAACTTCCGGCTAATACAGGCATTGTCCGCCCGGTGGAGAAATATTCCTACAGCGACATGGAACAGGATATCCGGGAACTGCAGGCGAAATACGGCAGCCGGATGACGGTCAATGTGATCGGCACCTCGGCGGACGGAAGAAATCTTTACGAGATCATTGTGGGCAACGTAAATGCGGGGAAGCATGTGATGATTCAGGCGGCCATTCACGGCCGGGAGTATATGACGCCTCTGCTGGTGATGAAGCAGCTGGAGACCGCTCTGGAGCAGTACGATACGGGAAACTATGAGGGGACGGCCTATTCCAGCCTGTTTAACCAGGCAGCCATCCATTTTATCCCCATGGCAAATCCCGACGGGGTGGCCATCAGCCAGTTTGGTCTTCAGGGGATCAATTCCCCGCTGCTGAGACAGACCATCCAGGAAGCCTATGAGAAGGATCTGGAAGAGGGACGCACCACCCTGAGCCTGGACCGGTACCTGACGTACTGGAAGGCCAACGGCCGGGGCGTGGACCTCAACAGCAATTTTGACGCCGGCTGGGAGAAGTTGAGCGATCTGGGCCACCCCTCCTATGCAGGATACAAGGGAACTTCCCCTGCTTCGGAACCGGAGAGCATGGCTCTGGTCAATCTGGCCGGCAAATACCAGTGGTCCCTGGTGCTCAATTACCACTCCATGGGAGAGGTGATCTACTGGGACTATGAGGGAAATCTGGTCCAGTCTGAGTCGAAGGAGCTGGCGGATCTGGTGGCCGGAATCACCGGATACCGGCAGATTGATTCCAGCGGCGGAGGCGGATACAAAGACTGGCTTCAGATCCGGGAAAATCCCGTTCCCAGCGTTACGGTGGAGGTGGGATCCGTGTCCTGCCCCATGCCTTTAAGCGAGTGGGCACGGGTATGGCCGCAGAATGAAAACGTGTGGGCAGCTGTTCTTTCCTGGGCAGTGTCCTCATAGAAATACAGGAGACAGTTTATGGAGATGCACAGCGGATGCGGAGGTCAGATCCCCGTGGAGGAGGTTGTTGACCGCCTGGACCAGCTGCTGGAGAGGGACCTGACCGGGGAGGCGGAGGATCACCTGTATTCCTGGCTGGAAAAAGCCAGGGACCTGGGAGACTGGCAGGGAGAGCTCACCCTGCAGAATGAGCTCATGGGCTTTCACAGAAGCAGCGGAAAGAAAGAAAAAGGGCTTCGCGCCGTGAGAGAGGGAATCGGGCTGATCCAAAGCCGCGGGATGGAGAAAACGGTGACCGGAGCCACCACATTTTTAAACGCGGCTACCACCATGAAGGCTTTCGGGGATCCGGAGGGAGCCATTCCCTGGTATGAGAAGGCGGAAAAGATTTACAACCGCTCTCTGCAGGAGGGAGATTACCGTTTCGCCGGCCTTTACAATAATCTGGCTCTGGCCTGGACCGATCTGGGGCAGTACGAGAGGGCGCTTCTCTACTACAACCGGGCCCTGGGGCTGTTAGAGAAGCTGCCGGGAAGTTTCGGAGAACTGGCGGTGACCTGGGTCAACCTGGCCTGCCTGTGGGAGAAAAAGGAGGCGGACCTGGACCGCCGGGAGGAGCGGACCGGGGACTGTCTGGACCGGGCCATGGCCTGTCTGGATGACCCGGAGGCTGTACGGGACGGATACTATGCCTTTACCTGCAGAAAATGCGCTCCTACCTTCGGGTATTTCGGCCGCTTTCTGGCGGAGAGAGAGCTGAAAGAACGGGCGGAAGCCATATACGGGAGAGTGCGGAATGAAAGGACTTGAACTGGCGAAAGCCTATTATGAGGAATACGGCAGACCCATGATCCGGGAAAAGTTTCCGGACTACGAGGGAAGAATCGCCGTGGGGCTGGCGGGAGAGGGATCGGAGTGCTTTGGGTACGACGATGAGATCTCCCGGGACCACGATTTTGAGGCAGGATTCTGCTTGTGGATTACAGAACAGGACGGGGAAGCCATCGGCTTTCCCTTATTTCGCGCTTACGGGAAGCTTCCGGATGAATACATGGGAATCCGGAAGGAGAAGACCAGCCTGTTCGGCGGAAACCGCCGGGGAGTGATGGAGATTTCCGAGTTTTACAGCCGGATGATCGGCTGCCCAGGAGTGCCGGAGAGCTGGGAGCAGTGGCTGGCCATTCCGGAATACGCCCTCGCCCAGGCGGTGAACGGGCAGGTATTCCGGGATGACCTGGGGGAATTTTCCAGGATCCGGAACGAGCTGGTCAGAGGATATCCGGAGGACGTGCGGAAGAAAAAAATAGCGGCCAGGGCGGCTCTCATGGCCCAGGCCGGACAGTACAATTACAGCAGGTGCAGAAGGCGGGGAGAGTACGGTGCGGCGGCCCTGGCCGCGGTGGAATTTGCAAAGGCAGCAATTTCCATGGTATTTTTGCTGAATAACCGTTATACTCCTTATTACAAATGGATGCTGCGGGCCATGGGGGAACTTCCCGTGCTTGGGGATCTGCGGCCGTCCATGGAGCTGCTCCTTGCAGGGGGAGATGACCAGAGCAGGCGGATCGAGGAGATCTGCGGCCGTGTGGTCAGAGAACTGCAGCGTCAGGGACTGACAGGGGGAAACTGGGAGTATCTGGAACCCCACGCTCTGGCGGTGACGGAAACCATTCGTGACGGGGCGGTGAGAAACCTGCACCTGATGGAAGGATAATAATTTGGAGGAAGAATGAAAGATTTGCAGAACAAGGGGCCGGAGATGACCGGAGCGCCGGAGGGGGAAAACCGGGGAAGGAGCCGGAGAAAGCCGGAGAAACGGGGGAAAATAGAGAATGGCAGAACGCAGCCGGGCGTTTCGTCCGGGGCGGGCGGACAGACCGGGGGAGATGGGCCGGCGGCGCAGAAGTCGGGCGGACCGGAATCCGGACTGCCCCTTGCAGGAACACCTGCCAGAAAGAAGGCGGTGCGCGCCGGAGCGGCAGCGGCGGCTCTGGCCGTAGTTCTGGCCGGAGCGTACCTGTATATCGGTACTACATACAGAAACGCGTTTTTCAACGGCACGGTGATCAACGGGATGAACGTGTCGGGAAAAACAGTGGATCAGGTGAAAGACATGATCTCCCAGGGAACGGAAGGCTATATTCTGACCCTGGAAGAGCGGGGCGGGAAGACCGAGTCCATAGAAGGAGAAGCCATCGGCTTGAAGGCGGAGTTTGACGGCAGCCTGGAAGAGCTGCTGGAGGGACAGAATCCTTACGCCTGGCTGGGGGCCTGGATCCAGGGACGGGAGTATGAGATTCCCACTCTGGTGATTTATGATGAAGGCGAGCTGGAGACTGCTGTCCGGAGCCTGGACTGTCTGGATGAGGAGCGGATCCAGAAACCGGAAAATGCCAGGATTTCCCAGTATGTGTCCGGAGAGGGCTACTCCATTGTGGAGGAGACAGAGGGAAATGAGCCGGACTATGACCGGCTGAAAGCGGCAGTGGAGCAGGCGGTCTCCAGCCTCCAGCGGGAGCTTTCCCTGGAGGAAGCCGGCGTTTACGCGGAGCCGGAAGTCCGGGCGGACGATCCGATTCTGGCCGGCCTTCTGGAGGACTACAATCGCTATGCCGGGGTGAAGATCACCTATACGTTCGGCGACCAGACGGAGGTGCTGGACGGGGAGACCATCAGCCAGTGGCTGTATGACGATGGCAGTCAGGTGGTTATTTCCGATGAGGGAGCGGCAGAGTATGTTCAAACCCTGGCCACAAAATACAACACGGCGTACCGGGCCAAAAGCCTGAAGACCTCCTACGGTCCCACGGTCACCATCAGCAAGGGAAATTACGGATGGAGGATCAATCAGTCCCAGGAAAGGGCGGAGCTGGTGGCGATGGTACAGGCGGGGGAGAGCGGCACGAGAGAGCCGGTTTATTCCCAGACTGCGGCCAGCCATGGAGCCAATGACTATGGAGATACCTATGTGGAGGTGAACCTGACCGCCCAGCATCTGTTCTTCTACAAGGACGGAAAACTGCTGGTGGAGTCGGATTTTGTGTCGGGAAACGCGGCCAGAGGCTGGTCCACCCCTTCCGGAGCTTATCCTCTCACCTACAAGGAGAGAAACGCCACGCTCAACGGAGAAGGCTACAGCACGCCGGTTTCCTACTGGATGCCGTTTAATGGAGGTATCGGCCTCCACGACGCCAGCTGGCGGTCCAGTTTCGGAGGAACGATTTACAAGACCAACGGATCCCACGGCTGCATTAACCTGCCGCCGTCGGTGGCAAAGACCATTTACGAGAACATCTCCAAAGGAGATCCGGTGCTCTGCTACGAGCTGGCGGGAACAGAACAGACAACTACCACCAACGCCGGCGGAAAGCCGGTTCAGACCCAGCCGGCCCAGACCCAGCCGGCAGAAACCCAGCCGGCCCAGACCCAGCCGGCAGAAACCCAGCCGGCCCAGACGCAGCCGGCGGAAACTCAGCCGGCCCAGACCCAGCCAGCGGAAACCCAGCCGGCCCAGACCCAGCCGGCGGAAACTCAGCCGGCCCAGACCCAGCCCGGCGGAAGCCAGCCCGCCGGTCCGGGAGAGGTGACGGGGAACACGCCCGGCGGAAGTGAGGCAGCAGGGCCCGGGGTGGGGCTGTAAGACAGAGGACGGCAGGTCCGGCGGGAAGCCGGATCTCCGGAGCCTGCGGAAAATATTTTTCAGCACAGACAAAAAAACAGCCGGGGCGGCCGCAGAGAGAATGATTCTGCGGCTGCCCCGGCTGTTTTATGTTTGGCTGGGGGCGGACTGTCTGAGGGAGTCTGGTCACCGGCTCTGGCTCAGCAGTTCATCTACCCGTTCCACTACCTCGCGGATGTAGCTGCCTAGGGGAAGCTCCCGGCATCCGGCCACAAACTGGTGGCAGCGGCTGGAAGGGATGAGGATTTTCTGGGCGGGGCTGCTGCCCACGGCCACCGCCATGGCGGGGGTGATCTCCCCCAGAAGAGAGTTGGCAATGACGATGCCGATGGGGCCGATGATGATGTCAGCGTCCCGGCTGTTTACTACCACCGGGTTTTCTCCCGTGGCTCCGGCGTCTGCTCCGGCCTTCAGCATGGCGGAGGTGGCGATGCTGTTGGTGCCCACGGCGATCAGCTCCAGCTCCGGATGGGCTTTTTTCAGCTGTTCCACCACGCCCTTTCCCATTTTTCCTCCCTGGCCGTCGATGACGATAATTTTCATGTGTATAACTCCTGTCTGATGAATTTTTATGTGTACAAGCTGCTGATAAATGTATTATAATATGCGGGAACGGCGGGCGCAAGAACCGGAAACAGAATCCGGTGGATTTTCCGGGAAACGCCCGAAGTGAAGGAGGATCGTAACATGATGGATTTGTTGTCTTCCATTTTTTCTCTGTACCGGGACCGGGCGGACTGGTTTGCCGGCCTTCTGGCAGACCACATTATGCTGGCCCTCAGCGCCATAGCCATGTCCCTGATCATCGGTCTTCTGCTGGGAATCTGGATTTCAGAGCAGCCGAAGATCGCGCCGGCGGTGATGGGCGTGTGCAATGTGATGTACACGGTTCCGTCCATCTCCCTTCTGGGCATACTCATCCCGTTTACGGGGATTGGCAATAAGACAGCGGTGATCGCCCTCACCATTTACGGGATTATGCCCATGGTGCGGAACACCTATGTGGGCCTGACCACTCTGGACCGGGATATTCTGGAAGCGGCCCAGGGAATGGGAAGCACAAGAATGCAGACTCTTCTGCGGGTCAAGCTTCCCATGGCGGCGGGAGTGATTCTGGCCGGCGTGCGGAATATGGTGGTGATGACCATATCCGTGGCAGGCATCGCGTCGTTTGTGGGGGCCGGAGGCCTGGGTGTGGCCATTTACCGGGGAATCACCATCTACAACCCGGCTATGACTGCCGCGGGCAGCATTCTTATCGCCCTGTTGGCCCTGGTCTTTGACCTGGTGCTGGGAAAACTGGAAAAATATTTTAAAAAGAGAGGTAGCTGAGATGAAGAAAGTGAAATTGTGGACAGCTGCGGTCCTGACCGCGGCACTTGTGGGAGCAATGGCAGGCTGCGGAGGAAACTCCGGGGAGGAGACGGCTGCGGAGAGCAGCGCCGGACAGGAGAGCGCAGATGCCGCTGCCGGCGGGGAATCCGGAGAAGAGACGAAAGGTGCCGCGGCGGTCACGGATCCTGTGCGCATCGCCACCAAACCTATGACGGAACAGTATATTCTGGGAGAGATGCTGGGGATGCTCATTGAAGATGAGACGGGCTATTCCGTGGAGATCACCAAGGGCATCGGCGGAGGCACCAGCAATATTCAGCCGGCCATGGAGGCGGGAGAATTTGACCTCTATCCGGAATACACCTCCAGCGGCTGGGTTCTTGTTCTGGGCCATTCCGCGGAGGGGATGACCGACGAGGAGATGTTCCAGGAATTAAAGCAGGAATACGAAGAGAAATACGGCATGACCTGGCTGGGGCTGTACGGCTTTAACAACACCTATACCGTGGTGGTGCGGGGCGAGGTGGCCGATGAGTACGGTCTGACAAAGACCAGCGACCTGGCCCCTGTGGCAGGCGAGCTGACCTTCGGCGGCAATCCGGACTATCTGGAGAGGGAGGACGGTTTCCCGGCTCTCTGCGAGACCTACGGCCTGGAATTCGGCAAAGTGGCGGACATTGATATCGGTTTGAAATATCAGGCTCTGGCTTCCGGCGACATTGACGTGACCAACGCCTACACCACGGATGCCCAGCTGGGAAATAAGGCCCTGGATGTGAGAGCTCTGGAGGACGACAAACATCTGCAGGTGAATTACTACTGCTCCACGGTGGTGCGCCAGGATTCTCTGGAAAAATTCCCGGGACTGGAGGATGCCCTCATGAAAATGGACGGAATCTTAACGGACCAGGAGATGGCGAACCTGAATTACCAGGTGGAAGTAGAAGGAAAGGACGAGCAGGATGTGGCCAGGGAATTCCTGACGGAGAAAGGACTGCTGGAGGAGTAAGGAATGGAACCGATCATTCGTTTTGAACAGGTCTCAAAAGCCTACGGGGCGGAGCCGGTGCTGAAAGATTTTTCCCTGGATGTGTTTCCGGGGGAGTTTCTCACGGTCATCGGCCGCTCCGGCTGCGGAAAGACCACGGCGCTAAAGCTGGTGAACGGCCTGATCGCCCCGGACAGCGGCCGGGTACTGGTTCGCGGGCAGGACGTTCAGAAAACAGATCAGGTAAAACTTCGCCGCCATATCGGCTATGCCATTCAGAATGTGGGCCTGTTTCCCCACATGACAGTGGCGAAAAATATCGCCTACGTGCCCTCCATCTCCGGACTGTCCGGATGGAAGGGGGAGGAAGGCAGGCAGAAGGCCGCTGACCTGCTCCATCTCGTGGGCCTGGATGAGAGCCTGGCGGGCCGCTTCCCCAGAGAGCTTTCCGGCGGACAGCGTCAGCGGGTGGGCATCGCCAGAGCCCTGGCGGCTTCCCCGGATATTCTGCTCATGGACGAGCCCTTCGGGGCAGTGGATGAGATTACCAGAATCCAGCTGCAGGACGAGATCCTCCGCATCCACGGGGAGCGGAAGCTCACGGTGATGTTTGTGACCCATGACATTGAAGAAGCCCTGAAACTGGGAACCAGAACTCTGGTGATGGAAAAAGGCCGGGCGGTCCAGTGCGATCCGCCCAGCCGTCTGCTGGCTGCTCCCGCCACAGAATTTGTGGAGCAGCTGGTGTGCAGAAGGAGAGAACTGGCGGTCCGTGTATAGACCGCCGGTTTTTCCGGAAAAAGAAGACTCTCTTTATCCTGTCTGATCTGTCAGATCTTATCGGCTAAGGCGGCAGCCTGGACGCAGCCGTCTGTCTTTTCAATATCGCCCGCGTTCAGCACGCCGGGAACCAGAACTTCTCCAACCATCTTCCACTTGTTGAGGGCGGCCGTCCGTTCCATGGGGATCCGGACTCCGTCCAGCACAGTCATATCTTCCTCTTCGCAGCAGGCGATGAGGGCGCATTCCTTGCCGGAAATGTCTTTTCCGCCCACAACCAGAGAATAGAGGCGGTCGATCACTCCCTTGATCTGGGCCGGGATGGAATACCAGTAGACCGGCATGGTAAACACCAGAGCGTCCGCCTCCAGAACCGCCGGGGCGATGGTGTTGAAATCGTCGTCGAAGGAACAGGCCTTGCCCGTTTTAAAGCAGGTCTCGCAGGCATGGCAGCCGCCGATTTTCATCATGGCGGCATCAAATCTGGTTACTTCATGGCCCTTGGCCTCCGCCACTTTGATGAATGCCTCCGTCATGGCGAAGCTGTTGCCGTTCTTTCTCGGACTTCCTGTGATCACAACAATTTTTTTGCTCATAATTCTTACCTCCTCAAATATGGGGGCGTATCCGTCCCCCGCAGAATTGACGTTTCTGCCTGCAGATATTATAATCATAACAAGAATGCAACAGATAGCAAGTACGCACATAAAAGTGCGATACTAACATCAAAGAGTAATACTTACCTTAAGGAGAGTGCAATATGAGTAAAAGATGTATTTCCAACGAGTGTCTGAGCACCACCGGTTTCAGCTATACCCTGTCTCTGATCAATGGAAAATACAAGATGACCATTCTCTACACGCTGATGGAGTTTGGCGTGGTGGGATTTCCTACAAAACTTTAAGCTCCACGCTGAAGGAGCTGGAGGCGGACCAGCTGGTCCACAGGGAGGAATATCCCCAGATTCCGCCGAAGGTGGAGTACAGTCTGACGGAGAGGGGGAAATCCCTGATTCCCATTCTGGACGGCATGTGCGAGTGGGGAGATAAAAACCGGCTGTAAAAGAATGATGGAAGGGAATTGACAAATACTCCCATGGGGTTTACAATGACGTTGACATTAGTTATGACTAACTTAAATGGGAGGAGGAGTCAATATGACATCGGCGATAATTCTGGCTGTGCTGGCAGTGATCTGTATCTATGGAGTTTATTCTTATATCCATCACCTCCGCTGCGGCGGCGGGTGCTGCGGGGAGAGAGAGGCCCCGGATAAAAAAGTGAAGGTGGGAGACAAAAATAAGAGCCATTATCCCTATACCGTCTATCTGAAGGTGGACGGGATGACCTGCAGCAACTGCGTGCGCCGGGTGGAAAATGGACTGAACCGCCTGGACGGCGTCTGGGCTACGGTGGAGCTGGACCGCCATCTGGCCACTGTGCGGATGAAGACCCGGATCCCGGAGGAGACGCTGAAGCAGACTGTGAAGGACAGCGGCTATCTGGTGCTGGAGGTGTCTGAGGAGAAACCCTGATTCTGCGTCCGCCAGGGAGCGGTGGAAAATGGGAATTTCAGAGGAAGAACCGCGGGAGATCTGCCCCAGCGGTTCTTTTTTGAACGGCGAACCGGCCAGTGTATACGATTAAAAACAAGATAATGAAAACCAATATCAAAAAATGCTTGCCAAACAGAACTTTTCATGATACCATAGATTCGGTCACAGAAGACCGTTTAATTTTTAAACTTTATTGTATACAGTGTACATATCGAAATGTTTGTAAGGAGGTAAACAGATATGGTGCAGAAGGAGCAGTGGAAAGGCTTCGAGGGGAGACTCTGGAGGGAAGAGGTCAATACCAGAGATTTCATTCAGAAAAACTACAGACCCTATGACGGGGATGAATCCTTCCTGGCAGGTCCCACAGAGGCCACAAACCGGCTTTGGGGAATTCTCCAGGGACTGCAGAAGGAGGAGCGTGCCAAGGGCGGCGTGCTGGATATGGAGACGGAGGTGGTTTCCTCCCTCACCGCTTACGGCCCCGGCTATATCAGCGAGGAGACGAAGGATCTGGAAAAGGTGGTCGGCCTTCAGACGGACAAGCCTTTAAAACGGGCGTTCATGCCCTACGGCGGCATCAAGATGGCGGAGCAGGCCTGCACCACCTATGGATATACGCCCAGTTCTGAGCTGCACAAGATCTTTACCGAATACCATAAAACCCACAACCAGGCGGTGTTTGATGCCTACACGCCGGAGATGAAGAAGGCCCGCCACAACAAGATCATCACCGGACTTCCCGACACCTACGGCCGCGGCCGTATCGTGGGGGACTACCGGAGAGTGGCCCTGTACGGAATCGACCTGCTGCTGGAGGAGAAGGAGAAGGATCTGGCAAACTGCGGAGACGGCACCATGACTGACGACGTGATCCGTCAGAGGGAAGAGCTGGCGGAGCAGTGCCGGGCCTTAAAGGGAATGAAGGAGATGGCAGCCATCTACGGCTACGACATTTCCCAGCCGGCGAAGAATGCCAGAGAGGCGGTGCAGTGGCTTTACTTCGGTTATCTGGCGGCCATCAAGACCCAGAACGGGGCAGCCATGAGCGTGGGCCGCATTTCCACCTTCCTGGACATCTACATTCAGAGAGACTTGGACAACGGAACTCTGACGGAGGAGGAAGCTCAGGAGCTCATTGACCATCTGGTGATGAAGTTCCGCATGGTGAAATTTGCCAGAATTCCTTCCTACAACCAGCTGTTCTCCGGAGACCCGGTGTGGGCCACCCTGGAGGTGGGCGGCATCGGCGTGGACGGCCGTTCCATGGTGACGAAGACGGACTACCGCTTCCTCCACACCCTGGAGAACATGGGACCGTCCCCGGAGCCCAACCTGACGGTGCTCTATTCCTCCGCCCTTCCGGAGAACTTCAAGAAGTACGCCGCCAGAATTTCCATCCGCACCAGCTCCATCCAGTATGAGAACGACGATGTGATGAAGCCGGTATGGGGTGACGATTATTCCATCTGCTGCTGCGTGTCCGCAACCCAGACGGGAAAAGAGATGCAGTTTTTCGGAGCCAGAGCCAATCTGGCAAAATGCCTGCTGTACGCCATGAACGGCGGCCGGGACATGAAGACAAAAGAGCAGGTGGGACCGGAGCTTCGCCCCATCACCTCCGAGTATCTGGACTACGATGAGGTGATCCGCAGATTTGACGTGATGATGGACTGGCTGGCCGGGCTGTACGTCAACACCCTGAACCTGATCCAGTATATGCACGACAAATATTACTACGAGGCGGCGGAGATGGCCCTGATCGACACAGATGTGAGACGGACCTTCGCCACCGGAATTGCCGGATTCTCCCATGTGGTGGACTCCTTAAGCGCCATCAAGTACGCGAAGGTCAGGACCATCCGGGATGAGGACGGAATGATCATGGACTTTGAGACGGAAGGAGACTTCCCCAGATACGGAAATGACGACGACCGGGCGGACGACATTGCCGTGTGGCTGTTGAAGACATTTATGGAGAAGTTAAAGAAGAGACACACCTACCGCAATTCGGAGGCCACCACCTCCATCCTCACCATCACCTCCAACGTGGTGTATGGAAAGGCCACGGGCAATATGCCCGACGGCAGACGGATGGGAGAGCCGCTGGCTCCCGGCGCCAACCCCAGCTACGGAGCGGAGAAAAACGGTCTTCTGGCGTCCCTGAACTCCGTTGCGAAGCTGCCCTATGAGTGGGCTCTGGACGGAATCTCCAACACCCAGACCATCAACCCGGA